>Ga0209149_1001585_pt1 | contig 11741 bp, 10 predicted proteins | sample WorMetTyACAVOLI2_FD_187423 | JGI IMG/M metagenome (GOLD analysis project Ga0209149, IMG submission 187423) | Marine gutless worms symbiont microbial communities from Max Planck institute for Marine Microbiology, Germany - Olavius algarvensis... ...
CAGGCCACTTTCAAATCTCGACTAAAATCACAGCTTTATTCTCTCGCCTTTACCGTCTAGTCACTCCATGCGTCTGCGCCCCGATTCTTTTTAAGATCCCTGGCGCAATATAAATTTTATTTGTATTTGTATTTGTATTTTGCTACCGCTTGTCTATCTAAAAGGGTTCGCACAACTAAAATACAACTACTATAAAACTGTTGCACAACTGTTGTGGGCTCATTAGCACAGAATCACTCCACCGAGACCGCCTTGGTTCAATTGCTAGATAGTATCTACCACGCTGCTGACAATGGGAAAGCCACTCTGCTTTTTTCGCTAGACTTAAGCATTGCCTTCGACATTACTGATCACCTAATACTCCTCCGTAGGCTAGCTGATAGTGTTGGCCTTACCGGTTTCGCTCTCACATGGATTCAGTCACTCATCGGCAGATCTCAAGCTGCCACTCTTCTCACCCCTCTTCGTGTCTCGTTGGCGTTCCCGAGGCTCTGCTCTTGATCCACTGTCATTTTCCATCTACACTTCTCTAATTGCTCACACTGTACAGGCTCACGGCATCCAACAACAACAGTACGGCGATGATACACAACGTTATGTTGCCCTGTCTCCGAATAGCATGTTTACACATGTTTCTGCTCTGCAATTTTGTTTGGAATCACTGCAAACTTGGATCTGTGCCAACAGTATGACACCGTACGCCGATAAGTCTAATGCCATCGTCTTTGCCACCAGTCAATGAGCCCAGTCGTTATACCTAACCGAGTTTCTGTAAACATTTCAGGTATCACTATCCCACTGTCAATCACGTGAGAATACTTGGCGTTGTGCTTGATCCCCGCATCACTCTCTCTGAACATACCAAAGCCATATCCAATTGTTGCTTGTACCATTTCCGTGCTCTTAGACATATTCGTGGTTCGCTTGATTATTCTGTGATCCATATTATAATCGCGGCTGACCTTGTTACCTTCGGTTGAACTATGCGAACTCCGTTCTATACCTGCGAAGTATGGGCCTATCTCTCGCCTCTGTCGTACTCAAAATACCCAACCATGCACGTGTTAATGCAGGTAATCGTACTCCTTGTTCTAATCTGGCTACGTTAAGTTAACTTCAGTATTGCCTGTTCACGATCGTATCAAATTTAAAATTGCCACAATCACCTATAAAGCAATAGACACTGGTAACCCCCCGTATCTTGCTAATCTGGTCCAGCGGTGCCACGCCCATGCAAAACTCTATGGTCTGCCTTTGCCAACTTTCTCTTGGTTACTCGTTGTAAGTTGTAACCTCTCATTTAGTGCAGCTCTTGCTATCTGGAGTAGCCTTCACTCTAACACCAGTTCTTGCGAAACTCTCACACATTCCGCCGACACCTGAAATCTCATCCTTTTCATTCAACCGTTGTCATTGCCTAGCGACCCATCTCAGCGCATCTGATTCGTTAACGACTACCGCGCTTTTAAATCGAATTACTTACTTACTTAATTACTTCATGTTTGTTACAAAATAAAGCGCTCCGCACAACTGCATGCAGTGCAACTGCAATAAAACTATACAACAAAAAATGCAATACAACAAAGTTTATTGCAGTTGTGCGCATCGCCTAACACAGGTTCGTCGTAGCAAATTAGCAAATATCTTCCAGGATGGGTGTTGTACTTGTGACCACAGCTTTAACCGCACCATAAACAAGTAGGCCTAACTGCTTAGCGTTGTTGTTGTTCTTGTTGCTACAGAACTATTTTTTCATGCATATTCGCTAGGTGTCAGCTTTATTACACAAATTACTTTCGAACTGCGTACGACGCGGTGATGCACGCATTATGCCTTGTTAGGAGTTTCTATTTTCTTTTCTTTACCAAACATGGTTTATCGTCACGCGTTACTGTCGACAATATTCACTCGTTCATTTTATGTAAATCAGAAAACGTTGTGCATACACACAAAAACGCACATTAAGCCTATACAAAAATAGAGAAAAAACAGTAGTATAAAGATAATATGTATGACTGACCTTCTGGTAGATAGCAAGTGGAAGAGAGATGGAGATGGATATGAGCCAGATGGCGGCGATGAGCGTCAGACAGACGGCTGACTTCATGCGAGGTTTGAACGGGTGAACAATGACGAAGTAGCGGTCTACGGCAATTGCAGTCGACGTCAGCGTAGACACGTGTACGCTGACCCCCATCGTCATCGGAACGACGTCATCATGACGTACCTCGGCGTCATGCGACGTCAGCGTCCTCTATACTACGACGTCGTCTGTCGCATCGTCATCGGGACGAGATGGCAGAGCGCTTCGCCGAATGGCCACGACTGTAGGAGGCCGGAGAGGGGCGTAAACGGAACAGCCAGCAGGCACATGATGACGTCAGACACGGCCAAATTGGCAATGAAGATGTTCGTTATGGATTGCATGGTGCGCCGTGCCGCCACGATGTAGACCACCAACGACGACGACGCGGACCACACACGATGTAGACCACCAGGCTGTTTCCGGCGACGCCGAGCACGAAGATGACGACGTACAGTGAGATGAGCACGACGCGCAGCCAAGTCTGCTGCATCGCATCGTAGTAGATGACGCTGACGTCATCACGTCGCGGCGATGACGTCACTGTAGATGACGCTGACATTTCCGGTGGTCGGCGACGCGTTGACAGCTGACAGTGACACGCTATCTAGGTCCGACATTGTCACGTCACTCAGCGCCAGTTTTAGACATCGCTGGGTGAACAATGAGCGTCTTACATGACGACGACAACGTAGACCCGATTACGAAACGCCGTTTTGCAAAACTTGTCGCCGCGATCGCCAACACGGCTGCCGGTTAATCTACAATCAATCCAAATGCGATTTCCAGTTGCAGGTGGCATCGAGTGCGAAACTCGGTACCGTTGTCACGCCACAGCAGTTGACGCGACTCATTAGCCTCACTCAGTCCGCTGGCAGCTGACGCTGCTGCTGGCGTAATGAACTCATTACATGGGATATGCCGTCTGAAATGATAACAGAACAAGCGTGGATGTACAGGGTGCGAACAAAGATCACCACGGAGCAAACACAAATACAAACTAGTGAGGCCTATCGGCCTAGACACTCCGCTGTTGCTGCTGCAGATACTAAGTCCAAATGTAAAATTTTCTTTAAAAAAATCGCCAAAAATTTTAAAAGCAAAATTTCGAAAATTTCTTCCGCAATTTTGTACGTATTGGCCAGCACTGTATTATTTAGTGAGAAAGTTACTCCGTTGCCGCAAAACACAGTGACGGAACCGCAAATCTTGCCCCATACTGGCCGATTTTTGTTATGTTCAGAATATTGTCATTTTTATGACAGACTGGCAGGTGCGTGGATAATATTCTCAAACCGTCCGTTCGTTCGTCCATTCGTCTGTCGTCAAAAATCTAAACACGATATTTTGAAAACGAATTAACTGATTTTGATTCCAATTGGCGCAAGTGGTCCGCGGGGCAAGGGCACGAAACGATCAACTTTGGGGGTCAGGACACAGGAGGTCAAAGTTCAAGGTCACACGATGCCGAAGATAGATTTGGAGGCCTGGCGGAGGCATCGTTCTCGACACCATCGGTCGAGTAGCTTTGCTCGTTCATTGTTGCCGCGCGACGCTATGCACAAGCGCGGCCTACGCCGTCATGCGGTGTCTGTGTGCCTGTCACGTTCGTGTATTCTGTTAAAACAAGCAATCACATCCTTAACCTGTATCACATCGGTTAGCCACACCATTCTATACCAAACCTTATGGCAATATCCCGACGGAGACCCCATAACGGGGACGTCGAATGTAGGGTGTATAAAAAAAGTCGCGATTTTCGAACAATATCTCGCTTTATCTCAGAAATGATACAGGATAGGGCCATGGTTACTATGGAACGCCAATAGGAAGTCGTATGCAATCTGTCGAATGGTGCCATTTCCAATGGCTGTGAATGACCTCTAACCTACATTTCAGTCACGCCATAATTTGACGCTGTCTCAGTAACGGTACGAGATATCCATAGTTACAACGGAATGTTAATAGGGACTTCATGCCCTACTCAAAGGTGCCATTTCGAATCATCTTGAGTGATCTTCAGTGACTTAACGAAATATTCAATGACACGAAGTATCACGCGGCATCTCTGCTACTACTGAGCTTCATGTTTTCTATTAAGAAAATGTTACTTGTAATGTAATTTCATCGTTTTTTATTATTTAACGAAACTGTAGACGTAGTATGTTTGTTGTCTATTCTAGCAGCACATCACACTACACTGCTATGCGTTCATTTGGGACCTTCTAGCTGCTGCGTCGGCGACGGTTGCCGTGGCTACCGCTGGCTGATTACGCACAGCCAAACGCATTTCCTCAGTCCATTCGGCTTTGATTGATGCGTGGAATACTCGCATGAAAGATGCTATTATGAGGCTTATAGGCACTCAAGCAGCCTTCCGTCGATTGCTCAGCGACTTAACAAAACCAATAAGAGAAAACTCCACGATCTTAAATAAAAAAACATACAAGTTCTGTTTTTATGGTCATTAAATGTAATATACTTTTTACTTTCTTCTCCGTCCGCCACTTTCGGTAAAACTGTTTTGAAAGTAATTAGCGTAATTACTGCCTTCATCGATTATTGCACTGGATCGCATTAATTATGCTCATCCGTTTATTTTTAGTTCTTTTTATGACAAGAAGCTCAGCTGTCGCGGAGAGACCGCGAGAGACCGCGCGACGCTTCGTGTCATTGTAGGGTGTGTGCAAGTCCTTACAGTATTCCATTGAAACTGTCTGTATCTCGTACCATTTCTGAGATATTCAGCGTCAAAGAATGGAGTGACCTTGAAACTAGGGGTAGGGGTCGTTCAAGGTCATTAAAAATGGCGCCGTCCGATAAATCATACAGGTCTACAACTTTCTATTGGTCGGCCGTCGTAAATATAGCTGTACGTTGTACCATTGTCAAGTTATTTGACGTTGAATAATCGTGACCTTGAAATCTGGATTATAGGTCACTGAATGTCATTCAAACTGGTACCATTCGAAAGTTTGGGTGCGGTTTCCTATTCGCCTTCCATAAGTAAGTAAGTAAATAAGTAAATAAGTAAGTCTTAAATTTATATAGCGCATTACGCAACGCCTCTAATGCGAATCCATAGTAACTATGGCCGTATCTTCAACCGTTTATGAGATATTCAGCGTCAAAAAATAGCGTGACCTTAAAAACTGGGTTAGTGGTTGTTCAAGGTCATTGAAACTGGCGCCGTTCGATAGACCATTATACGACTTTCAATTGGTACGACCGTACGACTGTAAATATAGCTCTATCTTGTACTGTTTTTTGAGTTATTTGACGTTGAATAATATCATGACCTTGAAGTTTGGGTTAAAGTTCACTCAAAGTCGACTGTTACCATTCGAAAGCTTGGGTGCGGTTTCCTATTTGCCTTCGATAGTAACTATGGACGTATCTTTAACCGTTTATGATATATTCATCGTCAAAGTTTAGCATGACCTTGAAAACTGGGTTTGGGTTTGTTCATCTCATTGAAACTGGCGTCGTTCGATAGACCATGTGACTTTCTATTGGTCCGCTCTTGTAAATATAGCTCTTGTACCGTTTTTTAGTTATTTGACGTTGAATAATATCGTGAATTTGAATTATGAGTTACAGGTCACTCAAGGTTTATTTAAAATGGTACTCTTCGAAAGCTTGAGTGCGGTTTCCTATTCGCCTTCCATAGTAACTATGGCTCTATCTTGCATCAGTTTTGAGATAAAGCGATATATTGGTTGAAAATCGTGATTTTTTCATACCTGTCTTGCATTCGACGCCCCCTTTAGGGGGTCCCGTCGGAATATCTCCATCCCGTTTGGTGTGAAAAAAAACTAGAATGGTGGGGCCACCTGTGGTAAAAAACTTTGAGGATATGTATAACCGTTTAGACACAATACCGGCGTGTGACAGACAGACAGACAGACGGACGGACAGACATCTTGCCACGGCATAGTCCGCGCTATGCATACGCCTGTCGAGGTAAAAATCTTTGTGCGCCATTTGTTTTATGATTTCGCAAGCTATACGCATCGAGGGCTACTAAGCTTTTACTACCCCCCCCCCCTTACCTCCACTTGGCCACATCTGAGATGTGATGTTGGTCTGGAGGAAGGGGAATACGGGAATATTAAAACAAGAACTTAGCTATCGCAAACAGATCGCGCGTAAGCTGCACAAACGATACGTCGAAGGCATCCATAATAACCCCGTGATCTTGAAATGCGGATTATAGGTCACTCAAGGTCATTGAAATGAAAATGGTATCACTTGAAAGATTGGGTCAGTTTCCTATTCGCCTTCCATAGTAACTATGGCGCTATTTTGTATCCTTTGCGAGATATAGCGACTTATTGGTCGAAAATCGCGATATTTTTATACCCCATCTGTATTTAGCGCCACCGAAAGGGTGACTCCGTTGGAATTTTGCGAAACTTTTAGCTACTCCTAAAACTAGAATGATCGGACTACCGTGTTATGAAAAAAAACAATATGTTAAGCCGTTTCCATACAATACCGGAACGCAACGCAACGGACGGACGGACAGACGGACAGACGGACAGACAGAATATTGCTATATTAATATCGCGCGTCAGTGTGCTGACGCGTGATAAAAACTGTATCTGTGCTACAGTGTTGTGTACTGTTATAATGGTACACAAAAGTACGAGCAGTTCTTACAGGTCGATTGACTGTACAGGGTGCTTTAGAAAAATAGTAGCCCCCTAAACTTGTTAGACTGGGAAAATTGTCTTACAATGACAAACTGCGCACCCAGACGCTCTGACAGGTCTCCCACTGCCTGGTTTACGCAGAATGGCTGAGGCAGTGCGGTCGACTCGACTGCAGATTTTATTAACAGTGCTCAACATTCACCCTTTGTCAGGGTAACTGGAAATAATAGCTTTCTCGCCAAGTCCTTGCTTACGAAGCGTCTGCATGCGCAGTTTGTCGTTGTCAGACAATTTTCCCGTTGGTAGACTCTACCAAGCTTAAAACAATGTCAGTAAAACGTTAATAGTAAAAAAATCAGACAGTTATCGATTGTTTACAATTATCGGACACTGGGACACGCGATGACGAAAAAAATGACGTCATTTCCGAAAAGCTGCATTTTTGTTTACTGGTTGAATAGGCCTACTCAAAACGTGACAGTGTAAAAACAATGGGTACTCGTGGAAAAATTAATGCCATTTGATGAAATATTAAGATAAATCCACAAAAAATGGTAGATCTGGATATGAATTACCAATAAATTTGCAAAATTTCTCGCAAAAAGACTTAACCGAAGTGAAAATATTCCAAAAAAGTTCTAGGAGGGGGACTACTTTTTGAAACACCCTGTATAGGGCTTTGATCTTGCTTGGTTTAGCTCTCTATCATCTGAGTGCCTCTGTATCGTCGATCTTCATGGTGCTATATACATAGTAATTTTTTGGTTACATCTTTTTTACCTTTTAGTGAGCTGAGCCTGGTGGGATTGGCTCTTGACCTGGTTGACTAGCCGTTGTCCTTCAGTGCTATGGCACTGTTGCTTGGGCCGTATGACCCGTAAAATCGTCTCCGAAGTGACCTATAATGTGTCGAGTTGTAAGTTAATATGCTTTTACTATGTCCCGAGATGATAACTGAACTTGACTACTCTGCTGGTGACTCTGAATGCCCGGTTTCATGTACACCACTTTATCTTCGCTATCACAGACAGAGATGACATTATGATTTTCACAAATTATTAATATCAAATGGTGCGAACAGTCGCGCGGTTTCTCTGCGATATCCGCCGATATCTGACTTTCTTGCTTATGGTTACCGTGTGACGCATTGCACGTAAACGTAGTACATGCTAGGGTAATTCTGTCTGTCTGTCCGTCTATCTGTTTATCACAGTTGTTAGCCTTGTCGAAACGGCTGAAAATATCACCATACATTTACACTACTTAAGGCCCGTGCAAGCTACGGAGAACCACGCATCACCGCTCCGTGGTCCTCCGTAGTTGACTATGGATATCCGCCAAGCTCTCCGTGGTCTTCCGCCGTCATCCGTGATCCTCCGCCGTCGTCAAAAACACCGTGACCAAAAATTAAACATGTTTATTTTTTGGCGCTTATGCGGTTCAAGCCGCGGTTCTCTGCGGTTCTACAACCGCAGAGAACCGCAGGAAACCTCAAATATACCGCCGATGAACCGCGTGTTTCAGTGACCTTCCGCGCGTTCCGCGCATGCTCGCGTAAAAATTAAACATGTTTAATTTTTCCGCAAGAATTCTGCGGAAAGCTGTGAAATGTAAGGAAACCGCGAAGACCGTGAAGGAACCGTATTGACCGCAAGCAAAACGTAAACCTTCCGCGACCTTCCGCAAGACAACCGCAGCCTTCCGCCGACCAAAATATTTGCGTTTATCGTACTGTCCAAACTGTGCCCTTCTTAGCAACCACTTCTTGACCCATAATATTCTCCGTCTTTTCATACTCCGTCTTTCTCTGGCAGCAAGTTCAGCTTCTATTTGCCTTTTCGTTCTGACAATGACCATAGCAGCCCCTGCTGTTAGAGCCAGGAGCTCCATAGCACATCGCTGTAGGCCCTAGTAATTGCGTTCTATTACTTTGTGGAAACAGCGTATCTATCCTCAGACTGCATATTGTCCAATTTCAGCTGTTGTCTACAAATGACAGCAAAAAAAGCACATTGAAGTGTACTACAACCGCCGCGGTTCTGTACGGTTGCCCAAACCGCAGATTTCCGCGGCCTTCCGCAGTACCAGAACCGTCTACATACCGTATGAGAACCGTCGATAACGTAATAACCGTAGTGCTTCCGCGAAACGAATATTCGCAAAGCCACCGCGGATATCCGTAAATATCCATGAGCCCACCGTGTATATTCGTGAGTACACCGCGCGCATCCGCGACGAAACCGCGTACCTACATAGCGAAGCCGCGGCCATCCGTGTGTAAAACGTGATAACTCCGTGATTACCGTATGTCTCCGTGTCGATCTGATCACATTGGACCTTGGACAACGAACGCTCCGCTACCAGAAACGCACCAAACCGCAGGAACCGCCGAGTCGCCGTGATCATACCGTGAATGGGCTGATAATGATTAATGTTGCGTTTCCTGCTGAAAAGAGTTGGTAACTGTGCATACGCGACTGGCGGTCAGGCAGACGGCTCGCAATGCTTTGCTTAACGCCGTCATGTGGAAGGCATAATAACCATCACTGGGGCACATCGAGCTTTAAATTAAGTGGTTATCTTTGTAGTAAGGCTGTGCACCTGCAGCAAGCGTATTACTCTTACGGTCAACGTAAAAAAACTGGTCCCTGGACCGCGAAAAACTTGCGGAAAACCGCATACTCGAGAACCGCGTGCAACCGTACTCAAACCGCATAAGTGTGAAAGGGGTATTACTTCACGGAGCAATCGTTCCGTATAGCTTCCGTCGCCACCGCATAGACTCCGTCGCGTCCGTATATGCTCCGTCGCCTCCGTACAGCCACCGTGTAGCCTCCGGGATCCTCCGGGAGCGACGATTTGACCACGGAAGACCACGGAGACTGAAAGCGTTTATACGGTAGATGGCGGAAGCAATACGGAAGGCTGGCGCCTCGACAACGCCAACGGGACCGTTGCTACAGTGCGTCTACGGAGTCTAGGCGGAGACGACGGAGTTCAGACGGAGCCTGTACGGAAACGACGGTGCGTTTACGGTATAGCAAGGGAGTTTATACGGTTGCTATACGGAGACGGCGGTCACTTCACGGCATACGCCGGACTAGGCTCCGTTCACACTATTACTATCAATCAACAGTTTCAACGATTGACGTCCGCTGCGCTGGCGAACGTGTGAACGGTTCGATAGAAATGCATTGGAGCATTTCACTTTTTGGATTAGTCTTTTGCTGAGTCCAAACCATAGACAATAGAATATTAAATCTCTAGACTGAAGACTGCTCCGGGTTTTGCCTTGGGAAAATGTCATCAATTTTCACGGGCTAAAAAATGGCGGACACGTCGAAAGTCGGGCTGCTATTGGGCAGAGGAATACGCCACATCACAGCTACACAAGCATAATTAAAAGAAGTTCCTGCTTGCGTACGTAAATATTGTTTTAACGCGTTAATTTTCGGCAATATTTCGTCTGCCTGCGCGAAATAATATTTAATTGCTGCAAGGTATTAATGTTAAGTTGAAGTTGAAGTTCGCGATCGAATAGCGGTGGTTATCTGAGAGATTATAGTCCGCAGTGGACGCCATTTTTAGCCCGTTTCCTGTGGTGACACAATCAGCAAGCGGTACGGGGGCTGTGGTCCAAACACTATGTATACTCACAGGCTTCAAGGAGTAAATAGTCGTGGCTATTTACACGTCCTGAAATATTTATTATTTATTGTTGTCCAATGCTATGCATGGACAGAATATTAATTTACATGTGTGAGTGTGTGTGTCTGTGTGTCTGTCTGCCTGTGTGTCCGTCACACTTTCTGTCAACTCGCCTACAGGTCAGACCCCTCAATGGATTTTTACAGTTGATAGCTTTAAAGACGCGGATTTACGCAAGGATGTGCCTTTTGGGGGTCTCGATGATGAATAATCACATTTAGGGGTGAATATGAATAATCACATTCAGGCCCCCAAAACCCCCATTTTGGGGGCCTGAATATAGGCATTTTAAGCCAAATATGCTATATCTTCAGATCTGTGTATCAGATTGACATGAAATTTGACAGGCAGCTGCGGCCAGCAACAGAGACTTCGTAGATGGTCTCGTATGGTGGCAAAACAATTCCAAGATGGCGGACGGCCGCCATTTTGAAAATCGATATATCGCCATATCTCAGTGAACAAGTAGCTCTTCTGTTGCAAAGAGGCCGCGCGATGTTTCGTGTCTGTCAGAAGTTAGCTTTAACAGTACAAAACGTCGAGTAGAGTCTTTTATTGTTAGTTATTACAGATTTATCACTGCGTGCAGTTAAATGCACTGTTATATTGTCTTTGGCGTAACGTTGAGACTTCTTGTCATAAACATTTCGTCGTCTTCTCTCGCAATCAACACCGCCGCTTACTGCCAGTGATGTGTCACAACTAGCGGTACACTGGTCGTGCTCCACCAGCAACTCTGTTGACAACATATGGCTTGTTGCAGCGCTAACAGCAGGCATAAGCCAGATATAAGCTCAGAATCGCGATTTATGCCTACCCCACCTGCATTCGATGCCCCTGTTAGGGGGGTTCCCGTCGGAATATCGCCACTCCATTTGGTAACAAAAAAACTAGAATGGCGTGGCTACCCGATGGTGAAAAAAATTCGTAGATATGTTTATTCGTTTTGACATGATCCACGAACATGACAGACACACAGAGACGGACAGACACCGCATGACGGCATAGGCCGCGCTTATGCATAGCATCGCGCGGCAAAAATCATCCGATTTTACTGAAATTTTGTACACAGCAGCAGATTTTGAACTGGGTGAACGTCACATGATCAAAAATGAAAAAGTAGCATTAGACAGACTCCGAGTTCGACAGAACGTATTTCTTGTTATTTTTAAGCGCCTCACTTTACGTTAGTAAAAGAGGCGCTTATTGAGATAGGCTGTGTCGTGACGTCGTTGGTCGTTGGTTGTCACGCGCGTGCACTGTGGCCAAACGGTGCATCCTAGGCCTATAGTTAC
>Ga0209149_1001586_pt1 | contig 11736 bp, 5 predicted proteins | sample WorMetTyACAVOLI2_FD_187423 | JGI IMG/M metagenome (GOLD analysis project Ga0209149, IMG submission 187423) | Marine gutless worms symbiont microbial communities from Max Planck institute for Marine Microbiology, Germany - Olavius algarvensis... ...
ACATTGTTAACCTTTCCACACAGCGAGTTCCTACCCCTCAGAATATCATCCCTATCATCAAGTTTTGCAGAGATAATGTGGCCCAGGTGTGAGAACTTATCAACAGAAGCCAATTTCTTGCCATCAGTATAGAACTCCACGTCAGTGGCCTCCAAACGTGGCACTTTGGTATAGTCTAGAAAATTTAATATTCTATTGTCTATGATAACAATAATAATAAAATATTTGATGACATGTAAATACCCACGATAATTACTCCTTGAGGCCTGTGAGTTACAGCAGTTTCGTTCAGCGATTACGCTCAAAGACTAAAGGCCGATACTGACGACTCGTACAAACGGACCGTGCAGACGGGTACGGGTACGGATCGTCAGTACTGGCCTTAATCCAAAAAGTGAAATACAGATCCGTAGCAGCGGGTTTGGGATTGGTCCGGCCATCCCCTTCCTCCCTTCCCTCTCCCCCTTCCCCTCCCCTCCTTGACCCTCCTTTCCCGTCCATCCCCTCCCCTCCCTCTCCTTATCTCCCCTCCCGTTAGAAGTAGGACCCCTCCCCTCCCTTTCCCTTCCCTTCCCTCCCCTCCCCTTAGAAGTAGGCCCCCTTAATCCAACTAGGGGGTTTGGGGGAGCGCTGTAAGCTCCCCCAGTGGGGTCTGGGGCAAAGCCCCAGCGGACAAACGATTTGGTGCATATCTGGGCCAAAAGGAGCAGCTCTGGTGGCAACAGTTTTATGGATTTTCGTAGGAATAAATTTAATTTTCTGGTGACTACTATATGATATTTAGCACCAATATAACATAACATATATAACATATGCGCTCTCTGATATGCACGTGTTTCATGATTTTTGTAGCTGTCTATCTACAACGCATCAGATTATTGGTCCGGCCAAAACCGGACCTGCCGGACCGCTTCCTACGGCCATGAAATGACCCAATACCTCCGCCTGGTCTGGCGGAGGTAGATATTGGCTTATGTAAATCACGTTTAGAACGTATAATAATCCGATTACCTGACTCGAATTGAATTGACGTCGAGGCCGGTCGTGCAAAGTGTGTTTTAGTTAAAATCAGAAGTTCGACGGTGACGTCCAGAATGAGACATCATGACCTAGGCTAGTCATGAGGCGAATGTCCGGGGGGCACTTGTCCGGCGGGGGGGGGGCGAATGTCCTACAATCGACGAGACACCATGACCTATAGGCAGTGGCACCGTTACGTCTAGTGCCGCCAAACAACGCCATCAACCACTCAACTGCTTGAAAACACTCTACGTTCAACCGCATCTTTTTCTTTTCGACGACACCACGCTTTGCCGCCCTGTGTATGCACACATGTCAAGTTGTCAACTGATAATGCCAATCGCTGAACTCAGAGTCAGCTGACACGCCTACTTCGCGTCAGCGTTTTTTTTCTTCTAGATAATCACAAGCTCAAGAGGCAAACTATGGAACTGTCCGATAACGCCATGCTTCTCGCCTAGAAATACAACTAACAGCTGCTAAAACGCTGCTGCTTGTGAAAAAAATTATGGCAAGTTGAGTATTATCGAATCACAGCTTCTTCGATGGCGGTAGCAGTTAAAGTTTGTGAAGCTCGTCATGATTCTTGCCTGCGTGCCTCTGTTAGTGTATAGAGACGGTAGGTCTACAAGTATTGTGATTACCCTTTGTGCGTGTTGGTGCAGGGTCTATTTTAAGGATTTTTTTGGACTCCACAACACTCCCCTCCCGTCCCCTTCCCTCTCATCCCCTCCCCTCCCATACCTTCCCCTCTCCTCCCATCCCCACGCCTCCCCTCCCGTCCTCTTCCATCCCTTTCCCTCCCCTACCCTTAGAAGTAGGCCCCCTTAAATCCAGCTAGGGGGTCTGGGGAGCGCTGTAAGCTCCCCCAGCGGTGTCTGGGGCGGATCGAGCCCCAGCCGAAATTGGATTTTGGTGCATTTTAGCCTTAAAATCTGACATTCGGTGGCAACAGTTTTAATGATTTTCCTGAGAATTAACTGACCAAATTTCGTGCAGAAACAGTACTCAGAGTCTGGAAGGACGATGAGTCAAGATTGTATTGAATAAGATGAGTTAAGGCTCACAATAACCGATTTCTTGAAATAAAAATGCTATTTTGGACTACACATTTTTCAGTCTTGGACTCCACATTTTTCGTTTTGGACTCCACATTTTGGTTGGACTCCACGCTTAAAATAGACCCTGTGTTGGTGTGTCCATCTGTGTGTCCGTCTGTCCGCAAAGTAACTCACGAACGCATGGTTGGACGTCGATCAAATTTCGTCGACCAAATTTGGTCGGCGTGCGCAAGAGATGATCATCTACAAGTAATTGAATTTGGCATGATCTGATTCTCAACGTGAATCCAGGATCACTTTTCCACTTTTTTAAATATTACGATATATGGATGTTACTGTGTGCATAAGACCAAGTATACGCTAGTAAATTGTTTCCGCGGCAAGCGCAGGTCTGTGTCCGCATTGTGCCCCCCCCCCTCTCGGACACAGTTTACTATTGGTTGTTGTCCAGTAGGAATTGTTACTGCTGTGCATGCGGTTTCTTTCATTATTTGAGGACATACGACAGGACCGACGAAAGTGGTTCCATTTAGTGGGCTGACAGTGACACTGTGACACCAGGTCAGGCTAGTTTAGCGCTAGCTTCAGTCGGTTGCTGTATCGTTTCGCGTCAGCAACTTGATTGAATATACGCCGGTCATTGGTGTCGTCGGAGTACCGTGACTGCGTCGCGCTCGCTTAATTTTCAGCAGGCAGTGCACGATCCAAGGCTGCATTCGTCGCTGACGTTCTCGTTTCCGACATCATTCTGTTCATCGCTCGATAGTGCTTCACGGACCTGCGCTGGTAGACCAAAGTACAGCTATAACGCGCTAATTTGCGACGCGAGGCGTACATCCGTATGTTAGTGGTATGGAAACAACTCCGCGGTCGTCTTTGTGTTCAAACATTAACAGTTTGTCTGCGTCTCACTCGTTATGCGGCCCACCGTTAACTCCACAAGAAGCTCAGCTATTGCAGAGAGACCGTCCGAAGTCACTGAATATTTCGCTAAGTCGCTCATGGTCAGTCACGGTCATTCGAAATGACACTCTTGAGTAGAGCGTGACAGCGTGTGTAATTCCCTATTAGTATTCCATTGTAACCAGGGCCTAATAAAAGTCTAAAACACAAGTCGTCCTTCAGCCTTAAACGAGGCGCCGAGTAGCGAGCGCCGAAGGCGTGAGCATCGAGGCGCCATAGGCGCCGAGGGGGTGAGGTGTGGGGAGGGGTGTCCCCTTCCCACTGGGGATGGGGTCTGGGGAGGAGAAAATTTTTGGACTTTTTATCTTGAACAAGCGTTATTTGGTGCATTCTGAGGTGTATTTTAAACTTTATATTCCAATCTTTGCGATCGCCCCCACCGCCCCCCATGCATCCGCCACTGCTCGCAACCGTGGTAACGTTCAAGTCATTGTGCGAAAGGATCACATGATGCGTTTGTCCTTCCTCCGTGAGCAACTCGTCCGCAGCTCAGAGCAACTCGTCCGCAGCTCAGAGCAACTCGTCCTCGTGGACACAAAAAGGGGGTTTTAGGCCCTGATTGTAACTATGTCTGTATCTCTATATTCAGCGTCAAATTATGGCGTGACCTTGAAATCTGTGTTGGGAGTCGTTCAAGGTCATTAAAATGGCGCCGACTTACTATTGGTCTGCTGTTGTAAGTATCTTGCATCATGTTCGAGATATTTGACGTTGAAATATAGGTTGGTTGTCACTCAAGGTCATTGAAAATGGTACCGTTCGAAAGCTATTCGCATTCCATAGTAACGATGCCATTCCATGTCTCTTAGCCTGTATCATTTGCGAGATAAAGCGAGATATTGACCGAAAATCGCGATTTTTTTTCATGCCGCTGCATTCGACCCGCCCCCATACCGTTTGGTGTGGAAAAACTAGAATGGCGTGGCTACCAGATGGTGACAATAGTCTGATAATATGTTTTCTGGTTCGACTTCAGACAGAATACGGGCGTGTGACGGACAGAAAGACGGACGGATAGACATCTTGCGACAGCATAGTCCACGGTATGCGTAGCATCGCGCGGTGAAAACGGAAAAGTTACAACGTTCAAACTTAGAGGAGAGGTGACCCACATCATGACATGCAACGGCAGAGGCATCATATGACTGCGTGTGGTCTTTAGACTCTCTAGTCTAGTTTGTTATTCCTGCTGCTCTTCTGTGGTGCTTTCTTGGCTTTTCTCCCCATCTTGTACAGACAGTGATTAGGGCCTACTGCCGCAATTTCGCGACGTGTAATCCGGAACATATGCTTACGTTACAAATTGAATACGTGATCGCTCAATATCATATTACGGCCTAACTGGACCAGTTTGTGACAGAGTTACGGCAAACACGATTTCGGCCTTTTTTTGCGATTTTCGCGTGCTTGACCGTTGATCTTTCATTTTACAGCCTAACAAGTCGAACCAGAAAAATCATAATAAGCAATTAATACCAAAAACAATTCATTTAAATGACGAGACTATTTATTCGCCTGCTGTCCAAAGATTCATATTAGTAATTGATTTATCCCACATAACATTGCATTCTATCGCTACAAAATATTTTATTTCCGTACGCTGTTATACATCTATGGACAGAACATTCCATCTCTCTGGGATAGAACCTGTTTTACTTGGCGCCATACATTTTATCGTAAGTTTGTTAACTGCTTTGTCAAGTAAGTTGCGCATGATAACTTTTTGAAAGAAATGTGATTAATTTGATGATGACGAGAATAAAGATGACAATGATAACGTTGGTGAACAGTGCAAGCAAAAACAATTTGTGGCACTGTATTTTGATTGACGTGTATTGAATAGATTTAGGCTATTAGTTAGTTAAGTTGTTATTTTGTTTTTTTTATATCAATTTTTGTTGTTGTTTTGTCGTCTGCCATTTGGCGAATAAAGCTGTAGCCTATATATAACAGACTATGAGCCTGTTGTGTAATGAGTCTGTTGAGTTAAAAATATCAGTGTTATATGTTGTTGAAGTTGTTACGACACGTCTGAGTGGCTGTGTCAACGCAGACAACAACGTGACACTGCTACTGGACCTATTTTAACGTCATGCTGCAGTATATTAATATATTGTATGTAAAGCGTAGGCCTAGGTCAGCATTAAGTCCCCCCCCAACACGTTTACAATCGCCGTTGTGTGCGATGACACAAATCGGCGGCAGTTCTCACTGGACACTGCGACCGAGCGTCATTCAACTCATACAGTATTTCACAGTAATTCACATTGAAGCTTTATTATGCGAACCTCCCCAAGGAGGCCGCGCGTTACGCGTTTGTTCGTCCGTCCGCACGTCTGTCTGTTCCGTGCCCGCCGTTAACCCGAAAACGGAAAACCGTACAAACTTATAGGATAAGTTACCCACGTCATGAGTATCAATAAAAATAAAAGAAGTTCAGCTGCTTTAGTTTTCTATTTTTTAAAGTTCTTTAGGCCTACGTGAATTTTTAGTTTTTGATCCTGCCACCCGTCACTATTTCATCGCAAATAGAAACAGCGCGTTGTTGTGTTATTTACAGTTGCAGAGAAACTTGTAAACCATTTGACATCCCATGCAGAATTGCAGACGAGGACGTCCCAATCAGAATGTTAGCGTCATACTAGACATAAAAACCAGAGTGATGGCTCTACTGGAATATAAAAAGTGATGATGTGATAAGCCACGTCTCCGTCTTGGCATACTCTTGGATGTCACAGTTTAGCGGCCGTAAAAGTTTACCTCGATAGACCGTGTCTCGAGCACGTTTTCAATCAGTATGTGATGTCCGTAATGCTGCAGCTTCTGGCTGTCATCATCTCAGGTATTAGATGGCATCTAGCGATGGCTCTGACCTCGGCGTTTGTGACGTGACGCGTGTGCAGAATATTCAAAATGCTCCAGATGTCGAGTTCGTTAAATATAAAATGTAACAGGAGCATCGAACTTGTGGTACACATCCCCGAACCGTTCAACTTCAACTACATACATCATACAAACGAATATTGATTTCTAGGTCTATATTATGTGTTTCTCATTTACATGTAGTTGCATGCATAATATGAATGCCAATCTGTTGAAGAATGCTGCTTGCCGATAACGTAATTACTTCCCAATTAAAACAAACCACCCGTTTTGATACAGTAGACGTATGCGAGGGACGGACAGGATGCCACAGCATATTTTATAACGACGTACAAGAACTCAGCTACCGCAGAGGAACCGCGCGACAGCATTGTGACACATGATCATCATCATATGATATATATATATTGGCGTGTGGTTATTGAGATGGTAATAGATCAACTTTATACACTGTGTCCCCAAAGAAGTATACCCCTTGACGTTTGACAATAATTTTGGCAAATGTGGACCGACTTTCAAAATTATTTCACCGACTTATTCATGCGAAAATTCTCTATGTATACACAGAAAGACTTCCAACTCACCTGCAATATGTTGCAATATATGACCTTGTGAAATTCGAAAATCCAAAAAAGTAACCAAATTTTCACGTTGAACGTGACAATTATATGCTTAACTAAAATTTGCTGTGAGATCTTATGTAACCTGCCACAAAAATATTGCACTAATGATTTTACTTAAATATATGTGCAACACACGGATTATAGCGTAGTAAGAACGAAGACAGTGCGATGATATGGTGAAGAAAATCACCATGATGCAAAAACGTTAAACTGGACAACGTTCAACTGTTGATTCGAGACGTCGTCTGACAAACTTCAAAATGTTAGTCAGTCAGTCAATGTCAGCAGTTTTGAGACAGTGAGCTTAACTACTGTCAAATGTTAAATCAATTAATCAAATGTCCAAAGTGTCCTCAGGAACATATTAACAGTTTATTAATGATGAATGAATGAGTGGATCTTTATTTGGGAAAAACACAAGAACAGTTAAATGTATAAAACATTAAAGCCCAAAAAGGACACAAAGGTTAGATAAAACCTAACTCTGGCATGTGCCGTACAAATTAATTAAGAGCTACGCCTAATACAACACGTATTTAGACAAAATCACAGTTTCTCAACCTGTCTCTGAAGGTAGCAACTGAAGGGGCTGTTGCTGATGCTGTCAAAATCAGTAACATTTTTGGATTTTCGAATTTCACGAAATAGTGTAGCTGAGGCGGAAGTTTTTACGTATATACATAGAGATTTTTCTCACGAATCAGTTGGTGAAAGAATTTTCAAAATAGGTCCACATTTGCCGAAGTTATTATCAAACGTTAAGGGGTATACTTTTTTGGGACACAGTGTATATAAAAATGTTGGTCTAATAATGAGATAATGTACAGACAATTTACCTGACGTGCTCTCTCAGAATGTGAAATAATACAGTCAGTTGAAAATACAGCGTTATTATCAAAACTACAAGAGGCTCAGCTATTGCCGAGACAGCAAGCGTTACGACAACAGCAGTGATAGCGGTTAACCCTAATCCTAACCCGAAATATAACTTACGTAAATTTTATTTCAGTTACGTCCAGGTCAGGTCAGTGCGCATGCGTAGATTGCACACAGCACAATGTGGTGTCATGCAGTAAGTAATAAATGAGTTAAAATGACTATTAGCAATGTGCGTGAATGTTCGGGCGAAGGCAAGTTTGCTTTATGAAATAACTAACCGTTGTGAATATATTCGCGATTTTGATTTTACGAGAGACCCAGGCTGGTGATAAAAATACATTCCCTGAAAACTCTTATCGTTTTCGAGATGTAAACAAAGTCGCTTCTTTTTCATACGCCGTTCCACATATAGTGACCTTGGGAAAGCACTCGCGAATATTTTCACGATCTTTTTTTGCTAAAGACCCAGGTACCGTCCATGTCTCACCATGTTGTATAAATCGATTCTGAAAAAGCGCCGCCGTTTGGCCAGTATCTTTTACCGTTTCCGAGAAATATTAAGTCTCAAAATCAAACACTGAAATGACCGGTTAAGGTCATCGAAGGTCATCGCCGTTGTTGCCAATCAAAATATCAGGTATGAGTTCCTATTAGTTATTTTACTTACTAACCACCACGTAATGACATGCTTATCTGTTTAGCTTCAACGGTACGTCCTGGTGCTGCAATGCATGCATTTTTGGAATAATCGACCATAGTAGGCTAATTATTTTCAGTTCCAATTAAGTTTCTCTTAGTTGTTTTTTTTATTGTTTTACTATCTTATAAGTTCATTTTATTTGTATGCGTATGTGTTTGTGTGTGTGCTTTTTAAATAATTTGCCGCCAACACTGGCGTAATAAACTACGGATGGATGGATTAATGATGTAGGTCTATAGCAACTTTAAGTCTGAGACATAGCCATTGATAGGTGCAAAATCGCTACTTTTTATATTATACCCCCTTCGATGACACATAGTGCAGTGGCTTGGTGTAGAATTGTGCAAACTTAGTATACAAGCATCATAAATACATTTTTGTATTCATAAAATGTAACAAAGCATCCCAGGATATTGACACATTCTTGATTTGAAAACAATTTTTGACCCCTTCCCAAGCCATTTTAGATTGCCAACATCTGATGTAGTAGTTTAGTGTAGTTTTATATGTGTTTTTATTTTGTGTTTTTATTTTTTCCTTGTCTGTTTTTTCATTTTCTTTTTATTGTGTACCTTGTGTACGATTTCATAATAAATATATAACACATTCACAATACACATAAAGGAGACCTCACGATTGCATCTGTGACATATACAATACGTACTTCATATGTGGCTAATTTTGGTTCTGGGACTAAACATGACCATAGCTATGGTGTAAATGAAAAAAGGTCTGACCTCAACAGTCCACCCTCCCCAAAATAGGGAAAATCTACCCCCAAACTATAGATACGCATGCAATACACAAGGAGACCTAACGATTGCAGCAGTGACAGATATAATACTTGATATGTGGCTAATTTTGGTCCTGGGCCTAACCATGACTATAGACACTCGTGCATCTCCGCAGGAATATGTATGTAGACATATATCGGATATAGCAACTGGGGTGGACTTCAAACTTGGTCAGGACCATCATGGCAACAGGGCCATTAGTGGCCATGCCTTAATAATGTCAGAATCAAATCCAATATGGCAGCAGCCACCATTGTTAACGTCAGCAAGGCGACATTAGTGCACGCTGAGCTGAGCGGTTCTCAGAGTATAGCTTGGCTGTAAAACTAAAACTTCCCTCCTCCTTTGTCCAGGCTTGGAACTGGCACAGCATGCTGAATGCTGTGGCGGAGTTAAAAGTTTTTTTAAAAAATTTTTGTTTAATATTTTACATAACTGCTGTTTGACATACGGTATTCTATAGAAGCTGCACGATGACTAGGACATTGCTCACCTCTGGCTACCAAGTCTAATTAACGTATAAAAATTAGACAACGATTGCTTGTAGACAGACAACGTTTGCACAGTTCAGGCCTTATTTGTAACCAAGCCACTGCAATAACCCCCCCCCCTATGAAAACAGTTGCAAGTACTTTTGCTATCTTTTTACAGCAGAGCCAGATCCTGCCTATCATTGTGGTATAACTAGAGTTTAGAACAAATCCGTCGTTTGAACACCGTTCACACGCGTCACAGACAAATGGACAGACGGAAAATTGGCGAGCGCTAGAAACTAACAGAGATAGAAGATTTGTCTTGGCACTTAACGTGCATTAGGCCTAATGTAACATCCGCTGCTGGGTGCGCGGAACCGACACTTTGTTGCTGCTTAGTCCATTAAGTTGGCGCCAACAAAATAAACGTGTGATATCGTGTACAAAGTTACGAATACATCAGCAGGACTTGATATTATGACTTCGTCTGCTGTCTACATTGTGTTCAGATGAAAAGAACCGACCGCTATATGTTAAAATTAAAATTAACAATAAAATTCCAGACAATACAGCTAAGAAAATGCTGACAGCGGTAGGCCTATCTGAAACATTAGCCTACTGTTGTCAAATAAGCCAAAAAGTGGCATTGCAACATGGAGGGCTTACCGTTGAAGATAAATATGTCATTACGTGGTTGTTAGTAAGTAAACAGTATGGAGCAGAACGCTCAATATATTTCACGACAGAGGATGGAATCTTGGTAGGCTAAAGACACTGTCACACTAACCGGGGATACTTACAGGAGTGGCAGCGTTAACTGACGTCCTGGTCGTGGTGGACGGACCACGCACCGCCGCATCGACGAAGTAAGTAAGTAAGCAAAATTGTCCGAGAGAGAGTTATTGACCGTCAGGCGAGAGCTCGGCGAACGTGGTGCTGTGTCGTAAGCGCAGACGACAGTCTAATGTTGCAAAATACCGACGTCGTTGTGTGATGCAGAAGTCGACAAGCCAAATATTTTACAGACTCTTGATCAGTGCCTTTATCCCGTTGAGGCGGTTTTCTATCGGGACTTACGAAATATCTGAAATGACCTTTTAGCTTCGTACTTTTCCTCACAGCCATTTTATGAAACGTTGATCTTCAACGGTGAATCTCTACAGTGGAATCTCACTGCTCCTCATTGCGTTGCTGCTAACAGAAATATTTAACGAACGGACACATTATTATGTCGCACCGGCTATAGCGGGCGAGGTATTGTTTTTGGTTGTCTGTGTTTGTTACGATGTTTGTACTGCAACTTTATTTGTTAGCAACATTATAGGAAAGTGATTAGCAGTGGCGTATTCAGGGGGCATGGCGCGACCGCCCTCTTGGTCTGATCGTAAATTTTTGGATAATTTTGCACTGTTTTTGCAAGCTTCGTTTCGTGATTGAACCGTAACATCCGTGTCCCAAGGCTTCAAGTGATCGTCGGTGTTTTCTGTCAGTCAAAAACTGCATCAAAATGCACCTAAACTTATCATTTTGGGGACAAGATGTTTTCCTAGGAAGGGGCCCAGCCTCTAAACCACACCCCATCCCGTCGACGCCTACGGTGCCTCGCCCATCCTTACTGAAATCCTAAATACGCCACTGGTGATTAGGGTCCACTCACACATACGCTGCGCTGTTATAGCAGCGCTTTACTATCGCTGTGTTACATTGAAATGTACTGACTTCTTAGTTCTCGCGCAGTGAAGCGGACGTCAGTAGTTGCAACCAGTGTGGGAATTGCCGGGGGGTCGGGGGGGGGGGTTCAACCCCCCAGTTACTGTCTTCAACCCCCTTAGTTGTGCTTCTTTGCCTCTCATGGGGGTCAGAAATAACCCCCACAGATCACAATTACAGACACTGATTTGCCATCATATTTCACAAGTTATAGAACCTTGTCATTGTTGTCAAGCATACGTACCCTACCCACAAAGTGCGAAGGATGCCAGTTGCAGTTGCAGTGCTTTCTCGCAGAATACATTTTGGGCCAGTGCAGATTTTAGTTGTATCAAATGTCAATGTATAGCAAATCTAAATAGGTATTCAATGGTGCTGGATTTAACGGGGCCTACTAAGCCTACTTCTCTGCCAAGTGCCAACCTGTTTACTGTTGACTCACGTCGCGTTGTGCCAGCGCGTTAGAGGCGTGATCGCGAGGACGCGCTATATAAATGTACTGATTGACTTACTTACTTACATCAGTAGTACTATAGGTTGTGCAAATTTTGGTCCTGATTGGCCTTTACTTTTTAAAGTGCACGAAATTTGATCAGTTGATTCTCAGGAAAATCATTAAAATTGTTGCCA
>Ga0209149_1001587_pt1 | contig 11735 bp, 5 predicted proteins | sample WorMetTyACAVOLI2_FD_187423 | JGI IMG/M metagenome (GOLD analysis project Ga0209149, IMG submission 187423) | Marine gutless worms symbiont microbial communities from Max Planck institute for Marine Microbiology, Germany - Olavius algarvensis... ...
AAGCAGGAAATCTGGTGATATCTCTCACTAACTTCTTCAATGATGAAATGGAAAGGGTCCAGTTTTTTGTACTCACAGTGTAGTTCCATGTTGATGCTACAGTTATAGTCAGACATGGCTGAGTGATGCTACTATGTAAAGCATTTGTGATGCAGTATAATAGTTACTTTGAAACTGTTATATTACATTATCAGTTATAATATAAAACAAAATTAATTGTATAGCAGCTCTGCAGGTCTGCGCTGTCATTTTTTACATGTCTTATCGACTATGTAGATAAGATTATAGATTGATATCACCAGAATTTCCTGCTTTGTAATAAAAATGAAATTACCGCATTGTTGATTTATTCATCAGTTTTTGTGAAGAAGTATATGCGGTTACACTTTTCAAGGTAGTGCAGCAACAATATATAGGTGAAGTGAGAAATTCAATTATGTGTTTGTGGGCAGATAATTTCTGTCTGCAACAGTGAAAAAATTATTAAAATAGGTCAGTATTTGCGGAAGTTATGCCCAAATGATGGTCCAGTTTTTTTGACTCCCAGTGTATAACTAGAAGTTGTACTCATTGCTAAGGCGACTGAGTACATGTAGGCTGAAACCACTGATGTTACCTTTTAGGCGGCTTTACAGCAGAAGATGCTGACAGCGTTATTCTACGGAGTTATGACAATATTGGTCCTTCCAAAGTTTCCAATAACTGTTATAACAGGTAAATCTTCGTATGCATTTTACATGTTTCGTTATTTTAAAGGTGAAGCTATGAATTACTGCTGACGTTTTAAGATGCCTGATGGTTGGACTGTATTGCATTTTATAGTTATAGTTTCAGTACATCATTGTTTATCCCTTCTCGGCATGTTAGAGTTTAAAATGAATGAGTTTATGTTCTGTTTTATATGATTCATATTGACCTGTAATTTTTGTGGCATAGGTCCCGAATTTCGTCAACGCGGTTTTTTTGGCAGGATGTTCTACATCCTTCTGTTTGCGGCTCTTCAGCGGCAGAAATACTACTTTGCTTGGAAACTAGGTATTTATTACTGACTGTATTACTCTGATCATGTTAGCGTGTTAAATTTGTATTTAAAATAATGCTTTCTGTTAATTTGTGTTGGATGTGCATGTTGATATTCATCGTATTCATCAAAAGTTGTGTTTCTGAAATTCAAAATCTGTTTTAATTGTATTTGGAGTTAATTGTTAATTTTCAATGGCTTTTGTGTCCAAAAAACTTACTGTGTGAAAAATCAGATGAATCCACATCTTATTCCATTCTGTCACCTCACCAGAGGTTTAAACCTATGCATGCCAGTTAAGGAAAGGGATGGTAAGGTAACAAGACGACATCTATCACAGTGCAAGGAACAAATAGTGGTTCCCTGCTGCTTTTACTGTCAGCAGCTTCTTAATTCATATTCATGCTATGTTTTTGCTTTTATTCTGTGTGATACAAATGGATCAAATTGAAGTAATCCACCTTGCAAGTGTGTGGAAGAGCTCAGTGTTGGACTTCGTAGTAAAAGAATGGTTACATTTAGTTTGCATTTCAGTGATTCACATAACAGTTTCTGGTTCACAGTGTTTTGAAAATATGCATCATATTGTCTTGACTGCAGTTTCAGCAGTCTGCTCATGTTGCAAGTGTCTCATTGATTAGTGGCTATTGTTATGTAGTACTTCAGCATATATCTGTCAATAAACACTTCGTTGCTTCTTCTATTAAAGATATATTTGATAATATCGAAGCACAGAAAATCATTGTTTTGATTAAAGAAACTCGTTTTTATAAGCACCTTAAATGTTTTCATATTAATGTTTGTTATTTGTTTTTTTTATATTCTAGCTTAATAGCCTTGATTTTACATTTATAGGTTTTACCGTCTTATAAATTATTGTCATATCTTATTCATCGTATAAATCTTGAACGGCACTGAATAGTCTTTTTGTGCTGATGTGCCGTTAAGAAACTACTCACTACTCACTCACTCACTGTCAATAAATTAGAACTCTGTGTAATTAGGTGAGTCAGTGAACGCCAGTGCTGGCCTGGGTTTCAATGGATATGATGATCGAGGCATTGCACGTTGGGATCTGATTGACAATGCAGACATTGTCAAAGTTGAGGTATGATAGTTGATACTGATATGATAATTTTCTTTTATGATCTTTCACTCACCCATTTCCTTGTTATGTTTGCGATTTTCTTAATCCTGTATAAATTCTTGCGTATCAGAGCCGATGAAGATTGTGTACTAGTCACTTCTTTAGTATTGGCACAAATACTGAGTGATTATGTTATTTTGATACGTCTTGGTTGCAGAGACTTGCAGCTGCATCGTGTTGTTATGATTTGTAGCTAAGCACCAGCCTGAAAGAGCTGCTTGACAACTGGAATCGTTCGACAGCTTACTGGCTGCGTTTTGTCATCTATGACCGAGTACACAGCACTGTTCCAGTATTTTTCTTTAGTGCATTCTGGCATGGTTTCTATGCTGGCTACTACCTTACGTATTTCACAGGCGGCATCCTTATTCACACAGCCCGACTGGTGAGATTCTCCAGAGTTATTTATCGGCATCTGTTGTTTTTGTGGTTGAAACAGATTAAGCTAGTTGAACATAACACGGTTTGATGTGTAACTTGCTGCTAATTACGTGTTCGAGATGTCAGCAAATTGAAATATTTAAAACATATACAGAATATTTGTTTTCAGATTTTTGTATTTAAATTTGCTACTTCAGTGACTGTTGGAGCAAGATGTGTTCTATCTATCTATCTAAAAAGTCGAGATTAGGGCGACGTAACTGCCGAGACACAACAAGGGCGCCTAACAATGTGAATTAAAAGCGTGATTGTATAAAAAATGTCTTAAGTTGACGTTTAAAAGTAGCAGGAGAATAAATGAGACGAAGCGGTGGTGGAAGTTTGTTCCATGTACGTAGGCCAGCAGCCGTGAAGGACCGGTCTCCGAGTGACGATATAGTTTGTGGCACTGCAACTGAACTGGATGCGGCAGATCTGAGACCAGGTCTGACAGTTGCAGCGGCCGACGGCATGATCAGGTCTGCCAGGTAAGATGGTGCAGCGCCGTACAAGCAGCGATGTACCATCATACACAGCTTGTACTCGACGCGCTGTTTGACTGGCAGCCAATGGCGGTCGCTTAGCAGAGAAGACACATGATCGCGTTGCGATGAACTGGCGACCAGACAGGCAGAATGCCCTTCTTGTTGCCAAACCAGCAGTATTCAAGCGACCTGGGTTTTGAGGTTAGTTGTTTCAATGGGCTCAGTCAAGTAGTTGGTTGTCTACATGTATGATGCTTCATGTTAAGGTGTTACAGTCCATTTTGATCAAAGCTCATGTCGTCGTCGTCGTTGTTTCTGGCATTCAACTCTTAAGATTGTGTAGTACCATATGTCGACATCATCCTCGATAGAGGGCGGTTCAGAGCGAAATCTGCTGCTTTGGGGAGCATAAGGTGGTCTTATTTCAGATGCTGTTCGATGGTGCTGAGCCATATGATGCAGGGATGTCCTGGTTGTCTTCTCCAGTCTGCCGGAGGGGAGGCTAACAGGATCCTCTTGGCATTTGCGTTGTCATCCATGCGCACAGTGTAAGTCAGCGCGACCGGATTATTGCAGTGAGTTTAGGTTGCTTCGTTAGCCTCCGTACATCATCGTTCCGGACAAATTGGTACCATTTGATGCCAAGCAGCATACGCAGACACCACATGATATCCAATTAATGTATGCATAGATTAATAACATAGACGGTGTGTACTGTGCATACGTACTCGAGCATGTGCTGTGCATGTTGTAGATGCGGCGACGTGTACGGCCGATGTTTTTATCTAGTCAGACATTGAAGTTTATCTATGACAGCGTAACATTCACAGCAACAAGAATTGCCATCGCCTACCTTGGCTTTCCATTCCTGGTGCTTGAGTTCCGCCCAGTTCTTGAAATATATAGGTATTTAGAATTGAATCTGATGTTGTCTTATTAATGCATATGTAAAATTTTTGCAGATTTTCCGGAAATGCTGGCCCATTTGTTGGGCATTTATTAATAGTTAGTGCTATTATGTGATTTACACTGTATTTATTACACATGATATCATAGGGTCGTTGCTGCAGCAAAGAAATAAAGGTAAACGTATTTATATAGCACTTCTTTTGTAGTACGTGCAAGGCACTCAGGCGCCTTGCATGTACTACTGTAGTTTCTCTATAAACTGCTTGTTGTTGATTTCTTGCTGTATATACCACTTTCTTGAACACAGTGACCCAGTTGTTTACTTTTCTGTCATATTTTATTAGCACAGGTTGTTAACAGTTGATAACAGTTGTCTATGTGTGGTGTGTACGGTGTAATATTGTTAAATTTCTGAGCATTATTTGTCTAAACAGTTGGGAAATATTACCATTTATGTCTGTTGTAGTTACGTCTATTTTTGGATGCACATCGCTGCCGTTGTTTCGGCCGCCGTGTTGCTAATGATACCAGCACAAAAACATCACAGCAAGAAGGAATGATGTAGGTCGTGACTGGCAACTGGCAACAGATCGGCTTTCAACCGCCAAACTTTAAACCCTGTCAGCTTCAAGTCATTTCTGCCACATACACATAGGTTTCCGTACTTTGCCGGTTTTCGTCTTCAAGACACACACGCAACGTCACATTTAATATTTCTGATGTTGTGTCTTTGTGCGTTGTGTCTAGATTAACACCATTTCTTATGAGACAATCTAGTTCGTGTGTACAACTGTAAATGTATATCTACTGATGGCTGGCTGATGTAGGAAATGCATATATGCGGGACTGTTATAAGTTTCAAAAGTTTATCATAATAATAATAATAATATACATTTTTCTAGGAAGTGAGTTCCAGACGGCAAGTAATCAGATAATTAGACACATGCCGAAGCACATAGTACTTACAATAATATTAATGACGATGATACTGATGATAAAAATACAAAGATTTGTGTGATGCACAATGCCGACATTCCAGCTGAATCAGAGGCACTAGGTGGGCACCATTGCTAACTTATCGATGAAATGTGTTAAAAGGTTATTTCCAGATGAAAGCACTAATAGTAGGAGAGACTTGTGTCATGATGTTACCTGTTCCTGATCCGATTGAAGTTTTTTTATATACATTGATTTATCTAGTGATCGGCATACAACAACTCGATACAGAAAAGACAGCATAGTGTACGTAATGGATTAGTCAGTGCATTTACTAAACTATATAGATAATAGTATAAGGCATGTTTTTAGTTTAGCGTGCAATGAACCAATCATTATTTCAGAATTTTGCACATAACAGCATAATTTTGATGTTATCTATCAACCTATAGTTATAGCATTTAGAGCCGTTGTTCTGAGTGCTGTTTCTCACGTTGAATTCTGTTGAAGTGTTTATTGTATGTCGTGTCTGCGTCCTGAGTTGTTTGTTATAAACCTAGTAATATTGTAAGGTTGTAGTTTTGTAGTTGTATTTTTTAAGTTTTTTTATTAAAAAATTATTCTCAGCCTGACGAACTGACAGGCTTGCATTTGTCTCTTTGATAATCACTTTTTGCTGGAATTACTGACTTACTGTTTGTAATCCTAAAAATTAAATGCAACTGAAATAAGTGCATGAGCATCTTGTTTATTGCAGTCCGGTTACTTTTTATGTGGCATGTTAGCATTGCCAGGGCAGCGTTCTTTTATAACATGATTCGTTTTTCAGTCCACATTTTAGCCACTGTTTATTTCAGTTTATTGTAGTAGTACTTAACAATATTTCTATACTAAAAGCACAATTCTGTGTGTACCTTTGCACCATTTAACTAAATATCGTTTTATATGTAGCTTTCGTCTAACAGAATTCAACAGTCGTTATTTATTTTTAAGATTATTGCATAGTCCAGCAAATGGTAGGCCGTTGGTAACACAGCGACTGTTTGCAAGTTTGTGTAGACATGACTGAACTCTTTTGAATTTTGCTATTGTTAAATGCTTTATGTGAAGCATAGAGTTGTCGCTAATCGTGTTTAGTTGATCAGTGGAGTGTTAACATAGTTGGCTGAGGTTGTAGCTACTGTTGGCAATTACCGTGACATCTGTTGCTGTGCAGAACGTAATACTCGAACTTACCATAAAGTGCCAGCGGGAATGCTGAGCCTCTGTGCACTTTTGATTGGTGCAGATATCTTTATTAGCTCCACTGTGACCAAAGGTCAGCAGAGTAAGTAAGTAAGTACAGTAAACAATTTGTGTAGCGCATCGCCGTGAAGCACCTGTAATGCACTACCGCTTCTCATACGTCGGTGCATATTGTCCTGGAGACGTGCATTGGGCCCACTTGGAGGCCTCAGCACTGGGCAGCTTAATTGCTGCCTGCCCCACATGGAAGAGAAGAGAAGAAGAGAGTGGTGTGATTATGGCGCTATCTTGTATCGTCTGCGAGATATAGCGACTTATTGGCAGAAAATCGCAAAATTTTTATACCCCACCTGTATTTAGCGCCCCAGCAGGGGGTGACCCTGTCGGAATTTCTTGAAGATGTTTGATGCTGGTAAAACTAGAATGATTGGGCTACCACATGGTGAAAAAATCGACAATATGTTAAGCCGTTTCATCCAATACCGGAACATCACGAACGGACGGATGGACGGATGGACAAATGGACAGAATTGCTATATCAATATCGCGATAAAAACTTGATTCGGTTTGGAATGAGTTTGGTTCGGTTCCGTTCCGTTCAACAAAATGCAGTTCGGTTCAGATATTACTGTTATTTACTATTATTACTCGTGTAATAGGTGAGTATTTAATTTACAGCAAATATTACAGCGACAGTGGATGACACGACTTTGATGTCACTCACAATAACAACAAGTAGATAATGTAATTGCATTCTAAAATCTACATGCTAAACTCTTTCCGGTCGTGTTTTACAACGTTCATTATCTGCACATTTAATGCAAGTAAAGTTACTTTTATTCACTTTTATTTGAATGGCAGATGGCATGCAGTTTCTATCGGAAAACTGTTTGAACAGATGTAAAATTTTAGGACGGTTTGGTTTTTAAAAACCGAATCCGAACCGAATTTCGGTTTTCCGCACATCCCTACACATAATGAGCAATATGTCAAGATTCCGAGTCACAGAGTGTACTTGAACTCGATGCACAAGAACCTGAACATAAATGCAGATGTAGTTACAGAAATTACTGAAGAGATCACACCTCATGCAAAGCATGGGTGTTTCCGTCAGCAAGTTATTACAACAACCATCGAAGAGACCAATACAAATGAGACATAAAACTTCATACACTGCAAACAGCCGGAACAATGTTTATGAACTGCTCACGTGAAGCAACATGAAACTAACGGCAGCAAAAAATCTGCACCCTGTAGTTGTTGTCTGTACTGTGAGTAAAGGCCAACGCACAGTGGAAAACTGTACTCGGCTGTGACTTCCAGTGCAGCTGAGTAGCATTTTCTGCTGTACACTGAATCACCCGATAACCGTGGACAACCAGCGACGACCTTCAACAAGCAGCCTATTTTCTGTTGCGGACAGTCACAGACTGTTGCTGACAGTCTGCAACTGTCGCCGATTCAATGCACAGCAGAAACTCGACTCGGTTAAAGTGCTAGTTGAGTTTTCAGCTATGCATTGAGCTTAAGACGTCTAGTCTGTTACCCAACACTTCACTATCACACAGATTATGCCACAACTCATTACACTCCAGCAAAAAATACATAAATTGTTTGGTGCACCCTTAAAAAATTTATCAGGTATTTTCTGGCTCAAAATCATGTAAATTTTTGATGCCACATATCAATTATTTCAGGCCGCAATCCGTGTTTGTTATTAATATCATCCTCAGTAGACAAGGCGAATCATATTGAAATCTATGCAGGTCGATGCATTCCAATGATGTATTGGAATTTGGAATGTATTGAAAAACACAACGTGTTTTTGCACGTGCACAAATCAGACAAGATGACGGCATTACCAGTCACTACACGGCTTCTGTTAAGTCATCATATGGCACGGTTTTATTTTGATCATTTCGTGCCACAAGGAGAATAACCAAGCAGTTGCCTGTTTATGTGCCTCTCTGACTACAGTGACATGCTCATACTGTGATAGACCGTGTCGTCATGTCATTGGCTGGTCATGTTTGTGAAGTGTGGCTAAAACTGGATCCAATGAATTCAGTGGTACCATTTTCAAGCCCTTATCATGACCCTAACCTCGTATCTGGGTCCCCACTTTTGGGACCCATTGCAACTCCCTGCTATCTCTGGAACGACTAAAGCTAGACATTTCAAGTTTGGTATGTAGGTGGTTCATGGCAAGTATTAAACAATAAAAGGTAAACTGCCCCTAAAGGTCGTGTGGTCATTGTCACATGACCCACTTCTTAAATTTTGGACCCTTGTGTGACCTGTCTCTCGAATGGGTGAAGAAATACACTTCAAATTTGGTAAGTAGGTGAAGAGTGGCAAGTATTAGCTAACAAAAAGAAATATTTCCCCTAAAGGGGGCACGGTCTGGGTCACATGACCCCCTTTCTAAATTTTTGGACCCCTGACTATCTCTGAAATGGATGAAGCTAGACACTTCACATACCTCCCTTTTTCACAGAAAAGAAAGAAGAAAGTACACACACATTCTGATGTTATTCATATTACATGTGCACAGTAAAATTGACGAATTAGAAGAATAATCTAAAAGTAACAGTTATAAATTACAATTCACTGTCCATCATAGTGCACACCAGATCAGTTTGGTGGCAGTGTCTCCATGCTGACAAGTCTTACCAAACACTAACAGCAAAGCACTAGATGTTGTACCAAGAGAGGACAAGGACAAAGTCTGGGCAGAGAGCATTAAGTGTCACTGAACTGTCCCTGAATACGTCTCTGCTCTGTAGCAGGCAGACTACAAATCCTATTTCACCATTACCATGTACCATTACCACAAACACAGAACCTTCTAGTCATTCTCAAATGTCCCAGTGCAGTAGCTATCCAACATCATAAACAATATACTCAGCATCAGAAAACCGTGCAGAAATTTACACACGGAATGACGGAAAACTGTAAGGGTCATACTTGTACGTAGGCATTTATTAACACCCGACATTTGAATAATGCAAGCCAAAATCGCGAGCATGATTTCAGCTCGGTCAGCATGGCCTGCAGCCAGCCCTGCGGTCCGCCAGCACGCTCGCTGCATGCCAGCATGTCCACAGACACCCGAATTATTACCGTATTTCTTCGAATAAATCGAACGGGAAAAAATAATTATTTTTCACATTGTTCGAATTAATGGAAGTAAAAATAATAATGATTACATAAGGTGTTCGAATTGATTTGATTTGATAAGTAATTCACAGTCCTCCTCGTGGAGTATTGCGTGAATGAGGCACTGGGGTGTGAACAACTTGCCTAAGGTTGTTGCGCAGCAGCATCACGGCCGGGGCTCGAACCCACGACCCTTGGATCGCAAGTCCGACGCCCTACCGCTTCCACCACGCCACCCCAATTCAGCTTTGCATTGACACAGATCTGGCGCCATGCCTGTGCGTGATTTAATCAACATCCGGCGCTGCATGTTATTTTTAAGTATGTAAAAGTACTGCTTTGAACCTTGAAAAACAGTACCATGTGCATACGTTACGTTATGTTGAGAGGAAGAAAATTAAACGCACTGTTGTTTACTTTTTGCACGTGCACATGAGCGATACATAAAGTTGGTTCTTAGGCGTTTAGGCACCAGAAAAGGACTCTGATGAATTAATTAATACCACTAAAAGTACCGTTCGAAATATTAGAATCACACGTTCGAATTATTGAACGGCGAAAAAATAATTATATTTTTGAATAAATAGGGTGTTTGAATTATTGGGATGTTCGATTTATTAGAATAAATACGGTAGTAATAGATTACAGCACAGCAAACAGTGCTTCTCAAAAGGCCCAGTAGTCTGTACATACCATTTGCAACATGATCGACGACAAAACTCTGCAATCAATCAGTCATTTGACTACAGCATTGGTAAATCAAACCCACAACAAACAACATGAACATCAACTTAAAAAATACACACAATTAAACTTAACAAAATCAAACTAATCGTTGTACCTCTTGATTTGTTCTTCGACTAACGGTGCTATATAAATTTGATATTGTACTGTATTGTAGTGTCCAGTCATCACTTACGACATCCGAGGACGGCGAGGAGTAACTGAACCTACTCTATTCTACAAACAAACCACAGTTGTAACGACACACACTAATTCACTGCAACAGTAAACTGAGTCATTCACTACATAGATCTACAGGCTTATGTAACATTGCAAAAATATGCTCTTTCTTGTAGCATTGTCAATATAACGACTCGTATATATTTATTTCTCACATCTTTTCACACACACTCACACACACTGTTTTTGTGACTGTACACAATGGCACATATTCAACTTCAGGTGCAATGAACCAAAACAGACTGCAATAAATGCAACTGTCGGCTGCTCACTGCATCTGTTTATCTCACGTTTAGGTTTTGTTTTCTCTCTTTGAAGCATGTAGTACACACAGCATAACATAACATGCATTACTTACTGCAACACAACGTTAGCAAATAATGACACACAAAAGTTAACATTACGAGAAAAATAACTACATTTAAATACTAACAAATACTGTGCACACATCTGTGCATGTTTAATAGTAATAATAGTAATAAACAGATTTCTATAGCGCCATACGCGTATCTAGCCCATATGCTACTTGCTGAAAGGCACATTTGCTATAGTGTACCTGCTATAGTTGCATCTGGTTTTAACAGGTCAGCACTGTACACATAGAAACAGACAGTGTCAGCACAGGTGAAAAAAACAAACTGCGAACACATCCACCAAACAACAGTGCTACACCATTAAATTGTGTTTGATGATGATAGTACATTTAGTTGCAGCCACCAAAATAAACTACGCAAACGATGTATACATACAGACACATCAGAGATGTATCCGCCTTTGTCGTGCATCATAATCTGCTTGAATACAAACACAACACAAGGACTAAAATGTCACTGTGGGCAATACTCCAATGACCCAATCGATCTACACTCATTACAAACGAACTATGAAAAAGACATCAAAGCGACGAAGCCATCACGTGTGACTTGTAATAAACATTCACCGGTAAATAACATAATCTATTACAGTTGTGATCAATACGATGGAGTGTTTCCGTGACACTGCAGTGTTCACCACTGTCAACGTCAGTAACGAAAGTAAATCGGAACTCAACAAACCGAGTTCTGGTTTAACATGCAGTAGTTCCAACACCTATTTTGGAGTTTTGGCATTTTCACAGTTCCTTCAGGTCTTCAGACTCAGTCCAATATTTCCAGCTTTAATGAACATACTGCACTCAAAAAGTTGGTTGCTGCTTACACGAGTAAAGTATGGCCAATTTACTGGACGGATGCGGACTGAGCATGGACGAAGGTCTCTGCCAACTTGATATTGTATCAGACAAGAGTCGATGTCTCCCAAAATTTGGCGTTCCGCACTCCGCTTCGACTGTTGCTCCCCGTGCAGAGCAAACATTACTTGACGGTACCCGAGTGACAGTGGCGTTGTCTTGTACAGCTGGTCAAGTTCTGCTAGAATATTAGAACTTTGATGACCTTGAAACGACCTTGAG
>Ga0209149_1001588_pt1 | contig 11735 bp, 8 predicted proteins | sample WorMetTyACAVOLI2_FD_187423 | JGI IMG/M metagenome (GOLD analysis project Ga0209149, IMG submission 187423) | Marine gutless worms symbiont microbial communities from Max Planck institute for Marine Microbiology, Germany - Olavius algarvensis... ...
CAAGTCATCTTAAGAGAGTGCTAACTAAACGGCAAACGTGTTGAACGACCGCCATGCAGGCCAGATTGCGAACTGCGAAGCCGCTAATCTGCTATTCAGCAAACATGCTGCTGCTGTCACATGCACGGACAATATAACGAAATTACTAGATGGTATGGTATACCTCATCAACCGAGGACGTTGTTATGAAAATGTCACGGAACCAACTCACATCAACCGGGCGTCGAATAATTCTGCACCTTCAGCAACCGTTTGCGCCAATTGTTTGCGATGTTTGTTTGACTGCTTGGCGAGATCGTTGTCATCGTACCTTGTCAGCACGCATTATTTTGCGTCAATTGTGAGCAAGTGTTAGGCCTGTCAGTGATGTCTGAGCGGGTCTCTTATGTAAGGCAGAAAATCAAAAGGCAGAAAGTCAAAAGGCAGAAGTCAAAAGGCAGAAAATCAAATGGCAGAAAAATCAAAAGGCAGGAAAAACAAAAGGCAGAAAATCTGTAGGCAGAAAATCAAAAGGCAGAAATGACAGGTTGGATATTGGACGATAGTTTGACAGTTTGTCAACCGGTACAGCCTGTCAATCAAACGCGCACGTGGGACAAACCATTCATGCAGAAAGTAGGCCTAAGAACTGGCGGGCTGTCGCTACACGCAGTTAAGGTGTGGCACACCACAGGCGTAGGTTAGACGTAATCGTGAGTGACGGAGCCGCAAGTTACACATACTCACAGAAGGGAAAACGTTTGTTGACATACGAAGAACATGTATATCAACTTGAAAACGTACATTAAGAAGTCTGGTGACACTATGCAGTACTGGTTATGCGAGAGGCGACGAGATCTGGGCTGCACGACGTCCGTAACCACCGACAAAGATGGAAAGGTCGTGAAAGCTCCAACTGCAGCACACATCCACGCGGCTAGTGTTGGTCGAGGCGAAGCACTGGCCGTCCGTCATGCCATGCTGGTTGAGTCTTCGCGTCGACGAGAAATATGACTGCTATAACGTTCTGTTGTCAACTTTTCACCAGGTCATTCAAGTCAACTTTTCACCAGGTCATTCAAGTATCCACATCGGCTGCTCCTGCTGCGACTCCGAGTTCTACAAGACGACGCAGCCTCATACGCGATCTACCGTCTCGTCGTGCTGCTGCAGCCGCATCAGCAACATCGACTGGCAGAGCAGCATCGTCGTCATCATCAGCGGCTGCCGCATCGTCGACCACGAGACGCTGTCCAGTTTGTTTTTATGCTGAAAGTGATGCTGTACCATGCGGACACTGTGCCTGTAGCAGATGCATATAGGCACACTTATGGACATGGCGATGCAACGGGTTGCAATCGCAATGTGTCCTGTGTGTCGCACCAACATTCGCGATTTTGCTTGACTGTTTGATCGACATTCATAACATTTGACCATTTTAGCGTGGTTGAGATGCTTTTAACATTTGACCATTTTCAGCGTGTTTGAGATGCTTTCGAAGTATAAAATAATCACAATAATAATTTCTGCATTTTGATTTTCTGCCTACTGAATTTTCTGCCTGTTGCTTTTTCTGCCTTTTGATTTTTCTGCCATTTGATTGTCTGCCTTTTGAATTCTGCCTTTTGACTTTCTGCCTTTTAATTTTTTGCCTTATGCCGTGTTCCGGTCTGAGCACTGCCCCATCCATGCATGCTTGCAGCGGGAACATTATGTCTACACCTTGTCCGCCTCGTCGTCCATCCCGTGCAAACATCTTTTGCGACGTTATGTTTACACGTTGTCCGTGGCCGTGAGATGTCCGTACGAGCGAGTTCATGCGTAGACTCGCTCGTAGGGCGGGCAAGTCCATTATACAGATGCTGTTGCTGCAGAGACACCAAGAGTCCCGTAGTTCTGAGGTGAATTTCACGAAGAACTATACGCTCCTTTACCTTTTTTTACGTGACCGCGGACGGTCATCAGCTGCATATCTAGTTCAATGAGTAAAAGCCTAATGTGACATTATCAATTTTTAACAAGTTGTATTGTGTTTTCCACTCCAGTTATTTCTGACTTCCATATATATATATATATGTACTTGCATTTTCAGCGTCCGCGATTTGGGCCAGTTTATTGCATGCTTCATAAAAAGCGACAGACAGACATTTCTACATAATTATTTTGCTTCTACCTTTATTTGTTTGTTTGCTTGTTTTTTCTTTTATTATTTGCGGCCTATCATTGGTGAGTAAAGTGACAATGAACTGCGTTACATAGACATGTCCATCAATTATACAAAGTCGTGTTCCATGCGAATTGGTCTTCGTTGCAATGCAAAGTGTGCGAATATCGTCAGTCTGTCCGGACAATGTATCTCGTGGTTACTGAATTGCGGTATCTCGGTATCTTTCTTATACCTGTTCCAGAATATTTACATGCTCAACTGATTTCTGTTTCTGTTTCTGCGGAATACTCGCTAGTCCCTCAGAGGTATCACAGCGTTCTTTCTATCGCTCTGCTGATGCTATATTTGGCAAAGTTGAAAGAATTGCGTCCGAAGAAACGATTTTGTAGCTAATCAAGACCAAATGCATCCCAACGTTGGTGTTTGGAATGGAGGCATGCCCACTTAAAAAGCGATATATTAATTCACTGGATTTTATATTCATCTTTATTCACCGAAAACGGTAGAAATTTGCGAATTATACAGTTATACCAAAATAAACAACATGCTTTTGTGGTAAATAGACTGTTCATGAAATTACTAAAAACTTCAGACATTAACATCGTAAGGACTTGTCAACACATGTTTGGTTTTGAACTGTTCTCTTAGCCAGCCAGGCGCACTAGAAAATTTCTCGAAAAAAATTATGAGTTGAGGTGAATCATTTCAAAATAGACTGCAGCTTAGTAGTCATGTTTTTCACTATACTGATAATTGTCATGTTTACTTTGTGTTTGCTTATTGTGTTTTCTTTGTTTATTATGTTGTATATGTTTACTACTACCATTTCTTTGGTGAAATTTGGTGCAACCCGCACAGCGATGGAATCATTGGAATGAGAGTATGTTGAGAGACAGTAATGACGGTCAAATAATGTTAATTGTTTATATAGTCCTATATACATCTTTATTTCAGCAAAGAAATGGTTGTAGTAAACACACATACAACATAATAAACAAAGAAAACACAATAAGCAAATACTAGTATAGTGAAAAACATGACTATTAAGCTGCAGTCTATTTTGAAATGATTTTTATTATTTGAATAATAATTAAGAGCTAGGGAAGCTAAGCATCTAAGATATATCACACTGCAGTTACACTGCTTGATAATAAATATGCAAAGATGCAAAATTTGAAATCGATGCTGTTTTCAAAATTTAGTGCGAAAGAATGATACACGCAAAACGACGCGACGGCACTGAAAAATGTATCTATTGTTTTGAAATTACAATAACGTTTATGCCGTAAACGATATCTATCTGTCTATCTTATATTCTATTCATTTTTATTCACCTGTAATTCAGCCCAATTACATGTTCGTTAAAATAAATAAAATAAAATAATTTAAGAATGGTGATAAAATTGTAAAATTGTGGAATGTATACCTAATCACGGCATTTAAATCGTCACGAATATTAAAGTAATTTCGTGGGTCTGGATGCGTTGCAATGCAGTGCGTTAAATCTGCAGACGTGCGTGCGCTATTATATGAAGCTTAATTTGGTTGACTGCATGCATGGCTTGCATTCGTCGAGAATCTGCTTCCAATAAATGATTGACCTCGTGACCGCCGTCAGATCACATTGATGTTCAAAGCCTGCACTGCAGCACCGCGTGGACGCGGTTGCTGATCGCTCGCTCGTAACACTCTGTTAATTCGCTTGTAATTACCGTTTATTAATTCCACAACAGTTTTGATCAGCTTTATTCACCAACGGTAGTTTTGAATCGTGAACATTCTAAGCAACTTTATGCATGGGCCTCGGCGGGCTGCGGCCGCGCCAGTCACCTCCTCGTTGTACTATAGCAACCCACCCATCAACGGCCAGTGTATACTGTATACCAACTTCATATTTTATAGATGTTAGGCCTAATGATTAATTAGAAAACCTACTCGACCGAAGGGGTCAAGAATCGAAGTGATTACGATCACCGATTGGTGAAAAACAACATTTAAAACTAGGGTTAGAGTTAGGTTATAGGGTTATATTTAGGTGGGTGCAATGGTCTATAGTTGTATAGAGTATCGGACTCGTAACCAAGAGGTTGAGGGTTCGACTCACAACCGGTCCACTGTGCAAGCAACCTTGAGCAAGTTGCTAACCTATGTGTGCTCAGGCCAACTCAGCCTCCTACCCTCAGCGGGACGGGAAATAAGTATAGCTACGGCTATGAGGTGAAGGCCTAGTGTGGCTGATTGGGGCGATGGTGTGTCTGCTAGCTGCACCGTGTGTCTAGTTGTCCGTTAGCGCGGGCAATGGATGGCCACATAATGCGCTGCGGCACCACTAGCTCATGTCAGTCAGCTGCCACTTCCGAAATTGTAAAGCGCTGCTGGTCACCGGTCTGATGCATGTAAGTGGCGCTATAGCAAGTGTCCAGACCTTGACCTCGACCTTTACCTGTAGGGTTAGGGCTAGGATCATGGAATTGTGGAATACAGTAACCGATCGGTGATGCTGCTGCTGGGAATATACACTCACCGATCGGTGATCGTATTCGGACCCATCAAGACTGATGCCTCAGTCCACCAGGTCTCCAAATCTGAGTTCGGCGTCATGTCGCGTGACCTTGATCTTTGACCTCCTGACCACAAACGTTGATCGTTTCATCTCCTTGCTCTGTATCATCCTGCCTCCGACCAGTCTAGATCGGCGGAGGTATAGAAATGAAAAAAAATGTTATAGATGAATGTACACAAATAGGCTATTTAGTAAGGTTATGCTATTTCTATTATGGTGAATAAAGATGTATATATTTCCTTCGATCTTCGGCGGTCATTTGCACGATGTGGAGATTCATGCATAAACAAACAGACAGACAAAACAGCAGGTGCGCTGACTTACCCCGATGATCGATGCTGCCATGACGTCATGAGATGACGCACAGCGAGTTAGTCACGTGACGTTTGCAGACCGCCGGCCGTATATCGACAATCGAGCGTGTTTCACCTGCAGCTAAACTTCGCCGATAACCGACCCACAACCTTTGTCAACGAATATCCAAAACTTCTCTGTGAACACGGATAATCTGCTGGAGTGCCCGGATGACGTCAGACGTTCAGTTGATAAGAGAGAAAGAAAAAGACATCATCTGAAGTCGCAATGTCGAACTGAGCTGACAAGTCGACTAATGTTTAAGCTAATTGAAGTGTCGCACGTTAGGCGATGGAGTAGACTATAGTCGATACGATGGGGTAGTCGATCAAAGAGGGCGGTCGTCGGGCGGTACGGCAACGTCTCAAAACGAAGTGTAGCAAGACGGACACGCGGCAGCGGCGACTATACGGGGTACTCGAGCGTGTGTTCTCGGCAACACCCGGCCCGTCCTATTGGGCGTTACGCCGTACCTCCCCGAGCACAGGTGCTCGCTCGCCGCGGCCAATGGGACGACCGCGATGCCGGAAATGGGCGGCCGCGGGCGGGCCAGGGCGTTGCGGCGGGACGAGCCGCGGTCCGCCCGTGTAACGCCCGTCGAACGCTGTCTAAGTGGTGGCCGTCTTGCGTCGTAAGTCTCGAGTCTTCACAACAACAGTCTCTCTACTGCACCAACACAGCTTGTATCATTGAGCGTGCGGCGGTTGAATCGACAGCAGCTTGTCAAGCTCGATACCCAGACCCGCAATCAAACTGTTTAACGCTTTAAGGCTCGTTTATAGTGACACAACTCAACTCAACTCGGCGTCAAGTTGAGTTGAGTTGCGTCGCTATAAACGGGCCTTTAGAGTGCAAAGCATACGGTAACTAGTGCCACATCGAATTGTATGAAGTTGGTGCACTGGGCGTTGATGGGCGGTCTGTTACATTTGGTACAGCGAGGAGGGGCCTGGGCGGGCTGTACCAAATGTAACTTCATATTATTCGATGTGGCATTCCAGCCACTACACTGTGACTACAGAACGTGCTAAACGCAGCGGCTCGACTGATACTGCACAAACGGAAGTACGACCACATCACCAGCGACATCCGAGATCGACTGCACTGGCTGCTTATTCAGCAGCGCTTGGAGTACAAGATCGGTCTGCTGACTTTCAAGTGTCTTCACCAGACGGCACCAGTCTACCTTACAGTGATGAGCGACCCTGTTTCTGCCTCCGCTAGCCGAAGTCATCTCCGATCTGCAGCACGCAGCAATTTGGCGGTACCTCGGTCACGAACGACGACTTACGGACAACGAAGTTTTCCGTCTCTGGTCCGTCACTGCATGTGGAACTCGTTGCCGCTCTCTGTTCGTGACCCATCTCTGACAATGACGCAGTTCTGCACACATCTGAAGACTTTTCTGTTTCTCCGAGCATAGCGCCTTCGTGACAGTTTAGGCTGTAAATTGCGCGGACATAAATTTACTTACTTACTTACTTACTTACTTACATGAAGACCAAAGCCACAGAGACAATCGGAAGACAGAGAGCTAAGCAAGATCGAGGCCCGACCATCGACAGACCTGTAAAACTGCTCGTGCACCATTATAATGGTGCACAATACACATGAAACAGTTCCGTTAATATTCCCCATACTCCAGACCAACATTACATCTCAAGTCGCCACGTTTCAGCAAATTTCACAATAAATTTCCGAGATTCACACTTTTAATGTCGCTGCTACAAAACCAAGTGTTTCACATAACGCATGTTTCACATGACTCATTTCGGTTGTTACCCACATTGAAAACTTCAGTTTTCTTTCACCATGGAAAATGATTTCAAAAACTAATCCGTCAATTTTGTCGAAAGTGGAAACATTTGTGCAAACAGTGAGAAGAATAGCTATGGTAGCTAGGAGTTATACATATATTTAATTGTGATAATACATGTCATAAAATTATAGTTTTAAGGCGTTTTTGAGAAACATTTTTGCGTAGGCCTATTCTCACTGCTTCGTTCCATGGCATCCTGCAGTCGGCAACACCGTAATTTTATTACGTGCAGTTGATGAAATGCTGGGCGTCTGTGCAGGCGACGTGACAAGTCAAGCGAGACAGTCGCAATGTGACACACGTGGTCAGTCATGACGCTTCACTGCGCACGTAAACGTTAAACGCTCTACACTGATACAACGGCCAGTGACGCAACACCGCGTGGCCATGCACGTGAATACTAGCCATCAGGCGCTGTCGTCGAGCGCCACGCCTCATCGAGGCGAAGCATGGGGCGAAATCTGGGATAGACGAAACAATGAAGTCAGCCAACTTTGCATATACGTATAATGAAATCGTATTAAAAGACGACAAAAGTTCTCGATTTGTCAGCTTTTCAATAGGAAGTAAACTGCCTTAGGCCTATAATAGACTTTGTCAGCCGCAGTCGGAAGAAAAGTAAAGCTTTTGGAATAGCTGGAATTTTCTCATTTTGCCAAAGATAAGCTCAGCTGATTATCAAGTCAGATTTACGGCTGATATCTGTGCATTTATTTATTTATTTTAAACACGCATAATAATAATAATAATAGTAGGCCTAGTGGATGGACATCACAGAATAGACTGAAGTTTACCAGAAAGATGGTGTAAAGACGACACAAGATTGACCTCCACTGTTGTTGACCGTAAGACAATAATAAGAATAAGAATGGACAGCAAACTCAGACGGACAGCATATCTATTTACTTTGTTTAATTTGTTGTATTTTCTGCTACCACATGTTTGGTGAAATGAAACTATGTATTTTGGCGTCCACACAACAGTATTTGGCGAAGTGTCGCCCTGTATATCCCACTGGCTGATGCCAATGGCCGCAGGAAACATCCTCACGGTCGGGTATCGCAGCCTTCCCTGCGTACAGCAGCAGCAACAGCAGCAGCATATAGGCCTAGGCTATGTAATTATCTTTACGCCGATATCTGCGTCGGCCACGAAGTTGTACGACGGTGTGGGGACAAGCACCTTTCATAGACTGTGACACTCTGGTGCGCTCGATTTGATAGCGGCGCCGTGGCCTATTGGGCACGTATTCCAGTTACATATCCATTGACTGAAAACCAGCGAGAACTAACAACGTAATGTAACGTAAAGTTGACGAAAAGTATTTTCCTAATTCGTTTCCCTCCCGTCCAATATACAGACAACATCTGAACCTCAATGACAGACGGGAGGATAAGAGGAAAGATTAAGAAGAAAGAACGCTTGACATCGGGTCCAGGAGGTCGAAGGTCAAGGAGGCTGAAGTTATGTTTGGAAGCCTAGCGGAGACATCATTCTCGATCCCTTGAGTTGAGAGGCATGCAATGAGCGACGGAAATATTGCCTCTAGAAGGGGGTGTTGCACATAATTTTAACTGCACCCCCGCGTTTTTCGATGTGCGTCTTGCTGACGCATTTGTATGTATTTTCTCTTGGTATATGACCTATTTTTTCTTGGTTATGTCAACTGTGCCTGTTAAAACTCTTCTCCGAAAAGACCTATTATGTTTCGAGTATGGGTCGTTACTTACTTAAAAATTATACTTCCTGCCTCATTCACTCACTGACTCACTCCCTCAAGAAAGAAAGATTCTGCAAGGACAACAAGGTCCAGCTCATCCCTCTCGGCGCATTAATCTGCGATCGAGTGTCTATACCACGCTAGCATATTAGCCTACATAGATCTGATAACATAAGTATGCATAGATCTGATAGCCAGTTCATATACATAGCGTTATAGGTTCTGATCGCCGTAGGCCTACATGCTGTTACGCAAAACTCACTGTTTCTTCCTCGCAGTGGCCGTGTTACAGTGCCAATGCTGATAATGGATAGAGACTAGATAGATAAATAGATAGATGATGTCGATTTATATAGCGCATCGTCGTAGAAAAACCTCTAATGCGCTGGACACACTAGTACTTAGCGAACAAGAATGTTTTCAATGAACGTCTGAAAGACTCGTCACTAGACGTCGGATCGCGGAGGTCAGCCGACAGCGAATTCCAAGTCGTCGGTTGCAACTAGAGAGATGAACAAGCTAAAATGTCTGATAAGATGGCATCCAGACGGTTCAAAGGACGAAATCGGTTACCCATCATTGTATATCTTCCCTTGAACGCTGCTTCATCTCTGAAATGGCCTATACTGTGTCGAATGGAACGTTAAACCCTACTATACCTATACCTATAGTTGAAGGCTGTTCCCTATACATCGTACTCCCCACGACATCAGATCTATCCCCAGAGCGCCACGCTCGGCAGTTGTCTAAACTACGCGGCAGTGCCAGCCTCGAGCGTCGACTGCGGCACGACGGGACTGGACGGGACCGCAGCCGTGTCACGGGACGACAGGACCGCTACTGTGCCCTGCCGACGCCGCCACCGTCCAGTTGTTGGTCGGCGTGTTTCTGCGAGCTAGCAGTAATGAAGTGTCATGGCTAGACTGATTCAGTTAGCACGCCCACACAGCGGTAATGACCGGTTTGCAGGGGCGAGCAGTATCTGTCGTCGACACACGGCACAGCGTGACGTCAAACCTCCGGCAATTTCTCCTGCTGCTGCTGCTGCTGCTGCTGCCGAAATGTAGACAAGACTCGAGGAAAGGAAAGCGCCGTTGATATATACAACTCTTGGACTAAGAAACTTCGTTTGTCGTCTCTTATGGTATTGTAGTATGACAAAGTCAGCGATCGGTGAATACAAGAGATGCAGCAGTCACTATAACAGGTCGCGCTCAGCTTTATACAACAGTTCTGCCGGTCGAATACGCACATGGACATAATGTCTGTTACGTCACAACGATACGTTTCTGCGTGTAGAAGCGAAGAAGACAGACCACATTATCAGCGGCGAAAAGATAGTCCTGGGTCTGTAGATTTCAGCCATGTACAGATCGTGCATAAATTCGTACAGTGAATGAACACCTACATTCTATCTTTTCAGGGCACAATATTCTGCAACGTCAAATACCTAGAAAATGGTACATGATAGAGCTATACTTATAGTAGAAGACTGAGAAGAAGTCGTATGATCTATCAAGTGGTGTCTTTTTCAATGACCTTGAATGACCACTAACCCATAATCACGACATTATTCGAGGTTGCATATCTCACAAACGATACAAGATAGACACAATGTACTATGACCACTAATAAAGTAATATGTGGTCTATTGAATTTTGCCATCGCCAGTGACCTTGATTCAAGGTCACTGGCGATGGCAAAATTCAATAGACCACGTCCTTGATCGACTTTTAAGGGCATTTCAGCGACTTTGTCTCAAAATAAGTCTAGTTTACTTTTCTGATCTCTAGTGAAAAGTCCATCAAAGGTGACACTGAGTGACACCTGAAGCTCATTTCAGGCACTACAAACGGTTTCGTTTCCTGCAGGCTGCATCTCAAGATACAGCATTTGTACGTCAATTAGGCACAACGGTATGATTTCATACGGCAGCGATATTATTTCTATCGGTTTATGGTCAAAACCATGCACCTTAGACAAAACGGCGACACCAAAACTGCGACAAACCAACATGGTGACTAGAAGTAAACCAAAACGGCGTCAAAGGGATTTTGTTTAATTTACATTTAACCCTTTAATGGGCACAGGGAATTATAGTGCACATCGAATAATATGAAGTTGGTACACTGGCCGTTGATGGATGGGCTGTTACATTTGGTACAGAGAGGAGGGGCCTGGGCGGGCTGGAGCCCCGCCCAGGCCCCTCCTCTCTGTACCAAATGTAACAGCCCACCCATCAACGGCCAGTGTACCAACTTCATATTATTCGATGTGCACTATAATTCCCTGTGCCCATTAAAGGACATGAACACACGAGTCTGACTTCATGCAGTATACACCGTTCATTTCCGTACAGTGCCTAATGTAGACTAACCGTCAAACATTGGACGATTGGCGACACCTTTCGGTCAAGTGAACTGACCGAAACTATAGAAGTTGTGAACGATCACAGCAGATTATGCGAAGTTACAAACCCGCGGACAGAGACCACTTAATCATCAAACAAACTTGTCACACACTGGCTTCGGAGTTGCGGGTTTAACTAGTTAACCCAGTGTGCACAGAAGCAAAACGATGAAGCGGCCACCAAGCATATAAGCCCTGCTTATACAAAGTTTTCATAGCTTATCGCAGACTCACGTTTACATGTTATATCAAACATTGACTAATCTATTTGCTTAGCGCACTTTTAATAACAATGCATTCAATAACAGTTTTAACATTTGCGATAAATTTTTGTCGCCGTTTTGATTTTTCGCCGCTTTGACCATAACCCTTTCTATCAGTCGGATTGGTAACTTCGGAAGGACTGTTATAATGGTGCTGAGCGCGAACTGTTAGCGATAGCTAAGTTTCTTGTTAAAACTTATCAGTCTTGTTGTGTGAGTTTCTTTATCTGTACTTATCATGTAATAGGCCCTACACCAAATTTAAAATACAAAACAATGTAGGAAAAACAGGAATTTGTAAGCTATCTGTCGCTTGGACTTCGGTCTTTAGACCTATCTTTATCCTTTGGGGTGGCACACGCTCCCTTCGCATGCCAACGCTGAGGCCTGCCTCACAGGCTGGCCCAATGCGTAACCCCAGGGAAGGGACTAGTGTAGTGTTGCGCGACACCATCAGGCTA
>Ga0209149_1001589_pt1 | contig 11733 bp, 5 predicted proteins | sample WorMetTyACAVOLI2_FD_187423 | JGI IMG/M metagenome (GOLD analysis project Ga0209149, IMG submission 187423) | Marine gutless worms symbiont microbial communities from Max Planck institute for Marine Microbiology, Germany - Olavius algarvensis... ...
TATATATAATAAATAATAAATAATAAATAATAAATAATTAATAATAATAAATAAATAAATTAATTAATTAACTAATAATAAATAATAAATAAATAAATAAATAATAATAAATAATAAATAAAGAAATAATAAATAATAAATAATAAGTAATAAATAAATATTAAATAAATAATAAATAAAAAATAATAAATAAATAATAAATAATAAATAAATGATAAATAAATAAATAATAAAGAAATAAAGAAAGAAATAAATAATAAATAATAAATAATAATCATTGAATAATAATAATATTTAGTAAAGTCAACACGTGCCGTCAAGACCATTGATATACAGTCAGCCAATGAGCGGCCAGATAATTTGCATAGGTTTGCAAACCGGTCGTCATACCGATCGTCATGTGTGAACGCGTTATTAGCTTGCTGGTTGCATCGTCGGTTTGATTAGCTCAGCATCACACTGATTTGTATCAGCGATGCGCTGACGTCACTTGGCGATGCCAACACCAGCACCAACGGCCCCTGACTCGTAGTAGACGGCTGTGTTTGTCAGCCGCTCGACAATAAACAGTGCGCTCTGTTTCATTTTGTCAACGTATAACGCTTTCACAGTCACACTGTATACCTTTACATTTTCAATTCAGATGTTAATTCGTCTTCATTCTCAGTATAAAACAGATAAAAAAATAAATTCTTACACATTTCTAAATACTTCTGTTTCGAAATTTCACTATTGACTTTTGTTACGTCTTCACCATCCAGCAGCTTCGGAGTTTCGAAGGCGTCTGCGTTCCGCTTCGTCTTATGAACTGTCTATTCCCCGTACCCGACTCTCGACCTACAGCGACTGAGCTTTTCCAGTCGCCGCTGTACGGATCTGGAATAGTCTTCGTCACTTCCTGTCTTCTGCTGTCGCTTGAAGACGTACTTCTTCGAACTCTGTTACCCGTAATTACTGTTGTCGTGCCCGCGAAGTGACACTTTCATTTATGGACACGTTAATTGCTCTTACTTACTTACTTACTTACTTACTTGTTACTTCCGGTAAATGTTTATTTTCTGGAACTCATCAGTCTATGCCAAGTCTCATACGCACCTTGTTTTTGTTAGTCCAGCACCCTCTAGCGATTACCTTTTTTTCGTAATTACGTGAGAGCTGGATGACCTATGAATGATAAACGACGGCTGTGTGATTTCGAAACAATTTGGCCTAAAGAATTTGGCAAAATCTGCGCGTTGCAAATGCATTCTGCAGATGGCGCCACAAGCACGTGCCACTACAAAGCGCTTAGTACACAAGCACTCGCTTCGTAGCTGGTATAGCAAAATTTGGCAGTATTTGTCCCAAGGTATTCGTGTCATCGTGTGTGTGTGTGTTGACACGAGGTCGACGAGGCATTGCAACCCCCGTACCAGCAGCCCAAAGCGTCCAGCTGTTTAGCCACAATACATTCGCGTTACCAACAGTGGCGTAGCCAGGAATTTGATTTCGGGGGGTTATACGTTTTAACTAGTCCTTGCAGTTTCAAAACATGTGTTAATGTCCCACACGTGAACAAAACGGTTACTGATTTTTTGGGGGTATATATACCGATATACCCCCGTCGCTACGTCCCTGGCTACCAACCAAACAACCACCAACCAACGACATCAGCATAGCACGGTAGCAGTATCTGCGAGTTGTGTACAGCAGCGTGAAGACAATAGTGTAGGCGTTTTCGTGACTGCCAACAATAATAATACAACTGCATGGGCATGGGGACAGAACAGAACAAAACGACCATGGCCATGATCTTGGCGGGTTTCGTGTTTAGCTTATCACGCATGTAGTCTACGCTATATGACGATTGAAAGCGGGCGCGTGCTGCGGGCGTGTGTAAACAGCAGGTATAACGTCTTGCCGACAACATTGCGTTGAATGCTAGGCCTACAGCCTACCGCCGACGGCTAAAAATACAGGCCTAAATAGGCCACGCATATCTATCGGCGATCTGTTTCCCGTTTACAGTCGGCTGACGTCGTTGAGTCAAGTCGAGTCGACGTCAGAAAATTTGCTAAATAGGAAGTGTCGGCGTAACTTCGCGTCAGTCACCGGAATCTCCAACACTTCGGCGCAACTCAGATTTATATTAGGTGATACACGATATCGTTCGACACCAGCCGCGCAAAATCGTCTCGAACTTTAACTCTGCGAGATTTTAATTGAGTTGTTTCGTTATTCAAAGCAGTAAAATTTACTGCTTTGAATAACGAAACAACTTGATTCAACTCAATTTTATGAGAGAAAAAATTGTCAAAACTAAACATTGAAGTCGTCGGAGATGGTATCTCACTACCCGCGACACGCGACAGAATAGATCATAAGTTCACAACCGTATCGATTGACCTTGAACCCTCCTAAAAATGACCTTGACCTCTGATCTTGACATGCGAACTCGTCCGAGATTTTTCTCCAATCTACGTAAGACGAAGAAGAAAACAAATATCTGCAATATTATACGGCCTTGAGGTGCTTCCTGTTAGACAATCACAACTGAAATCCCTGGATTTCATGATAAATAGGTTATTTATGAAACTTTTCAAAACCAATGACATTCGCATCTGCCAAGTGTGCTTTTACAGCAACGATCAAAAAAAATTTGTGGATAAAATAAAGTAAATTTGTACATCGATAAATGAATGTGTCATGTATGTTCTCTTATTTGTGTTTTTTTGTCATTAGTGAAGTTCATTTTTCTATTTTTTTCTTTTTTGTTTACCATTGTAGGCCTATGGTGAAATAAAGATTTGTAATAGTTTTCAAATGACTGTGCGGACTGACTAGACAGACAGACAGACAGACAGACACATCCACACACACACACACACCTCTGCCAAATGCAGCATGTGTTCGTGGCAGTCTAGTCAAATCTTAAAAATAAGAGAGGCTTGAGACAAACACTCAACTACAAATAATACTAGCTCAGGATAGTAGTAACGGTTATTGAGATCGGCCGCTCACGGAATGCGCAGTATAGCCTACACGACCGAAGAGCCATTGATCGAAGGTATCGATCGAGCGAGACGTCGACCGGAGGCTGTACAAAGCCAGACTGTTTCTGTAAACTACAGCAAAACTGGGAGTATTTAGACGTTGCAAAATCGAATTTCGCCGGTCTGTACAGTGTAGACTGCAATTGGCGATCCCTGTTTGTTCAATACAAGTTCAGAAGTTCTGGAAGACGCGGGACAGAATGTTGGTTTAGAGTGGCGTCGCCGTACGTCGGTAGCTACTCAAATTTCCTTGTTTCCGTGGCACGACGTACGTGTCTTTCCTGTAGGGTGTGCGAGGCGTATAGAACACAGGAATGACGGAGAAAATGAACTACACGTCTAGATCTAGCCTATAACCGTTTGGTGTTTCCTCATAGATGTGGGATTGGCAACTGTACGAAATCATGCCGGATATCGCGTGCGCAGAATCGTGATGCCAAATTAAAATAACTTAACTGGTCTCAATTGCCAACTTGCGAGTCTGGCCCATTTGTCAGGACGAATAATACACGTAACGATGACAAGTTCCTGATTCAGGTGATGCTGGTAATGCTGGTTATTGTGACTCACATCTGTCCATACGCTATGCTCGTAAAAAGTCGTAAACAAGCCGATCCCACTGCCAGCCAATGGCGTATTACCGCGTATCGAGCTGCAGGCTTTCTGCAAAACCGAAAGCGTGGGTATCGTTCTAATGTTTGCGTCGATTCGGGTTTTATGCTCGATCTACTTTTAATTGCATACAGTTAGCTAAGTGGCTGATTCTAATAATGGCGTGTTCTCGAAATCTGGGTTAGGGTGATTCAAGGTCATGGAAAATGGCACCATTATAATATACGGCTTCAAATTATTATAAGTATTGCTCTATCTTGTACCATTTTGGAGATAGTTGACGTTGAAGAATGGTGACCTTGAAATCTAAACTAGGGACACATTCACTCTGCGAATTTATGCACAACCTGTAGATCGCTGAAATCTACGGTCCCGAGACTATCATTTCGGCGTTGATAGTAGTACATTAACTTTTACGGAACGAGCTCTGGAAAAAAAGCTTTATAGGGTATGGTTGTAAGTTACTGTTGTCCAAGGTCATTCAAGGCCATCGAAATTGTTACCAATCCAAAGCCCATATGCGACACAACTTGCTGAGGACGCCGATGATGCACTCTGTTTGAAAACATTCCAGCCGATCCTCCACGTGTTCTTCACCACCTCCTGCCAAGCCGAACTCACCACTCGTATAAACTGCGACCTCGCCGTCACGACTGTTCTCTGGCTGTTAAGTCTGACGATACTAGACAGCTGTTCAAAGACATGTATTAGTTTACATAAACTCTTTTTTAACTTATTTTACCTTCATATCGTACATTGTTGCGATTTGTCAACTTTTCATTAAAGATATGATGGATGGATGGATGGACGTCCTGTTGGTCTTCCATTGTAAACTATACATGTTTTCTATCGTTTCCGATATAGGTCTATAACGATTTATTTGTCGAAAATATGCGCGTTTTTCACCGCTTTTACCCACCCCAGTCGCGTTTGAAGCCCTAGCAAGGGGGTTCTCCTGGTACCGATGGTTCGTGTCAAAAAACTAGAGTCCCACGGCTACGCGACGATGGTGAAAAACCGCGTAACTTCAGTTTTGACTCAGTACAAGCGTGTGACGAACGAACAGACGGACACGCTGCTCATAGCTGTCGCGCATGTGCACAGCTAATGCGCGACATGGTGCTGTTAATTACGGCGTGATTGTTCTTTAGAAATATTCGTATTGTTGTGACGACCAGGGCAGAAATATAGGAATATATTGATAATAATGGAGAAATAGTTAAAACAGCGAGGTGAGATCGCTGAAGTGGGTTAAGTGAGTTGGTCGGACTTAAGGAGTTGCTTACTTATTGAGATTAGTCTACATATGAAATGCCTGTCTGTAATGTGTAGCATGGAGGTCGTGTGGCATGGCAAGTTCAACGAATTGTTTGCCGTCTTTCCACATCTGTGGATTCTGAAGCCATCAGAGGTCGTCGTTGAGCAGGCCACGGCGTTCAACGACAGCGCCAAAGTCCGTTTCCTATGCAAGGTCACAATTCCACATCAACTGTCTATATAGTGAACAAGCTGTAGTGTTAGACATACAGCAAACCTCGCTCCACGCCCTTTGCACGGTGCTGTTGTGTATGGCGAATAACGACATGATCTGTTGCACGTCGTCGTCATCGTCTTCATCATCATCATCATCATCATTTATTTGCTAAAAAGTAAACACAATAAAACACGTAAAATAGACAGTTAAGACGAGCAGGACAACGATGTGTCACAACTTGCGGGCGGTAGCCGTGGTCCACCGGCTACCGTGTTGACAACGTCTGGCCAGTTGCCCAGAACAGCACAAAGTAAAATTAGCAAGACAAACTAGCTAATCGAAACTACATTTAGAAAATCAGTAAAAATCGACACTTTCATTTGTCCGTCGAAAACTAACTAGAGACGAAAACTCAACTGTACGAGATAACAAGTAGCTCTGCTGTCGCAAAGAGGCTGCGCGATGCTTCGTGTCTGTCAGTAGTTAGCTTCAACAGTACAAAACGTCGAATAGAGTCTTTTATTGTTAGTTACGTATGCTACAGATTTATCACTGCGTGCAGTTAAATGGGCTGTTCTGTTGTCTTTGGCGTAACGTTGAGGCTTCTCGTCATAAACATTTCGTTGTCTTCTCCCGCAATCAACACTGCCGCTTACTACCAGCGATGTGTCACAACTTGCGGGCGGTAGCCGTGGTCCACCGGCGATTGTGTTTACAACGCCTGGCCTGTTGCAGCATTAACAGCAAGCAGTCAAGCCAGATGTAGGCTCAGAATCGCGATTTCTGCCTACCCCACCTGCATTCGACGCCCCAGTTAGAGGGTCCCCGTCAGAATATCGCCATGCCGTTTGGTATGGAAAAACTAGAATGGTGTGACTACTCGGCGGGGAAAAATTGAAGACATGTTTGTTCGTTTTGACAGAATGCACGAACGTGACGGACACACACACACACCCTCACAGACACACACCGCATGACAGCATAGGCCGCGCTTGCATGACATCGCGCGGCAAAAAATTCCATATGTTTACAACTCTTTCGGCGAAAAAAATTCTACAAGTGGTATTGCAATAAGTTGCTTTATACAATTTGTAAGCATGTCCTCTTGTCTATAGGGAAGGGCTAAAAAACGAAGAAATCTCCAAACTTTGCACGAACTAAATTCAAACACTATTTTATAACGAAATGTTAAATCAAAGTATTTCAGGACTAGGTATACCAAGGTGGTTCACATGATCACTGTATGATATAATAATAATAATAATAATTATTATTATTATTATTATTATTTTCGTTACTAGCAAACAATATCGTCGTTATTAAGTTTCAAACAATAAAAAAACAATATCTCGCCCACTGTTGTAATTAACCTTTGCTCGTTGAAGCTGAGAGCGATTCGCAAGTCGCAACAGACAGACAAATACAGGAGGCCTACGTCCGTAAAAATGAGTGATATCTAGGCCTACGTACATGTAGGCCTCAATGGTATTGATCAGCCGAGACGGAAAGTCCATTCTATTCGTTTGCTCAACTTTTTATAGTGCAAAAGCAGTTAATATAGTGCCACACTGGCGGTTGATGGGTGGGCTGTTACATTTGGTACACGAGGAGGGGACTAAGCGGGGCCGCAGCCGGCCCAGGCCCCTCCTCGCTGTACCAAATATAACAGCCCACCCATCAACGGCCAGTGTACCAATCACCGTATCGCTGTATAATGGTCCGTTGCTCTGCGATTTTGATGTTTCTATTAAAGAGTTAATGAATAAGAAAAATCGAAATATTGTGAGTATACTGAGAGCTGTGTCGAGTATGAATATTTATCGATTGTTGTTTAAATCCTACCAATCACCGTGTTCATATGTGCAGCATTGCGGCAACGCTTGGACGTCAATGAAGGGGCGGGTGATCTTCTGGATCAAGTTCAACCCTGAACAGCAATCAGGCACCGTCTACTTCAAACTTTTCGGTCAACGATGCCAGAAGTGCATGCCGGAAACCTTCGAACACTCCATGTGGTATCCGGAGGAAGTCGTGAAAGTAAGATAACCGCAATTTCATCTTAAAATTTGACAAGCGCGTTTTGTTCTTACACATTTCGCGGGTTTTGATTTTTTCTCAGATTTAAGATATTCAAGCTTTTCGGTTTATTATGCCCCGCTCCCGTAGGAAAGGCGGCAATAAGCGTTGCTATTGTCCGTCCATCCGTCCGTCGCATACATAGCGAATAATTTGAGAACCGAAAGGCCTAGCGTGCCCAATTTTGGAAGAAAGTTTCCCCACCTTACGTGCGACTCGCTTACCAGTTTCAAGGTTAAACGATGAAAGGTCAGGGTCACCGGGTGGGCTATTAATGCTGACACACATCGTGCGCCATATCTTCCGAATGGCAAGGCCTACGAACTTCAAACTTGGTATGCGGATCAAGGACGACCCGCATCAGCCACAGGCGCCATGACCTTAAGGTTAAAGGTCAAGGTCGCAAGGTCACGTGATCAGTCTGAGCCGTGTACTGTTGGCTCAACGGCCCATAAATCGAAAAGTTACGAATAGTCGTAGTATCACAAAATTTGCACTTGGTACTCTGACAAAGCACCCAGACGCATATGACGGACAATCGCGGTGACCTCCAACGTCAAAAATCAAGGTCATAAGCTCGTATCGTCTGTACGTCTTATCTCTGCCTCTTCTTAATTCGGGAAACAAAATGTTGTACCTGTGTCATTAGAGGCGGGCGGGGGATACCGTGTCGGCCGAACCCGGCGGCCACACTTCTTGTTTTAATTTTAGTATTTTGCTAATTTTCAGTTTATGTTATTCGAAGCACATGTACATATATCGACGATATGATGAGTTAGGCCTATGCCTGTACAATAGTCCGTGGAAGAGTGGTTATTGATAATATACGTACCCCTGGACTGCTTTCTCGAATTAAACTGATTTTCGGACTTATTATGCTCATCGGTTTGTTTTTATTGTTATATCATTATTTCTTTTTAGTTTCTGATCCCGTGTGGTAGACTAAGCGGGTTATCTGTCAGTTTTTTGACTGCACGTTAAATTCTTGAGATTGAGATAGAGATAGAAATAGAAATAACAAAGTGCGATAACGGCCATAATCTCCACACGAGGTTGACGCGTGTAACTGATGTCGATGGTTGTGTTGATATCGCATTGAGACAAAAACTAATAATAGCTATGGACGTTAATTAATCAGTGACTGGGAGTTGGTCCAGGGAAACACATTTCTAGGTCTGTGACAGATTTCTCCAACAGTTGAGAAAATAATAAAAACTATACGACGTGTCTGTATTTAATGCTGAAATAAAACTTGTCAATAATATGGTATAGGGGCCTATTTGCCCATAAAGCGCCGCGTTTTCGAATGGCATGCCGATACAGAATTGTCGTAGGAAGTTCTTTCTTTGTTATGAAACATTCTGCCCGAACTGAAACTGCCTGTTGGAGAGTGCAGAGAAGAGATTCTGTACAGATTATTTTCAGAGTAACTACAAACTTTAACAAGAACTTAGCTATCGCAAACAGATCGCGCGTCAGCTGCGCACACAATATGCCGAGGGCATCTGTGATAACCCCGTGAGCTTGAAATCTAGGTTAACGGTCACTCAAGGTCACTGGAAACGGAACCATTGAGTAGATCATACATGACTTACTATTACACGAGTTATTGGACGTTGAATATTATCGTGACCTTGAAACGTGTGTCAGAGGTTACTAAATGTCATTGAAATTAGTGCCATTCGAAAGCTTGGGTGCGGTTTCATATTCGCCTTTCATAGTAACTATGGCCATATATGTAGCCGTTTGTGAGATATTCAGTGTCAAAGAATGGCGTGACCTTGAAAACCAGGTTAGAGGTCGTTCAAGGTCATTGAAAATGGTGCCGTTCGATAGACCATAATATAATATTATGAGACTTTATAATGGTCGGCCATTGCAAATATAGCTCTATATTATACCAATTTCGATTTTTTTGACGTCGAATAATATCGTGACCTTGAAATCGGGGTTAGATGTCACTCAAGGTCATTGAAACTGGTGCCATTCGAAAGATTGGGTGCGGTTTCCTATTCGCCTTCCATAGTAACTATGGCTATATTTTGTATCGTTTGCGAGATATAGCGACTTATTGGTAGAAAATCGCGAAATTTTTATACCCAACCTGTATTTATCGCCCCCGCAGGGGGTGACCCCGTCGGAATTTTGTGAAAATGTTTGATGCTAGTAAAACTAGAATGATTGGGCTACCATACGGTAGAAAAACTATGACGATATGTTAAGCCGTTTTCATCTAGTACCGAAACGTAACGGACGGACGGACAAACGGACAGACAGACAGATTTGCTATATCAATATCGCGCGTCACTGCGGCGTCAGTATGCTCACGCGTGATAAAAAACAATGAATCCTTTGCACAGTATGTGATATCAATAAGCTTTTGTGATTAGAACTTGTTTCCTTTGTATAGTATCTTGTAGATAGTCAAATTTCCGTTCCGTGACTTCCTGGTCGTGATGGTTGTAGTTGGTAATTTCCGCTACAAAAACCGTCGAGTGAAATCTGCAATAAATCAACTTCACACAAGGTTTCCGCGTCGTGTAGACACGTCATGAGATGATGGCGTAGGCCGATATGGTGGTGCGGAAATGACCGGACTGTGTCATTTTGCACATTGTGCACCAAACGAACAAATGTCTGACAAGAGATATACGAGTACTACAGTACTACAGTACAATATGCGTTCGATAATATGATTTTCGTTTGGAGCTCTAGAATCATTGCTTAAGGCGTGGTCACATAGGCTAGGATACGCACGAGCTCGCACTACTTCGCTATACGACAACAGATTAAGTCGCTCGCAATTAAAACACTCGTAAGAGGTTCGTCAGTGTGAACACGACTTTAGTGTGATTTTTAACAATTCAGTCTGTGTAATGAATCGCCCCACTGTTTGTCCACCGGGTTAAATTACGCAAGGCAATTCGGCCGAGCACTTCCTGCTTTGTGTAACGCCAGTGCTGTGTACTGTCAGTAAAGCTGTGTCAGCGCTGGGTATCAACAGACCACGTCGTGATATGACTGTCGGCGTAGTGTATATGGCTTATAGCGACAGTTACCAGCCGAAGCGCGGAATTCAAGGGTTTAATACAACTAATAGTCATGCCAGTTACCTGTGAAAAATTTTATTTACCGATACCGTAAATAGTGGAATATGATTAAGGCAAGAAAATATTATGCGGATAACATAACAGTTCACGAAAATTCGACTAAATCTTATGTTACACAACATAAAAACTTTTACGGAAATACAACTTTCGGCGTCTTTATTGTAAATGAGTATTGGTCTCTAAGATTGGGGACCGTAGGCCTACGTGTGACACTGTTTTGAAACGTTTACACATAGCTGCATGGAAGTTGAAGGAACCCGGCCGTGAAGTCGGCTAAACAGCTGAACAGTTGCATATTATTATCATCAAAAGTATCGTTGGCATAATTGTTAAAATGGACGCAAGATCGACCAAAGATCGTTGTAAATCCAATCTCGTCGACATCACTCGTGACGTGCCACCAGGATGATGATGATGATGATGATGATATAAAACACAATTCGGATAATGATGCCAACAAATAACGTGACTGTGCTTCGCCAAGATGCAGACTCATGCCGTCCGTCCATCCATTGATCGTTGCCCTGCCGCTGCGGCCTGTCAACCTCGTGTGGGGCGGCCTGTGAGGTATCGTTTCGGTCGCCTGTATTTCGCTTTTGTTTGTTGTTAACGATATTACGGAAAACGGTAGTACTGTCGTCGTGAAACTTTAAGAATTTGCGAGCAGTGTTTCTGGGATGAAGTCACTAAATTCCGGTCCAAATTAGGCGAAAAATCCAGATCACTGGACGAGAAAAGCCACGAATGACACATGACTGCAATCTGTGTTGTTAGACGACCGTGGTTTGTCGTTCATGATGTGTCTTATCGTATAAGCTAAAGCGGCAGCTGAGTAGGCCTACTGTTTATTATTATTATTATTGTTAGTATTAACGACAGTATTTATCCTGCCGTAAGCAAAGCTTTAAGGAAGGTAACAAAAGGTCAGTTGACAGTCGAACGATTGTCCAAACAGATGAGTCTTCTAGCGCCGCTTGAAAATGGCCAGTGACGGTGCAGAAACGATGTCAGCAGGCAGGTCGTTCCAGACGCGCGGTGCAACAGCGCCGAAGACGCGGTCGCCGGTCGTTCGTAGTCGTGTGCGACGCACGAGCAGCCTCTGAGTTGTCGCCGATCGCAGTCGTCTCCGCGAGTCGTCCGTATCTGCCCACTGTAGGTCTCTCGCCAGGTAGTTCGGTGCAGTCTGGTTGCGACAACGGAACACAAGAACGGCCAAACGAAACTTGATGCGTTCAGGGATGCGCAGCCAGTGCAAGTCGCGCAGAAGTGGTGAAATGCGGTCATATTTAAGACTATTATACAACAATCTTGCAGCCGCATTGAGCACTGACTGCAGACGATCCATCAGACGCTTAGTGATGCCGTTGAGTGTAACGCTGCCGTAATCCAGACGCGTCAGGACCAAGGACGTAACGAGAGACAGTAAGAC
>Ga0209149_1001590_pt1 | contig 11732 bp, 6 predicted proteins | sample WorMetTyACAVOLI2_FD_187423 | JGI IMG/M metagenome (GOLD analysis project Ga0209149, IMG submission 187423) | Marine gutless worms symbiont microbial communities from Max Planck institute for Marine Microbiology, Germany - Olavius algarvensis... ...
GGCCCCTTGGAGAAAATCCCACCGGAGGTAACCCTCGCTGAGGACAGCAACGCTCTTAACCCTTTAATCGCCACATTAAAACCGCAGAGCAACGGACCACCATAGCAATGCAGTGATTGGTACACTGGCCGTTGATGGGTGGACTGTTACATTTGGTACAGCGAGGAGGCCCCTCCTCGCTGTACCAAATGTAACAGCCCAACCATCAACGGCCAGTGTACCAACTTCGTATTATTCAATGTGGCACTATAATTGCCTTTGGAGTCTAAAGAGTTACAGCGAAATTTTGAAAACTGGCCTTAACCCTATAGATCGATAGGTAGATAGATAGATAGATAGATAGATAATGTCGATTTATATAGCGCATCGTCGTAGAAAAACCTCTAATGCGCTATCCCTATCCATACACACAGACGGATACAGACAGATGCCCTACAATCGGAACAGGTGCGCTGTATAGAGCTGAGTGAACATACGTAGCAGAGCACGTCGGGACAACCGCGCCCGAAAGGTCCGCGCGCAGCGGTCACTCCGTCAGAACAACATCCGAACTCGGTCTCGACGCAGTATCCGCGAGGGACGGCGTCTTTCTGCTGACACCCGGCGTAGTCCGGACCGCTCGCCTCGGTCACATCGTCGGGGCAGCAGCCGTACAGAGACCGACTGCAGTCTCTAACGGCAGGCTGCGGCGACGGCACCGCTATCAGTACACATCAACAAGAAACTTAGCTATCGGTATTAGATCGCGCACACAAAGTAACAAAAGTAACTAGGTCACCGAAATGACCTTTAGTAAGTAAAATAAGTAAGTAAAGTAAACGTGGATTTGTATAGCGCATTACGCCTAATCGCCTCCAATGCGCTACGTACCGCTTCCCGTAAGTCGGCGCTGATCTCCGCTAGCCAGTCCATTCAGCCAGGCAATCAGCGAACACTGCGGGACCACGGATACGGGCTGGTGTATCATGCGATATGCCTGTTTACTCCCCAGCCAACGCTGGGTACTCATTCTAGCCTAACTAAAAGGGTAGGCTCAGGCTGAGTAGGCCTGGGTGCGTGGTTCAGCGCCGAGGTGGTTTACCCGTCCAAAGACGGTTACCCACCTCGGCACTAACCGGGCCTAGCGTAGAGTAACTACGTTGATCAACCGGAACGTGTCACCGCTAACGTGTTACCGTTACGCTAAACCGGCAACTTTAAAGGTCACTTAAGGTCATCCGAAATGTCACGGTTCGATAGAGCACCTATTACTGTTCCATAGTAAATGGCCTTATATTGTATCGTTTGCCACTTATAGCCAGATATTGGTCGAAAATCCAGAAATTTATAATCCCATCTGTATTCAATGCCCCCTAGGGGTGACACTGCGAGAATTTCTAAAAAGTTTATAGTACTTAAAAACTACAACTGTAGAACGACTGGGCTACCATATGCTGAAGAAAATATGATGACACGTTAAACCGTTTCGATACAATACCGGACCGTGACAGACGGATGGACGGACAGAATTGCTATATCAATATCGCGCGCGATACAAATATGTTGTTATCACAAATGTAGACCAATTTTAATAATAAATCTCCACCTCGTATTACTATCTTCCAAAACTGAAATGTTCCACTGCACAACTTTTCAGTAAACTGATTCAGTTCAGATTGCTGCAAAATTTTACAGTGACAGTGAATGTCTACCACGGATGTCCGCACTTCCACTGAGTGCAGATTAAATTAAAGCATGTGTGCATACTTTGATGACAAGGCTGAAGGTTGCACGGCTGACTGCTAGGTGGAGCCACCAGCTGGTCACACTCTGCCGGACTGACCAACTGACCGCGGTCATAGCAGTAGACGTCACGCCAGCGTAAACCTTCGTCACACGACGTCGAACACTGCGTCGACACATACAACACACTACGTCATCAACACGTCAGCAACGTTGCGATCACGGATTTCCTTTTTTCTTTTCTTCATCAATTTAGCTGCAGTGGAACTTATTTGATTTCTTAGACTTCAATATAAACCGTCCGCGGATTTCTCTCTTGACCGACCTGTGTTCCATTGCTGAATTTCCAACGAGTCACCTTCAATGATTGGCTGCTGTCTTTATGTGGAAGATGATGTCGGTTTGCCGAATAGTGTATACAAAGCAGCCCAAGTTGCAGGGGCAGCGCTGGGTTTTTAGGGCTAAGGGTCCAATTTTGGAAGGGGTCTAAAGGATGGAAGTCCCCTGCAGCAGAGTCTAGGGGCAGAGCCCTTGCAGGGGTCAAAGTTGAAGAAACATTGCAAATTGTACACGTTGGAAAAGTATTCTGTGCGTCACACGTGGTGCCAAAACGACGAGACGGTTATATTAGGCCTACCTGCGACGCTTTATAGGGGGGGGGAGTGGGAAGGGTCACTGTTAAATTTTCTGCTCGAATTTGCGCCGATCTCACAGGTGCCTCTGACCGCGGCTGGGAGGGGGGGTCCGGACCCCTAGACCCCCCTGGCCAGCGCCGCGCCTGCCAAGTTATGCTATCTGTCGACAACACGTTCTATAACTCAGCTGTCATACACACGGTGATCGCAGCACATAACTGTAATTGTGCAAAACCGCACATTTTATCAAGGCAGAAGGTGGTTATGTTGAATTTTATCTGAACTAACCATGGTGTTAGATATCGTTCTTGTTTTACAGTATCTGGAATGAAAATTGAGCAAAACTCATGCATCATTGTCAAATTTAATGCAATTTTGTGGGTATTAATAATGCAAATTAGGCAAAGAATATTTAACTGTACTGACATGCAACTTATGCATTTCATTTTAGACGAAATTCTGAAACTTATGACGTATTACACGCCTTTCTATCATTAGTTAATCCACCACTCTAAAATAAGCCCCAAGCCGCTGTCAATGTCAAAACAAGAAGCTCAGCTGTCGCAGAGAGACCGCGCGACGCTTCGTGTCATTGAATATTTTGCTAAGTCACTCAAAGTCATTCGAAATGACATTGTTGAGTAGGCCGTGTGTAAGTCCCTATTAGTATTTCATTGAAACTGTGTCAGTATGTCGTGCCGTTTGTGAGATTTTCAGCGTCAAAGAATAACTGGGTTCAGGGTTGTTCAAGGTCATTGAAAACGGCGCCGTTTGATAGATCACATACGACTTTCTGTTGGTCCGCCATTGTAAATATAGCTCTATATCTTGTACCGTTTTTGAGTTATTTCACGTTGAATAATATCGTGACCTTGAAATCTGGGTTAGAGGTTATTCAAGGTCATTCAAACTGGTACCATTCGAAAGCTTGGGTGCGGTTTCCTATTCGCTTTCCGTAGTAATTATGGCTGTCTTGCATCATTTCCAAGATAAAGCGAGATATTGGTCGAAAATAGTGATTTTTTATATCCCCTTGCATTCGACGTTCCCGTTCAGGAGGTTCCAGTCGGAATATTGGTATCCTGTTTGGTACGAAAAACTTGAATGATGGGGCTACCCGACGGTGAAAAAACTTTGAGGATATGTGTAATAGTTTAGACACAATACCGGCGTGTGACGGATGGACAGAAGGACATATATGTTGCCACGGCATAGTCCGGGCTATGCATACGCGTCGCGCGGTAAAAACGTATTTCAACATTCCGGTTCTGACTGCAAAGTTGCAAGCGTCGTAGGCTGCTGTAAAAACATCGAGTAACTCGCTTTGATGTTTACCAGCGACTTTTAAAGATAAACGATTATTAATCGTTAACTTCGATTACAAATATTTCGCGAAAACCAGCAATTTATTGGGCATGTCATTTTCGCAGTCTCTAATAGTCTAAAGGGGTATTTATAGCGACACAACTCAACTCAACTGAACTCAACTGACCCAGTTGAACAGCGTACAGCCAAGTCAGTCGTGTTTTTGTTTATGACGTCACGACCTACAAACTGAGTCAACTGGGTCACTACGTTCATTGATAGGTGACAGTTGTTCACGCTGTGAACGCGTCGACAACTCGACGTCGAGTTGAGTTGAGTTGTGTCTCTATAAACATCCCTTAAGCGTCAACAAATAAAAAGAGCAGTCGTTTGTTTAACAGAAGTCTTTCGCAGGTATAAGAGCAATTTTCTCTGCGGGTATAATCTCTGGGGAAATCGTATATCCAGGAGATAGTTATACTAGCGCACCAAGAAATTCGTATTTTGTGGCTACAATATTACCACCAAGTCTCGGTAAGGCTGTGTTTAAACACATATAATGAGATCGTTAATTTGCGCATCTGTAGCATAAATGCGGTATGTATTCAAAAGAACGAATACCTGACTGAATGGACCAGTGAGCCAGACTCGACTGCAGTTGTCAGCGGCCATACAGTCCTGTCGGTCAGCCGGTCTGACGTCACCAGTGTCTCTACACTTGATGTCTTTCAGCTCAGTCCACTCTGGACCGCGTCTCTCGAGGCAGAGCACTCGTCGTGTTTGTCGACCACGTCCGCACGTCGCAGAACACTGTGCATAAACCAGCAGATAACGCCGTCACTCTGCCACGACTTGCGTCCAACTCATCGGTAGGACGTCAAAGACCCCCCTCCCCTGGACAAACCTCCTAGGTCATGACCCTCATTCTTATTGCCGTAGGACTAAACCCTATTATTATTATGTGTGCTACGTACAACCTGTGTACGAAATTTGAAATTTCTACGTAATTTTGTTCTCGAATGACAAGCCACGATGGCGCTAACGAGAACGGCCTTGAACTTTGACTTCTGGTACAGAATCTATCTTTACATCGCTTGTTTTGCGTAGTCGTCCCAGCAGGAAGCTGTATTAGGCCTATGCATTGCGTTACACTTCTCTAAGTTTGAATACGTACACTCTTTGTTTCGCACGTTATGACATATTTCTTGTTGTATTATCGTCGTATTATGCAGACTTGTGACCTTGACCTCAGACCTGTTGGTGTCACATAAACTGCTCTGTGAGTTACATGTGACGCGGGCATCCGTCCTGTAAATGTTTGGCTTTCTCGAGCTTTTCTTTCTCGAGTTAGGGGCTGGTACGACGGCCGGACGGACGGACAGACAGACAGACGTGGTGTAACGCGTAACGCAGCCTCCTAGAGAAATGACTGCACAAAAGTAGCAGTGGCTGCAAATTATACATTTCATTCTAGACAAAATTAAGAAACTTTTGACACATTACACGCCTTCCTATCATCAGTCGTAGCAAAGTTATGTGATCTCAAAAACAGTCCGGTTTTTTTTGGCCCACCCGGTATATTCACCTCAGCTGATCGCACTGTTGACTTCAAAAGAACGGTAAGGGAATCACAACGAACCAACCGAAAAGGTTTTTATCGCGCGACTGCAGCCCGTAGTCATGCTGCAAGCGCGGTCCTTGCTGTCGCGTGGTGTCTGTCCGTCCGTCTGTCTGTCACGTTTGTGTATTGTGTTGAAACGAGTAAATATATTCTCAAACTTTTATCACCATCTGGTAGACCCACTATTCTAGTTCTTGTCCGTACTAAACGTTGTGGCAATATTCCGACGGGCCCCCTACTGGGGCAAAAATCGCGATTTTTCACCAATATCTCGGTTTGGATGACTGGTGGAGTGTCAAGTGTTATTAACAAATTTCTACCGTCGAGTATGTTGATAACAGCAAGCGTCGACCTTGTTTACATCAGTCGACGGCCACGCCGAAAAGAACAGAACATAATTTATTTGTGCGCAATACACATTGTGAATCTCAAGCCGAAGTACGGTAACTAATGATAATGCACTCGAGGTATTGTACTGTTGAAGCAAACTACAGACAGACACACTGGCACAGTCGCGCGGCCTCTCTGCGACAGATGAGCTTCTTGTTAACGGTCGGTAGTGCTCCGTTGCGGTGGCGTGCTGGTGTGACCTTGAGATGCGCACGGTCGCGGGGTTGACTGTCAGCTGAAGGCTGAAGCACTGCTGTGAAAAAAAACCTACAGGCAAGTTTCTCACGTCACTGCCTGTCACCGAACAGCTGATTTGAGGCGGTGATGTTGTGCGGTTGAGCAACAGCAGGACGTGGGGGAGGTCTTGTCTACCACCCACAACACTCACGCTTCAGCTCATTGCTGACTCGGCACCGCCCTGGTTACCGGTGATACACCCTGGAGACATTGCCCGGGACATTACCCCCGGTGAAAATCCCCCAAAGATACCCCCCGTAGGTCGGTTGGGGTCAAGGCCCCGCCTCGTGGGTCAGATGTGGTCAGGAGTAAGCCTACGGCTTACTGCCAGCTTTCAAATTTTTGCTTTCAAAGTTATGATACACGCCGCGGGGGTTATTACCTTCGTCGGATTTTCTCGCTGAGAAATATATTCTGACATTATCTTCTGGAATCACACCGCCCTATGGATAGTGTCCGTCGTCGAACAATTCAAACGTTTTGGATTGGTCTGGGCATTTTTCAACTAATACGACTTCGACGACTAGTCAATGTTTTTTTTCAAAAATTTTGAGTAGTGCGGGGGGGGGGGGGGTTTGCCCAACCCCTGCCGGTGACAAAAGAGTTGAAATGATGGGCTAAAAACAACCCGCAGTCATTATCCTGACATTTTGGAAAATTTTACCAAAAATATTTTTTAGTGTGGCGGGGGGGGTCGCCCACACCCCTGCCGGTGACAACCCTCGAAAGGCCCAACGTTGGACTTCAAAACAACTTTGAAAGCGACTTCACAGCCAATGTGGCTCAAAAGTTATGACGAAAAGTTTGATTTATGGTCAAGCTCGATATTGACCTTTAATTGTTTTTTTTCAACGATGTCGGCCACTACCTAGGCTACAGACCCAAAGCAGTACTTTGGCTTTGACTGGTGACAGTCAGTGGTGGCGTCCGTTGAGACCTGCTACGATTAGTCATTCTTCAAAGTTACAAGATGAACGTACAGGATTCCACGACGACGTAAACCATCGCGGCGAGTCATTGCAAGGTGCGCTGGTTGACGGACAGGTGCGACTTGTGTTGGGACGAGGTAAGCTCGTCTCACAGTCCGTCGCGTTGTACAGAATGTGTCCATCATCGGCCACACACAGAGCAAGTCGCGACTCGACGTCGTCACAGGCGCTTTCTCGACACTGCAATGCACGTACAGACATTATAACGATAATATATCATGATTACCAGGGGTCACAAAGCACAAAATAACACAAAATAGCACAAATAACACCCAAAATTGCCTTAATTGCGCCGCGAGCATGAACAGTAAATGTTTAGCTTCACCTGACTGTGAGTTTACGAGCGCGTCTTTAGATATACAGGATGCGCCAAAAAGCAGCCCCTGCGATAACGCATCACTGGCTTAAGATAATTTTATAATTATTTTATGTGACTATTGAACATTTACGTTGACCTATATCCGCCATGGCTACGGCTAACAATTCGAAAGCTAGGCCTACGTAATATTGAGTGGTGCAACCTGAATATCTTTTAGCGCTTTTATCTGCACTTACGAAAAAACTCTCTTTTTTGACGATTTAATCGCCACATTAAAACCGCAGAGCAACGGACCATCATATAGCAATACATTGATTGGTATACTGACCGTTGATGGGTGGGCTGTTACATTTGGTACAGCGAGGAGAGAAATGGGCGGGGTCGCCGCCCGCCCAGGCCGCTCCTCGCTGTACCAAATGTAACAGCCCACCCATCGACGGCCAGTGTACCAACTTCGTATTATTCAATGTGGCACTATAATAATGCCTTTGGAGTCTAAAGGGTTAACAGAAGCTTGATGACTAGGTTGACTGACCCCGGACCACTGAGAGACGATCCAGCTGGTGTTGGTACACGGCTGCGAGTCACAAGGTCGCCGATCACTCGGTCTCAACGCGCCGTCACAACGTGCGTCCGCCGTCGCGTCGCCGCTATCGCTCGCACACCACACTAGTCTTGTCTGATCATCAGCTTCACCGCATCGTACCGAGCACTGCAACGACAGGTAAGTAAGTAAGTAAGTAATTAAGTAAGTAAGAGTATTTATATCCGGCGCCTAAAAGCAAGAGTCACTAGGCGCCGCAGCCTGGTCCTTGACGAACAAAACGTTTTCAACTGTCTTCTGAATTAGTAGAGACTGTCAGACGACCGCAATGAAGCAGGCAGCTTGTGCCAAAGCCGCGGTCCGGCGACATCAAACGACCTGTCGCCCAGACGAGTTCTGGACCGTGGTATGACTCATGTGATGGTGTCAGACGAGCGGAGACGGCGACTGACCTCAGGTGCCGACTTGCACGCGTCTGAGAGATACGACGGTGCTCAGCCGTGTAGCGACTTGAACATCAGTGTTGCCAGTTTGAAGTCGACACGGCGTCGGACAGGCAGCCGGTGCAATTCCTGCAGAACAGATGAGATGTGTTCACTGCGACCAGTCCGCGTGATTAACCTGGCATCCACGTTCTGTACAGACTGCAGTCGTTGAAGTAAGTTGTCGGTAACCCCGTACAAAACTGAGTTGCAGTAGTTCAGGCGACTAGAGATGAACGCCTGGACTAATGTCTCTGCAGCGTCACGTGACAAAGACTTAGACTGCAGTGTGGGTCTAATCTGTCAGGTGATAGTATGGTGCGCCACAGTCACGTCGTGTGTCGTCAGCACGAATACGAACAACGTGTAACCCGGGGATATCCCCTGGAAACACTCCCGCCCGGATATTACCCCTGGAGAAAATCCCCTAAAGATAACCGCCGTGGGTCGGTTAGGGTTAGGACTCGCCTCGTGGGTCGGATAGGGTCAGTAGCAGCCTGGAGCATGGGTTAGTGCCGGCCAGTTTTCAAATTTTGCGCTTAAACAGTGTTGGGACACTCCGCCGGAAAGGGGTTACCTCCGGGGGTGATTTTCTCTTTGGGGCAATATCCGGCGGAAATGTCTCCAAGCGGTGGGTAATGTCCTAGAATCGAACAAATGAATGCGACGAATTGCACGTACGTTCACAAAATAATATACGCGTATTCACGGTCGTTACGTAACGTATGGTTTATTCATCAGTTAGTTTTCTGTTTTTATCGTCTTCACTGCTCGTATATACGGTACCTACGCCGACGATAGTCGAGGCGTGGCTACAGACCGTTCAGCGTTGTCTGTTAGTGTGATGGTACGTCTGTTGGCACTTTACAGACAGAACGTCCACAAAAAAACAAAGCCAACTACGTTTTGCAAATCTTTATTCACAACTGAAATGGCAGATGGTAAAAACAAAGAAAAGAAAAAAAACAACACAACAAACTTAACTAATAAGCATTTAAACGCAAAACTTATCTAAAAACACTTTTCGACGACGAGCAAGCTGAACACTTGGCAGTTCAAAATGAAACAGTTCTTGGCATAATTCGACGATACGAATGTTGCTGGTTTTAAAGAACTTTATAAACAAGTAGCTCTGCTGTTGCAGAAAGGCCGCGCGGTGCGCGATGCTTTGTGTCCGTCAGTAGTTAGCCTCAACAAAATAATAACTCATGCGGAGTCTTTTATTATTGTTACTTAGGCTTCAGATTTACCACTGCGTAACGTTGTCTTCGGCGTAACGTTGAGGCTTCTTGTCATACACTTCCTCGTTGTTTCCCGTCATCAACAAACTCAGCCGCTTACCAGCGACTAGTGTCATAAACTCGTCAGGTCCGGCGCAGCTAAGTGTATTCCACTTGCCGCTGTAACGGTTCACAGCACGCTGTGAAGCCAGATATTGGCTCAGAATCGCGATTTCTGCCTACTCCACTTGCATTCGACGTTAGGGTGGTGGGGGTTCCGTCGGAATATTGCAATGCCGTTTGATATGAAAAAACTAGAATGGCTTGGCTACCCGACGGTCAAAAATATTTGAAGATATGTTTATTCGTTTTGACACAATCCACGAACATGTCGGACAGACAGACACCGCATGACGGCTAAGGCCACGCTTGCATAGCATCGCGCGGCAAAAATCTATTGATTACAAAATCCAGCGAATTTAACTTATATTTTTGCATGGGTAGGACCTCTAGACTAGACCATAAAGTAAAATCGGTATGCATTTACTTGAAATAAGCTGCAGGATAACTTCTTCAGAGGCGCAGCGTCCAATTTTACCAAAGATACTGTTGGCTGCCCGATAGAAACCTCGCTTGGCGACAGTTAACGAACATTGCAGATTCCTGGATTGCACAAAGTAGACCCCTAAATAACGCATTACCCACGGAATGTTACTCCCCGTTTTACTGCTAATATTCGCACAAGATTTATCGCATCGAGGACCAACACGAATACAGCAAACTTACTGAAATTAATAGCCATCTCCAACCATGCAAGCTCGCTCTCACATGCATGCAAAAGATGCTCAAGTTGACTAACAGAGGGAGACAGTATCAAAATGTCGTCAACGTGTATCATACAACAACCTTTAAATGAAGAACCCAATTTACTTAAGTCATCTAAATATAAGGCAAACAAAAATGGTGACAGTACAGAGCATCAAAGCATAAGATTGAAGAAAATGCTGTAATTTTTGGCACAGCGATTTAAGAGACTACGATTATGTCTTCGACATCACCTGCGTAATGCCCGTACCTGGTAAAACGATTTAGCCAAGTTTGGTGGTAAACAAAACAGTCAAACAGTAAAACATCAAATTCCACAATTCTCTGCATGTACTTAACACTCTGAACCACGAAAACACCACAAAATGTGCTCAAAATGTCCACCGTGAGCCCTGACACAAGCGGAGAGACGGCGACGCCACTGACTGATGGCTGCAACAACAATCAAATGGTCCAGTTTTCTGCATCGACTAACGGTCTCTGTTTCAGTTCTGCAAGAAGTCACTGAAATAAAACGTCTCAGGTAAGGATATTACACAGGCTTCGTTGGAAATGCAACTGCAGCTGCTGTGTCCTGACTTCTGAGTAGACTCAGGAATGGTACGGTATAGTAGTATTTAACCTCCCATTCGACACATTATAGGTCATGTCAGAGACGAGAGTCGACTCAGGAATAAGTTTTCCAAATTCTATAACGTTTCATTAGTCCTAAATAAAGTTATGCTAAAAATTCGCTGGCTTCGTTTTTTGTGGACATAGTGTATTTCGACCAAACTTCGAAAAATAGGAGAGTTCGCCTGAGCGCAATATGAACTTGTAAACGTTCTTTAAAGCTCAACCGGCGAGCGTGTTGTTTTGGGCTCGACACGTGTGGATCTATCCGTCTGTGGGTCCAAATGGTCTGATTTACTTCAAGAAAAGTTCGTCGACAGTCCGTCTATCGCCCCCCTCCTCCCTACCCTCTACATTTTAAATGTTGGACTTAAAGACGCGAAAATACCAAGGTCGTTTTTTGGTCGTAAAACCGCCGAGTGTTCCACAACGGACACATTATTGCCCGGTTACATTTCGGACGTTGAAAAGTCTAAGGTCGATGTCAAGAATGCGACAATGCCGAAATCGTTTCTGGCCGTAACTCAGTCACACGTCGCCCCATTTTCTTCAACTTCAGACCACACCGCTCCAATTCCGGGGGCAGCTGTGCCTCGCACTGCAGGTTTCTTGTTTAGATGAGAAGCTGAAGCTGATACGGAGTTGAATGTCTGCCACTGCAGCTTACGGCTCCCCGACAAAAGGCCACAGACAAAAGGCCACAAGACAAAAGGCCACTGAGACAAAAGGCAACGGGACAAAAGGCCACAGAACGTAACGTCAATATTGAGTTAATGGAAGGGAGCGTGTGTTAGTCATGTACTCTTCGTAGCAGAGCTTATCTCGTCCTTT
>Ga0209149_1001591_pt1 | contig 11732 bp, 7 predicted proteins | sample WorMetTyACAVOLI2_FD_187423 | JGI IMG/M metagenome (GOLD analysis project Ga0209149, IMG submission 187423) | Marine gutless worms symbiont microbial communities from Max Planck institute for Marine Microbiology, Germany - Olavius algarvensis... ...
AGTCTACATCAGCCATAGTCAACAGACGATTCAGTCTACATCAGCTACGGTCTCAGTCGACAGACGATTCAGTCTACATCAGCCATAGTCGACAGACAATTCAGTCAACATCAGCCACGGTCTCAGTCGACAGACGATTCAGTCTACATCAGCCACGGTCTCAGTCGACAGACGATTCAGTCTACATCAGCTACGGTCTCAGTCGACAGACGATTCAGTCTACATCAGCCATAGTCGACAGACAATTCAGTCAACATCAGCCACGATCTCAGTCGACAGACGATTCAGTCTACATCAAATACAGCTATGTAACTATACAAGTTTCAGTTAATGCAACATTACACTTAGTCAACTGCCATTCTATAACAACAATATGTAACCATCTAACTAGGTCGACTCAGCCTTCTACACTCCGTGGAACGGTAAAATGAGTATCAGCTTTCGGGCTGAGTAATAATATAAATGGCAATGGTGGGTGTAGATTCTGGCAGCCTGCACAGGTGGACTCATAGCCTAAGTCGTCTGGCTTGGTCTTGGGTCGGCGGCCGCTTGATGTCGTTTTGCATTCATCAAATGAACCGGGCAAACTCTCGCAATGGCTATACCATGATGACAGCACCATAAACACTGTCTTGGAATTATTATTATTACTAACTAATTACCACCATGCAAGTTCCATCTGTATGTATGTAGTGACACTTCATGACCAAAGTTCATGTACGTTTGCTACAACTACGGCATAAATGCATGAACACTGAACAGGTAGTTGATCGTCACTTACTGATTTACCTGCATAGTGGTCACCCAATCTAAACCGCAGTGTACCAAACTGTCCACCAAACTAGCAGACTAACAAAAGAATCAACACTAGCTGTGAACTGTGTCTACTGATAATGCTGACGCCAGCTGACAACTAACTTGTACGGTTTCTCTTCTTCATTGCAGACGTCGATGATCTGCAGGATGTTGTGGTTAGCATGAACCTGCAGCGCTCCGACATTGATCTGTATGTGGTCATTGAGGAAGTCCTCTGACAACGTCCGAACGTCCTTCGGCCACGTTGCACTCCACATCAGAGTCTGTCGGTCGGGCTGTATACATCACACACTGAGAACTGCAGTTAGCAAGTACAGTACAGTCTGCTAGCTCATCAGTCAGCTGTTACTAATGGCTGTGTTTTTAAATGGTTAATTTTACACATTACGTCAAGTCTCCAAAAACTCCAGTTGGTGTTCAAGACATGTTCAAAACCGACTGTATTGTGCCTCTCTCTTCGCTCTAAGTATTCTGCCAATATGGCAGGTTTCCATTTTCATTGACTACATCTTGATCGGTCCTTAGCTAACATCTTTAGTTCTTCATAACTAATATTGCCTTCCTCCGTCTTCAGTAGCAATCCAAGAACATTGTTCTTGGTCTCCCGTAAACCTTCTTCCCCTGTATTTGTCCTTCTGTTATTCTCAGTAATGAGTCATGTCTCAGGATGTGACCTAGCCATCTCTTCTGTCGACTTCTAACAGTGTCTATTATTTCTCTTTCCGTCTGAACCATCTGCAGTATCTGTTCATTTGTTTTATGCTCGGTTCACGATACTAGCATTACACGCCTCCATATCCAATAATTCAAATGCCTCCAGTTGTCGAATGTCCTTACTGTTCTACATTGAAAAGACAATTGGTAAAAATAGCAATAACATCACTATACAAAGACTATGGATGTAAATCAATGTTTGGTTAACTGAACAGCGGCTATAAATTAGAGCATCGGACATCGAAGTTCGTGACTGATGACTGAATTTCCACTCCTCCAAGTTTTATCGCATGTTGATCGTATACATGTAGTATTACACACAGTTATGACTGCATTGTGCATGGTACAGTAAAGAATGCAGTGAAACTGAAGGCAGGCGCCATTTACTGCAGTAGTCACTGGACGCTACTTCAGTTTAAGTGTCCTGGACTCCCCACATCATGCACTGCATGTCAGTATTCAGCAGTTGTAAAATGGACTAGCAGTCAGGAAGTCGGATGCAGGTGGCAGCCCCATGTTGCAGGCAGTGCCTGCTACCTGGGTGGGCCAAACAGACAACGAACTTACGTCACCGTCACACCATCACCAGCTGCCAAATTGGTCATTTACATTGTTCCCACACCTGGCGTACATCAGAGCTACTCACTGCATACCGAGACCACCCATCACCAACGTGTCATGGGACATGACTGCCTGCCATCAACTTGATCATCGGTTAACAATCAGTTATTCTAATTCAATGATCGGTTTGAGTTTCGTATCACTAAAAAAACGGTTAAAACACGTCACAACCTCTTCTTTATGGAGGTAATCTCCTCAATTTGCTAAGGATCTCTTTAAACGATACATGCAGCCAATCACTTGGCTAGTAGTGACGAACCAAACACAACAATCAAAATACCACACTAAAAAACACACATTTAAACCTAACAAAACCAAACTAACCCCGGCTTAATCATCTCTTACAGCTCGTCAGGAACTGCATTGGGTCTATTCTAACATAAAAACATCGCTACTGGAGCCCTATTGAGACCAGGTAGCCATTGTTTCCTAAGAAACCCATGAAGTAATATAAATGGCAACCATTACCACCAACAGACATGGTCAGTCACGCTATCCAACATTTACTAACCTGTACAACGACATGTTAGTCTACACTTTGCCTACAGCAAGACGTCATGCAGTAACTTTCCAATGTCCAAACATTACAAGTCCATTAAACCGTTTGCATTACAGACATAACGTGAACATAAAACACATTAAAGAACGACACGTACCCGAACTTGCCCAACAACCTTTCTGATTTGCGGCTCAAATCCCATGTCAAGCATGCGATCAGCCTCGTCAACAACAAGATAGGTCGTTCGGCGCAAATTGGTCTTGTTGTCCTCAAGCAGATCAATCAGACGACCGGGCGTTGCGATACAAATCTCAGCACCTGCCAACGACCCAACAGAACATCAGACTGACAAGCATGCAGCTAAATGTTCTCATCAACAACAGGCTGCTACTACGGCTGGCATCAAGTACCTGGTGTAGCAGATCAACTGCTAATATCACTTGTGACACACATGCCTGCAGAGTGTCAGTGTCACAGATTACAACAGAGAAAAATTCATCTAATACTTCACTGAAGGATGGATGACGACAGTGAACAAATGTTCTGAGTGTTGTACTCTGTTTACAACAGTTGACCACACTGCTAGCCAGACGACGGTCATGTTAGGTTTACGACAGCTATGGTCTGATGCCAAGTTGAACAGGAGGCCATATCCTTCCTTTCTTCTCTCATCTCTTCTTTCCATCCTCTACCTACCCCTATCATTTACCCAATCCTTCCCCTTCCCTTCTTAATTAGTTCCCTTCCAAAAAAAAATTACAATGAGAGCAAACTGCAAAGACCGTCGGACAGGCCCCTGTTCAGAGAGAGAGTCTGATGGCCATTACCACTGGCCGCCACACAAGGTATTTCGGCAACTAGGGCCGTCATGAAGAGCACATAATACACTGCACTGTTAGCCTATGTGACTCACCATACACACGTTTTAACCAGCTTCCATGCAATACAGTGTGCGCACCACACGTTTGACAGCCTCGACTCGCTCGCAATCTAGGTTCAGCTAATTAATAGACGACCTCTCCAGTGTAATATACTTCATGCCATGTACAACGGTGTTGTATAACAATCGAAACCGAACCGACAACCAAACTGTTAGTGACAAAAACCGATCAAAACCCACCGTGAATGCCAAAGACGCCAGCGTAACAACACTACTTATATCGTCGTCGGTATTGGTCTAAAACAAGTGCGTCAGCTAAGATGGTAACAGCCTCCCGTACACAGACTAACAGAGTAAGCCTGTTGCTGTGAGCTAGCTGTCACAGTGCCCACCTGCCACCAACTGAACGCCATGTAGGCACACTGATGCATCGACACATTCTGTAAACGGCACATGCATGGGACACACAGACGAATGGATGACTGGATGAACAGAGACCGGGTGTACCGCATAACATGCCTCCTAAGGGAACCTAAGACAAGATCAGACCGAATTCTCAACAGACCTCTTTCAAGATCACGTATCTGTGGTCCCTTTGGCGATCCACCATAGACACAAACATGACGGACATTTGACGATGAGGCAAACATCTGTGCAACTTCAGAAACCTGCTGAGCCAGCTCACGAGTCGGCACCAGAACGAGACACTACAATATACACATCGGTCATGGGTTACATGGATCAGACAGTGGTCAGTGGTAACCAGTTGGAGGTCAATTTTGTGCATGCACATTGAAAAGCCAGTCCAAAAGGCAAAATAGTGTTGCAGTAGTCAGGTCGTGACATAATAATAGCAAGAACGTTGACAAAATGCTACACAACCAACTCACATCATGTTCAAAATATAAACAAAAGTGTAATGCACGAGTGCAACGGTGTAAAACTGCACAAAAAATTTAACCTGTGCTGATACACTGTATCACTTACAAAACTATCTATGCAACATTCGTGCTATTATGATGTCATGACCTGACTACTGCAACACTATGTTTGCCAGTTTACATGCATCTGCAATTAATCCAATAATAATAATGCGTAGACTTACAGCGCGAATCTGAGGCGCGTCAATTGAATGAGCAAGTACATTTCACACATTTGTTTGAATGATGTCCATGGGATCACATTACACCTCGTCTGATCCAAGTTCACCGGCTTCCAATTCATTACCTCATCGTTTACAAACTATCTCATGCACATTACCAAACATTTTGCTGCTATCACCTGCATAACTGTGCTGGTCTCGTTTTTGTTCATCACACAGTTCCAGTTCTGGCGACGTGTAACCATGACTTAGTACAGAACTTGACAAATACACTTTCTCGCTTACCAACCTGGAACTTATTATCACTCGGCTCTTGCAGCTGAAGATCTCACCAACACTTTTAAACTATTACTTACGACACACTGGTTTACCCTCGCTCTTAGCATTGCTCACTTCGTCATTTTATTGCACATCTAACATATGTAATGAACTTCTGGTCTTTTAGCAACATGTGCAACATCAAAAGACTTAGCAATAACAATAACATTAATAATAAATCTAGCACACAACAAGTTACTACCAAAACACAGGAACCATACAATTTAAAATGACTTTATTGCCTTACAATAAATTCGACAAGAAAAATTTGCTAGAATGAAATGGTGATATCAACACGCAGACTTACAATAGGTCCATCACCACGCTGGAGATACGGCTGATGATTAATATGCACAATTGCTGGAAGCAGGAACTACAACAACAGTTGCTGCAGACATATAACTGGTGTACCAGTTTACACAACAATATACAACATCTTATAAACGTTTACCAGCAACCACGAATTTGCTAGTTTTTGTACATAAAATGTGATTTATGTACAGTTATCAATTACAGTAATGGCGAGAGGAGAGAGGTCCAGAAATCCAGGAACACTTTCACTAACAGCTGATCAATGGTGACAGTAATCATTCATCTAGTCCATGAACACAGCTCACTATAACAGATGTGCAAACCTGCCAACTCTATCAACCATCTACTTTGACTATAAACACTGTGGCATTAGTATTGTCGTCGTCGTCGTTGTTGCTGTTGCTGCTGATACTACTACTTTTTGATATTAAAAATGTAAAATGTTAGCTTGTACGGGGTGAGCCCATAACTTCACTCTGATGTAGTTCTGACATTTTGATAGCATGTGATATTAGAAGAAGTTTGCTATGGCTTTACATACTATTTCCCACCACACCTGTGGTGACGTCATTTTCGATGTTAACGCATCCAGACTGTCTGGGACTAGCTTGATCAACATGTTATCGACAGAGCAGTCCAGGAGTGGCGTATTCATCTACGGGCTTGTGTGAAGGCCAAAGGTGGTTACTTTGAACAGACACTGTAGACAGACAGCGGCACTGTCGACTTTTAAATGTTTACGTCATTCTGCTGTAACAGTTTAGACTGTAAAGGTTGACATCTTTTGCATATCGATAAAGTTAAGTGATGTTTATCACTCTGTATGATTTTGTCTATGATTTTGCAAAGTAAAGTAAGTACAGCGTTGAAGTGGGGAGGAAAGCAGAATACCCTTTCATTCACGACAAATCTCTGCCACATTTGCTGTAATTTCATGAAAACTGGTGTACTAATAACAATTTTAGAACTATGTGTTCACAGGGGCTCGCTAATTTGGAACATGGTGTACATGGGTCATTCCGTGGTCATACTGAAAGACATAAAACAAGCAACACATACAACGCTAGCATGCACAATTAAGCCGTGGACAGAAATGATCAAATACCTACACATACCTTTAGTATAGTAATTACACAGTAAAATAAGTTGCTCTACTCTAATGGGTCATTACAGAAACAAAAGGATAAGTAGTGGAAATGACTGTGTACAGTGGAGTTATTGATATGGGTTTCGACCTCCCTTGGCAACAGTGGTCTCTGCTGAACCATTTTCGCACGGAACAGGGACACTGCGGTGCCTGGAGAAGGAAATAGCGACTTACAGACACTGATCCGTGTCCTTGTGGCGAGAACCAGACGATGTCTCACATTGTCGAATCCTGTCCCCTAACAATACTAAATGGCGGCTTATCTCGGCTACACTCTGCGGATGAAGACACTGTTTTGTGGCTGACCAGTTATGGTTGATGACACGCATACGAGAAGAAGACTGATATGGCCAAAGTGGGGGATATCCGATCATTAACTCACCATCTCCTGACAGTGCCGTCACTGTGATAGCTTTACTGAACCAAGCCATTTGCCGCTAAATTGATGAAGCTATGGTTTAGTATAATCAATGTATCTCTGCGTGCTGTCCATAGCACATATTTCACGTGGACTATCGGCAATGATAGCAAACTACAAATAACACTTGCAGACTTGCAGCTTATACATGGGTCATCAGTTTTTAGTGCATTTTTACTGTTAGGCTTACACACAGATTGGTCGGTATTATTATTACTGTACTACAATACTACAGTGTTTTGGCAAATTGCATTCACTTATCTTTTCTGCATGCAACACTGCTCAAACTGTTCACCAGGCGGAGCAGCGTGATGACTGATGATGACAGACACAAACACATCAAACATTAACCCTTTAAAGGGCAGAGGCAATTATATTGCCACATCAAATAATATGAAGTTGGTACACACATGGCCGTTGATGGGAGGGCCATGTGTGTACCAACTTCATATTATACGATGTGGCAATATAATTGCCTCTGCCCTTTAAAGGGTTAAAGCAAGGCACGTATCACGTCACAAAACTTACTGCTAATGTCTTGCCAGACCCAGTCTGAGCAATGCCAACCATGTCACGGCCCGACAGCGCTATTGGCCAGCCCTGCGCTTGTATGGGAGTCGGCGTAACCCAGCTCTGCATCCGTATCACTGACATTATGTAATCTGCATTAACACCATTCACACATAACATTAACTGTAAGTCTAATCACTAATCACACATCACCACTAAGAGATCAGAAGTCGGCTTAACCAATACAACAGTGTTCTGTTCTCCAACGTCTTCACAGCTCTGACATCACAATGGGCATACATACTGTAAACAAGAGGTCAAAGTAATTTGACAAAAAGCGCCTCACGGGGGGCCAATTCCCCGGTTATGGGTCACCCCAGGGGGTCGAAAGTTGTACAGTTGAATTCCTGGGGTAGGGTTTCCTATTAGTGTTCCATAGTAACTATAGGCCTAGGATGCACCGTTTGGCCACAGTGCACGCGCGTGACAACCAACAACCAACCGACCAACGACCAACGACGTCACGACACAGCCTATCTCAATAAGCGCCTCTTTTACTAACGTAAAGTGAGGCGCTTAAAAATTCCACTCTGGTAATCTGTGAAAGTTTGCAAGTGGTCAACACAGCAGCACACAGTCAAACAGCAGCCAACAGGGACAGATCAGTCACCTGTCAACACTCAACAGCCGTGTCAAATCAAGCATTCACTAACGTTGTAACACACAGAAATTACCTGGAAAAGCTGCTTCGGGAAAGTGAATGATTGGCTTTGGAACGTTTCTACCACTCACTGTTATTTCTGACATGCTATGATACTGCTGCACTTCCATCTGGATCAAACACACCATCAAAACAATATACAGCAAGCTGAACATTTTCTGTCTGTCTGTAACGAAGGTATTCAGATAAATTAAACATCAAGTTTAACAATTTATGCATAAGCAAGCTAACTGTTATCTTAACTGTAAAATAATTTATAAACATCAAAACACAACCCTAATCCTTATCTCATAGATACTCACGTTGGGAAACCACAACTTTCATTCAAACAGACACATCACTACAATGCTACTGGATCGTTTTGTATATTTACACTAATAAGAATAAATACATGTAGATTAGGCATCACACCACAACCAATTAGTAAGAACAGTTATATGTACTATGGCAATGGATTGTCGTTTGACGTACCATTAGCTCATGCCAGCCAAACAGTTGCCAGTTTCAAGATTACAAAGCACAGCTGGCTGCAAGTCTGACTTGTGCAACTGCTGCTATAGCAAGTGTCTACTGTCCAAACCTTTATCTTTTAATAGCTAAAAGCCACCCTATTATAGGCAGCTTTAGCAAGTGCTCAATGATGTGCATGCGACATGATGTCAGTTTCAATAAATTGACCAAATCCATATGATAAACCAACTACATATAAATAACTCACAGGTTGGCGATTAGCAACTGCTGGATGTTCATGATAGAAGAATTTGTCGAATTTCGGCAATCGGGCGAGATCCCATTTTGGCTGATGCAACCGCTGACCAAGTTCTGTGTCACGAAACTTCTTGCCATCTCCACCAAAGCCAGACATCATGCCACCTCGACTTCCGAAGTCTCCACCAAACATACTAACAAAATGAATTAAATCAAACTCACATAGCTGCTATATACATGTAAATAAGTACTTTGCATTACGGACAATAAACAATAATCAAATAATCGATCAAAAGTGGTAGTTGTTGCACTGGCTGCAGTAAGTGCCGAGCGGTTCGTCTGTAGAGTGCTTGCTGACAATTATCATTGTGCACTAACGGCCGGTGGCACCAAACGCAATTAAAAATTGTCAGTTAACTAATTTCAGGTTATTTATTAACTGAAGGTTAAATCATTTTGAACCGCATCAAGTTAACTGGTCCTTCACTAAACTTCAGTTTGTTAACAATAACCATGAAATGAAGACTCGCTATTGTCAGGTACGTGTCACGTGACTTTGTCATCTGCTTCACAGTACTACATGTAAGTAAGCGTGCAGAAAGTATACATCATAGGCCAGTAGAAGTGAGCGTACTACAAAGAGAAACTTCATGGATGTTTACCTCAGAAAGTAGATGAAAGTGTACTTTTCGGGAGCTCGTATCATGATGTGATCTTCTTACCGTCACTCTTCAAATGGGTTAGTTCATGGCAATACCATGCGTGTGTTTGTGTCGCATCAGTTGATTAAAAATCGTTTAACAATAACGATTCGCATTCATCGGCCATTTTTATCGTGATTAACTGGAGCTTAACCACAGACTGCTGGCTGGCTAAAGTAAACTGAGGTTTAACCTTAGTCCTTAGGGCTGTATGAAGTTGGCGATGGTGCACATAATTTCACTTAACCCTTGGTTAAAGTGAGAGATAATCCTAGGTTATCTTTAACTGAGCTTGGTGCAACTGGCCCTAAGTCTAGCTTCCACTAGCACCCATTGCAGTTTACCGTTGTCTGTTGAGTGCGGTCACCCGGCATAAAATTGACCTACATAGGCACAGTACGCTTTTATGTCCGTCGAAGGATGTAGCGGGTGCCTTAACTAAATATTGTTTGCCGATAATAGGTCGACAGCTGTTGCATGCGTACCGCCGTACGGGTCCGCCATAGCGAGGTCCTTCATAGTGAGGGACCATCATAGGGTTAAGGTTAGGGTTAGGGTTGGTAGGGTTACAGTCAGGGTTCGGGTTAGGACCTTCGCTATGGGGGACTGGGATTGTTGCATGCCACCCATCATCATCATGAAAGAGTGTGTTGATCTTGCATGTCAGTTCATCCACGAAATAGTTTACAGGGTGACCACTCTCCAGACAATGTGAAATTCCCTGACGGTTCGTGGCACTCGGCATGTTAAGTGTTACTCATATCATGCCTGTATTAGTGTTACCGTCAGTGGTTGGGGTAGGAATGCAACAGTACATGATCCGAAACCATATACTTAACATTTAAGACACAACAGACTCCTACTAAATACCTGTATGGACATAAATATGCAGTTTACAATAAACAGTTTTAGGCAACTTTTCCCTGACGAGATTTTTTTCCCCTGACAATTCCGATTTTCAATAAAATCCCGGACATTTCCCTGACAGCTGTCAAATTCCCTGACATTTATAGGTTTTCCAGACAAGTGGTCATCCTGAGTTTAACTTCATTTGCAATAGTGCTAATCAGCAAGCTCCTACCCTGCAATGAAGAATTTTTAAGCGCCTCACTTTACTTTAGTAAAAGAGGTGCTTATTGAGATAGGCTGTGTCTTGACGTCGTTGGTTGGTTGTCACGCGCATGCACTGTGGCCAAACGGTGCATCCTAGGCCTATAGTTACTATGGAACACTAATAGGAAACCCTACCCCAGGAATTCAATGGTACAACTGTCGACCCCCTGGGGTGACCCCTAACCGGGGAATGGGCCCCCCGTGAGGCGCTTTTTGTCAAATTACTTTGACCTCTTGTTTAAACATTTTTAGCGTTTATATCTGTACGCCCACTGACAAAAGTGTTGGCAGTAAAAATGTTGTAAATTTTCAGTTTAACGTTCAACACATTTCGAAACAATTTTGTCCGTCATTTGATTTCAGTGCACTTCGGCATTCCATAATCGTAACTCAGATAAATCAATATTCTTCAGCAAAGAGCAAGTGCGCCATGATGTAAATATTAACAAAAGTGTAACTTCAGATGTTGACAACTTTTCAGTCTGTTGGAGTATAGCGTTGCGAATTGTATCACCGGCCAGTAATTTGATAGCTACTTCCAACGAGGTATCACATGCATATGTAGTTTGCCACGAACCGGGCGAACCATGTGAGGTGCGATTCTTAACCAGCGCCATGTGAATTAATGTTACTGTTAGATGTGGGCATAGAGGCATCTGCCTGCGCTTGCAATTTCCACTACGTCTACGTCAAAAACGTGGAAGGCGGGAGCTGGAACCACAGTGTAAATAATAAACCAGTGAAACGCCTCCCATTGTCACCAATGTTGTCGCCGGCTGCACAGACAATAGAATACTAAATTTTCTAAACTGTATACTGATTGGGATTTGACATTGGGAAAATTTCCTCAATTTTCACGGGCGTAAAAACGACTGACACTTCGAAAGACGAGCTGCTATTGGGCGGAGAAATACACTACATCACAACTACATCGCTGTTCACGGGCGGAAGTTAACAAGTTCCTGCTTGCGTACGTAATATTGTTTAAACCGCAGCCTCCGCACTTTTGGCAAACACGACTGGAATCATCCCAAAAAATTAGTCCCGTACGGGGACTGACGGTCGACTTCTAATATTGCGCCTACTTATCTTCAAAGTACCCGGGCGTGGCATCTGCCGTAAACAAAATCAGTAGAAGGGTAAACAAAATGC
>Ga0209149_1001592_pt1 | contig 11730 bp, 6 predicted proteins | sample WorMetTyACAVOLI2_FD_187423 | JGI IMG/M metagenome (GOLD analysis project Ga0209149, IMG submission 187423) | Marine gutless worms symbiont microbial communities from Max Planck institute for Marine Microbiology, Germany - Olavius algarvensis... ...
TCTATTTTTAGCACAAAATATTGAAACAACAAAGTTCTTTTTATAAAAACTGCTTTACTTAAAAATAAAATAATTACAATTTTTGTAAAACTTGTACATAAGTCGTTCGTTAGTTGAAATAAAAAAGTTCGTTAGAGTACACCTTTACGCATTTTCAGACGAAAAAAGTCCAGTGTGTTTTTGGCAAAAAATTTGACAGTTTTGGGGGATAAATAGGGGTTTAATATTAAATTTAAGTTTTATAACCCCGAAAAGGCACATCCTTGCGTGATTTCACATCTAATGAGCTATCGCGCGTAAAAATCCATCTACCGGTCTGACCTGTACGCGAGTCTCAGAAAAAAGGTATAAATAAATAAATAAAAAAGGCACAAAAACGTTATATTTCACCCATATGCCCAGAAGCCCCCAGTGGATGGATTTGTACAAAATTTCCCGCGGACGTAATCAATTGTGCGGAATTTTGTTGCAGTCGGCTCATGGGTTTCGCTTCTGTGAGGGGTCAAAATTCGCCATCTCCCATTGACTTGGCCGGTCGCCGTTAACACAGTGCTGGCGCTACCGCGCAGCCTGTGATTAGTTACAGTCATTTGTACCATACGTTAAAACTTAGTTTTTAGGCGAACTCTACTACGTTACATTCGCCTTATGGCATGGGCCGTCCGTCTGTGTCTGTCGTCTGTGACGTTGCTGCGGCGCCCTACCTAGATGGTTAAAATTGTCGGCAACATTTTTGCAACATCTAATAGCTTAGGGACTTGGACAGTTTGTGTTAGATGCGCATGAGTTAGAAAAGTAAGTAAATAATAATAATAAAAGTTAACGTTTTGAAAATATTAAAAATATCAAAAATATCAGGGGTGCTTTAGTAGGCTTTTGTTTGTGGGATCATAGATACAGAAAATGCTATCATTTTATACTACTGAAATTTTGCAAGGTAGCGCGGCAACAGATTCGAGACTAGGTGGCACGTTTAATTCCGGTTTGCATCGCAGTTCATTACATAATGTGACAGTGAGAGAATTAAAATCAGTCAGATTTGCAGAAATTGCGTCGTTAACGACAGAAAAATACCCTGTTACCAGTAAAGTTATTGTGCTAGACTCGTGCTAACTGTCTAGGCCTATGGTTTTTAGCAAGCTTATGTCAAACCAGGTGACGTACGTGCCCACATTAAGAACCGTAGTCCTAAAAGGGACACTGAGGTAACAAAATCTTATAACATTTTTACAGAAATAAACAGTTCCTTTACAGAGCTGTCGTGACTAATAATTGCAACTCCTATTTCCCGTGTGTCAGTTTTGCTTAAGGCACCCGTAATGGGCGTACTTACTTGGCGGTAAACTACACTGCGTTTCAAAAAAACTGCATTCTTTTTATTTTTTGAACAAATGAGTCGAGTGTCAACCGATTTCTATAATTTTTTTCACAGTGACACCTTAATAAATTTCCTACAATATGAGGTATGTACTGCCCACCGCGTCTACTGTGTGTTCCTACACTATTTTAGAGAAAATGAATTGTTACATTTCCACAATAAATAGCTTAAACGATACCCCGAGGGTCAGTTCTGACCCAGTTATACAGTGTTGTGTGTTAAGGTGTCACGAGACTGATTCCTTCTTAAGAACCTTTGCTTTTCGTCACTAGCGCGTGGTTTCCATCATACCGTAACGCGACGCAACACACTGCAACCGTTTTCCGTTCGCAACAACGTCGCGAAATAACTCGGTAACGCAAGAGCTTGCGGCAGCCAGCGGCGTGCCGCCGGCGTTCTGCAGGTAATTGGAACCGTGTTGTATTTTTCTGCAACTGCCAACGGGCGTGCCGGCGGAATTGCGGTTGCCTCGCGTTATGATGGAAACCACGCGTAAAACATTGTTAATGTTCCCGCCCACAGCCCGTTTTATGTCTCCGCAGTTTTTGCCTTGCCCGTCGCAGCTTCAGTCCGTCCCGTCTTCCGTCCCGTTAAAAATATATTTCATTCGCTTCGCCAAAACACTGAACGGAATTCGATGAAATTCGCGGGAGATAATCACTACCACGAATTGATTAAATGATTGGGCGAAATTGGAAAAGGGGTAAAGAAGGACACGACAGAATATTCGAATCGACGTCAACCATTGTTGCCGAGATATCAAACAGATGCTGACGCCTAGCGAATGAATTCACATATTTCAATGCACAGACTAAGACAGCGCGGAAACAATTTCTTGTTAATTTAAAGTTTTCATTTGCAAATTTCATCTAAATATATTAAGAATTCTACAGCATTATTCATGCATAACACAACTACATAGCCTAATATCTTTCAACAGCCGACACCTTCATTCGTTCTTTCGTTTATTGTGACTTTTTGCCACGCGATGCTGTGCATAAGCGCGACCTATGCCGTTGGCCGTCTGTCTGTCTGTCTGTCCGTCCGTCTGGGTAGCTTTCGTGTATTCTGTCGAAACGAGTATTTTCGAACTTATTTACCATTCTAGTTTTCCACCATCGAACTTTATCGCCATATTCCGACGGGGACTTCCTAAAAGGGGCGTCAAATGCAGATGTGTATGACAAAAATCGTTATTTTCGACCACTACCTCGCTTGGTCGCGCGTTGTCAACGCTGCGACCGTCAAGTGTTATCAACGCGGTGCCGCCGGACCGTGGAAATTTGGTGACACTTATTGCTGGTAGCAGTAAGCGGCTGAATTTGTTGATGGCGGAAGACGGATGACGAAGTGTTTATGACAAGAAGCCTGAACGCTACGCTGAAGACAACAGAACAGCATTTGAAGCCGAAGTAACTAATAATAGAAGAGTGCGCTCGAGATATTGTATACGATTGAAGATAACTACTGACAGACACGAAGCATCGCGCGGCCTCTCTGCTTGTCATGGCATTGCAGGTACGGAAAACACTAACAACGGACGTAGGACAAATGCAGCGGCGGAGGCATCATGATCATAATAACAGCACGCTGTCAATAACACCGTCTGGCGTCACAAAGTGACGCGCGTGGGAACGTCTCGCTATTGACGTCATTGTTGGAACTGAAGATAGATGACTGACAGCAGCAGCAGCAGCAGCAGCAGCAGCAGCAGCATGGCAGTGCGAACTTGATGGCCAGTTTGATGCCGAGCACAATGCGACCTGCGTCACTAGCGCCGCCTAGCGTCAGTCATCAGTAAATAATTGAAACCTCTGTGTTCGTTGATGCGTGACGTTGCGACATAGCAACGCCAACATAGGTCGATAAGCAGTCGCCAAGTCACGGCGTATGATCTAAGTGGGGTAAGGCTTTAATATAGTTATATAGCGCTCTTTTGTAGTACCTCACACTCAAGCCGCTCAGGCATGGATTGTGTTTTACCTGCAAATAACACCATGCCTGCCTTTACCTCGTAACTCGTCTATCGAAAGAATGAAAGGCTGAGTTGGCCTAGAGTTGGCTGACATAAAGCGGACGGTTTACCCACATAAGTGGTCAACCGTCAGCTGCAGGTCGAGCGCAGGACATGGAAAGTTCGCCGATCAAAGACCGACGTTCTACCAGTGCGCGGTTTACCCACATAAGTGGTCAACCGTCAGCTGCAGGTCGAGCGCAGGACATGGAAAGTTCGCCGATCAAAGACCGACGTTCTACCAGTGCGCCACGATACCAAGTGTGACTAAACTAAACACCGATCAAATTTTGCAAACTACAGGGTGGTCCAAAAATTAAGTCCCTACTAAATCGTATTAACACGTGCCAACGAAGCTAGTTTTCTTTCGTTAAATTTGAGTGCCCAACAGGCACTGTATAACAACTGTTATAAGTTGTTAATAAATATTCTGTTAATTAAATATTTGATGCATGACGTAATGCGTGCCGTCAAACCGTGCGTGAAGTGTAAATGATAAAATCTTAATTGAAAACCTGAGAAAAGAGAAAAGATGGAGCTCGAAGAAACTGTTAAATGAATTTCACGTCAAAACGCCAGTGTTTTCTAGATGTAGCGTTATAACATTATAAATGTAAATTGCTTGGGACTTACTTTTTGGACCACCCTGTTCGCCGAACATCATTCGCTATACTGGAGACCTTAACGTCATGTATAGAGTGTTACTCAGAGAAAGTTTACTGATGCTTGTTTTACTAACCTGGTAAAATATGGCTAGCTAAAATGTTTGGTGATATTTGATTTTGATATCAGTGACATTTTTATCAAACACCAAGTCGTTTGAACTACATACCCAAATGAACATCTTTATTCACCACGAATGGCAGCAGTAATAAAAAGACGGAAAAAATAGGAACAGCAAACGAACGAACAGTGATGTGACCTAACTATCTTAACTGAAGTGTATTATAACAGTATGACGATGACAACAAAGAAAAAACGTTTAGCTAACAGATTTAGAAGGTCGTTTATTCCATACAGTCTTACATATTACCGATAGCTTTTACGAACGTCATTAGTTGTCTAACTTTTCTTACTTATTTACTGCATGCACATTCTATTTTTTTCGCATTATTTTTTCATCGTTGTGTATAATCCAGCCATTGATGCAATGGCCAATAGACCATTCTACAGGGTGTCTAACAAAACTGGACCGCTACAATTAATATTACATAACTTCACCAAATCACAACTTTCACCAATTATTTTTGGCACAGGATAGCTTATTCAATTCTCCATTGACTACGGTGAAAAGTTTTTAAATCAGCTTAGAATCAGCTGTGTGGTTTCCATAACAACAGTAGCGATTTGATACATATGAAGAGCGGATTTTGGGCCGACGTCGAACAACTTATCGTCGACAGCGCAATAAACGAGTGGCAAAACGATTGTGGGTCTGTGTCAATGTCGAAAGACAGCACTCGAACACGTGTTGTAACTTTTGATACCGCAAAACATTTTATTATTCCGATAGAAACACTGTTTGATTAAACGGTTTATCTTTTCTCGTGGTCATAAGGCAGAATAAACCGTGGAATGACATGCAGTTAAGGTAACTCGCTTCAGCTGGTACTTTGCTAAAACACGACTGTTTTCTAACTTTGTGGTTTAATTAAGAATATTGAGCACATGTTATCTCTGAAAGTTTATGTAAATTAAAGAACTTTTGATCCAGTTATGTCAAAATGTCGCAGGGTTTGGTCTTTTGAGACACAAACTGTCAAGTCGCTACTATTACTATGGCAACCACGCAGCTGGTTCTAAGCTAATTTAAATTTTTTTAACTTAATGAATATGCCAAAAATAATTAGTGAACGTTGTGAATTGGTAAGTTATGTAATCAGTCAATAGATACGATCGAAATCTGCAAGATTAACAGATAGACTGGCCGATATACACGATACTTTATGAAATCAAAACTCCCCGGACAAAACCCGCCCTAGGTCGTAACCTCCCTTTTTGATGCCGTATAACCAAACTCGGTAGGGAATTTTTTGAAAACTGGCACTACCCCATACTCCTACCTCTATCCGACCCACGAGGAGGGTCCTGACCCTAACCCACCGACGTACGGCAGGAAAGAAGGGGCTATGACCGAGGGGGTTTTTGTCGAGAGGTTTGGTCGGTCACCAATAGCAACATCAACGCGGCGCAGCCTATGTGTCAACTCAACGAGCCTGCGACGTCATTCGCGCCGGTGTAACAGAAGCAGTTGCCTAGTTACGTGCAGTTGCACCGTCAGCACGGACAGCTGAACACACTCGGATACACTCGGACACACTCGGCAAATGTGAAGATGACAGCGATGTATGCCGTTTTCATCTGTGCGCTGACATTCTTCATAACAAGCGGTATTCATACGTTCTTATGTCGTGATTACAACTAAAATAGAACAAAAATAAAACAGTTTATGAGTCGCATAAAACTTCGCAAAGCTATTTCAGGTGTGCAGGATGTTTGAACATCTTATTTACCGCAAGTGATAGCAAAAAGAACAAAAAATACAAACAAACCAATAAACAGTAAACAGTGTACACTAGACAAACACTGTACAATTACTAAAAACTGCGGTATTGGCAAAATTTATTGTCCATCATCGTACTGAATGTATAACATAGTTCACCGTGTAAATGCTAGCAAAATGTGACGAAGCTTAACTAAAGTGTGCAATTATATGACAGTGAGATCAAAAAAACATTTAGTTGAAATACCACAGCATAATCTTAATATATGTATTTTTTGTTTTGTTGCAGACGTGGTTAAACTAAAATAAAACGAAAATAAAACATTTGTAAATGTTTTAGTAGTTCAGTTTTATTTCGTTTTATTTTGGTTATGATAACCGCATTAGTGGTACTTTATTTCGTGCTTGTAGTGAAGTCAAAATACGTTGCCGTGGAGTTGATTACTAACTACTGATTAGACTTTATAATGTTTATTGTCCTTATTTCTATACCTTTATCGTGTATACTACGAGTATGTTGTCTGCCACTCGACTTGGCAAACAAATTGAAAATTCTTATTAGAGCAAGCAGACAACTCGTCTTGCATTGATGAGAGACGAGAGAGTTTTCAACGGTTTGGTGTTGGGCTTTGGATTGTCAAGAGACAACATCATACGGATTGCGACGTCGGCAGATAGGACAGTTACGCCGACGTTGTTTGATTGCGGCGGCACGCCGGGTGTTTTGGGTCGCGCACAGACCGGCTGAGATCGGTGGTGGCGGCGTTCCGCGGCGTCAATTCCTGTCACAGAATAGCCGACACGATAAACCCCCGCCGCCATCAGTAGACGAGTTTCAAGCGAGGGACAAACGAACGGACAAACAGATTATCAGAAGGACATCGCCGTCGCGTAGAGCCCTGCCGCAAAAGCAGGGACTTTAACAAAATTGGTGGCTTACGTTCATGTTATGTCGCATCTTCATGTTGTGATGTCTAATTTCAGCGTCGGCTCAACTTTCCATCGCGCCATATGCGTCACTACCGACTACATCAGCTTGCGTTTCGATCGACGTGCCGGAGGGCGCTAATCCAGGATCGACGGTGGAATTCCAAGGTTCTGCAGTAGATGGTTCCACCAACGGATTAGCGGTCGAGCTCAACGACGTTTTGTCAGTGCTCGAGTTTGTCAACGACGTGCAACCGACCACCACAGTCAGCTACAGCGGATATCCAACAATCGGCACTCGTAGTATCACCACTATAGATTGGAGCGATGCCGACAACTGCGCTCAGCTTCACCAGTCAGTACTCGCTATTGAGAATTCTATCATTGAGGCCAATATCTCGGTTGCATCTTCGGCTTTCACCGGCGATAACGTCGCCATCACCGTGTACGTTTACGATGGAACAGACGTGCATGTTAACATTGATCTCGGAGACGGCTCAATTTCGGTTCCGGTCTGCGAAGTGGAAGCTACTCCTTCAGTCTTGACTTACAACGTCACCTACCAAACCGCAGGAACATTCAAAGCGATTGTCTCCGCATACAACTATGTCACGAACATCACCCAAAGCCAGACGGTCGACGTATATTTCAATATACGCGACCTGACTCTTTTCGGCAACACTACAGTCATTGTGCCACCGGGATCTGGAACATGGGGAGTATCAGCAGGAACGAACACGATGAAAGACATCATTTGTGTGTGGAACATGGGAACCAATTACGATGACATAACTCACAGTGTTGCCAACTCGTCAATGCCGCATGAGATGACGTTCACCTACGAAGAAGCGGATGTGGGCACACAGACAATCCACGTCAATTGTTCTAATGAAATGTCCAGTCAGAACCTTACGATGGACGTCGTCGTTGTCTGGGACAACGTCACTCTCGGTGAACTCACATGCAACAGTTCGACGCTGTGGAATCACTCAGTAATCTGTCAGCTCACTATTGTCCGCTTTGGCACTGGAGCGTGCTTCGAGTGGGACATGGGAGATGGAAAACCACTTGACTACTATCGGGACGGATACTGTGCCGCTAATGTCCCCGGTGAATCGCCCGTCTACATTCAGGTATTTTGGACCAATTATGTAAGAAAAGTCGAATTTCTTTAAAAAATGTTGCTTACGACATTATGTGCCGTAGTACGTGCTATATCCACAGTGGCGGATCTACAGTTGTGAAAGAGGGTGGAGGGGTGAGGTGCGGAGAGCCCCCAGAGGGTGGAGGGGTGAGGTGCGGAGAGCCCCCAGATTTCTTTTAAAAATTTAACATTCAAATAGCCTTTTGGTGCATTGTGAGATGATGTTATTAAAACTAATATGCGTTATTTACATATTCACTATACGTAAGCTTATGAAAAAATAGGTGATTCCGCTCAGACGGCGGCCGCCAGGTTCGCCAGTCCTCACCAAGGCTCGACGATACGTAGCGTACATATTCTATCTTTTGATACGTACGTACGCTGACGTATTCTATTTTAACGTAGGCCTATACGTAAATAAGAATAGAAAACGTTGCAACTACAACACAGTAGTTTAATTAGAAAAAGTAAACGCACGTAGAATTGTTTGTCACTGTAGATGCCACTTTGCAACGCCTTTACGTGCTGTCACTGGTTACGCTTCGGACAGGTAGACGTGAATGCAGGGCATCTATCATACGCGTATTCTATTTTTGAAAGATACATCCGTACACTGACGTATTCTATTTTAGCGTAGGCGTATCCTCCAGCCGTGGTCCTCACTGGCGTCCTTATTTGTTGTCGTAAGTAAGTATGTAAGTAAGTAAGAGTATTAATATCCGGCGCATAAAAGCAAGAGTCCGCAGCCTAGTCCTAGTTGACAACCATGTCATAATTATACGTCGTATTACGTAAGACTCAAGTGCAACGAGCTAGTCATTAGGCCTATTTGTCGCTTTTTAAGCGCCTCAGTCTTTACTTTAGTAAAAGAGGCGCTTATAGGCTGTGTCGTGACGTCGTTGGTCGTTGGTTGGTTGTCACGCGCGTACGTGCACTGTGGCCAAACGGTGCATCCTAGGCCTATAGTTACTATGGAACACTGATAGGAAACCCTACCCCAGGAATTCAATGGTACAACTTTCGACCCCCTGTGGTGACCACTAATCGGGGAATGGGCCCCCCGTGAGGCGCTTTTTGTCAAATTACTTTGACCTCTTGTTAGCTACGCTGCTGGCTTGCAGGCAGCGTAGCTGAGAGTATGGGTGATTCTGTCAGTCTGAATGTCTGTTTGTCAAACTGTTTGTCCAGTATCTACTCCTTCTGCTTGAAACTTTGCATACATGATCTATGTGTCAATACGCAAAAAACTGTGAAATTTTGATGTTGAAATTTTTAGCGAATTGTTGGACTCAGTCTCTGGAACAGCCGCAGCGGCGCTATCTAGACCGACATGCCTCGCTAGTCTTTATTTCTAGCGGGCGCCTGTGAGGACACGGCGGATTCGTAGGTTTACATTGGCGAAGCTGACGGGGGCACTCTATGTGCAATCAACAAATGTTTTCATAAAGTTATGTGTAGTGAGCATGTAAGTAAGTAAGGCGCATTAGTTTTAAAAACAGCACCTCACAATACGCCAAAGCGTTATTTTAATGTCAAAATTTAAAAAAAAACTGGAGAGGGGCTTCCCAAACGTCACCTTTCCGCCCTCTTTCACAATTCTAGTTTCGCCACTGAGGACGTGCAGTACGTATCTACACATAATGTCGTACGGAACACGTACCCTCATCTTTCACATTTTAATTGTAGATTAATGTAAATTGCACTTTATACAGACTGGTAAGACTGATTGTTGCTAGTATTCTGACAGTAATAAAAAAAATTATTTCACAAGGTAGTGCAGCGACGCGTTGGCGGTCTGGTGGGGTCTTTGTTGATCGCTTTACTACATATTTACTGATGAGTTTATTGTTGAACGAAATTTGAAAATTGGTCAGTTTATTTGGTCAATTTGTTGAAGCTACGGACAACAACATTTCCTTTTCTTGCTGCGCTCAGCTATGCTAGCGTGCGACTAAGGCTCTACAGGCGGCATGTCCGTCCGTCTGTCTGTCTGTCACACGCTGGTAATGCGTCAAAACTAATGACCCTAGGATCACGCTGTTTTCACCTTCGAATAGCCCAGGGACTCAGTTCTTAGACCAACTTTCATACCCTGTTCCACGGAAACACACCTGCTAGGGCTTCGAACAAGGCATGCGGGTAAATACGGCGAAAAAACGCAGCTTTCCGACCACCTTTGCATCGCAATATCTCCGAAGCGGTGGGAGATACGACTTATGTCACTGTTGACGACTTGTAGGAAATCACACACCGGTTGTCGATTTGTATTAATTTCGATGAGCTTGAACGACCGTATAACGCACATTTAGTTCAGTATTTTCACTCTATGTCGCGTCTTTCGGAGTCTGCAGTTTAAACAAGGATGAACATAGACATACTGTCTGCAACAAAAAATAGGTCCATGTCTGCAGATTTTAGCGATATAAAGATTGTGCATAAATTCGTAGAGGTCATCGCGCGCAGGGCGCAGTAAGGTCATTACAGTCAGCGATTTTTGCACTTTGCGATGCGATTATAACTGTCAGTGAAACGGCTGTCTGTCAATGCGACCAAAATTACTATTGTAGTGTATTGTTTCTCCGAGCGCGACATGTTAGTGATAGCTAAGTTTATTGTTGACTCACGATGTTGATGTTGTGCTGTCAAACAAATGGACTATAAATGGCGAATGAATGGAGTGTTGAGCGACAAGGTAGTATAAACAAGAAGCTCTGCTGTCGCAAAGAGGCCGCGCGATGCTTCGTGTCTGTCAGTAGTTAGCTTCGTTGCGTCAACAGTACAATACCTCGAGCGCAGTTTCTTTATTATTAGTTACTTCAGCTTCGGGTTACTAGTGCGTACAATTCGATTTGGTGCTGTTGTCGTTGGCGTAACGTCAAGCCTTGCTGTCATACACACGATCTGTCGTGATTGTGTATAGTGCGAGAGCACGCGTGGTTGCTCTCGCGCTGTAAAATCACGGAGACGATGACGTCGCGCGTGGCGCTTGGTGGTCGAATACCCGCAGTATACGACCAGCGATATAAGTGTCACAACTTGCGAGATGGTGGCCGTGATCCACCGGCGATCATGTTGACAACACCTCGCCTGTTGCAGCGTCAACAACAGGCGTATAGGCTCAGAATCGCGATTTTTGCCTATTCCACCTGCATTCGACGCCCCCATTAGGGGGGTTCCAGTCTTAATATTGCGATGCCGTTTGGCGAGGAAAAACTAGAATGGCGTGGCTACCCGACGGTGAAAAAAATTTTGATGATATGTTTATTAGTTTTGACACAACTCACGAACGTGACAGACACACATACACAGACACCACATGACGACATAGGCCGCGCTTATGCATCGCATCGCGCGGCAAAAAAGACAGTTTAACGTTAACAGCCAGTCAGGATCCAGAAGTTAGTAACGTGACCGTAGGTCTGCGTCAAACGTCAATAACTTAATTGCTTTCGCATCAAGTAAAGCGCATATAATTATAAGAAAGATAAAGTCCAGTTTGATTTGTTGGCAGTACTTACACACACACACACACAGATGATTTATTAGCAAACCATATAAGAACATAAAGTAGAAAAGTATAGAGACGGAATGCTAAGGGGGAGTGAGGTCTCAAAGGACTCTTACCACTCCCCTGTTAAAAAAAATAAAAACAATTAAAAATTTACAAACTGAGTCAGATCGACAGTGGACAATCTACGTTTAAAAGTGGCAGTAGTTTTACAATTAACAACATGCTCCGGCAAACTGTTCCAGGCATTTACATT
>Ga0209149_1001593_pt1 | contig 11727 bp, 10 predicted proteins | sample WorMetTyACAVOLI2_FD_187423 | JGI IMG/M metagenome (GOLD analysis project Ga0209149, IMG submission 187423) | Marine gutless worms symbiont microbial communities from Max Planck institute for Marine Microbiology, Germany - Olavius algarvensis... ...
CAACTTGCCTAAGGTTGTTACGCAGCAGCGTCGCGGCCGGGCCTCGAACCCGCGACTACTAGATCGCAAGTCCGACGCCCTACCACTAAGCCACCGCTTAATAATAATATGTTTCGTATTGAGCCGAATATTAACAAGAGTACTCTCTCTCTCTATGGCCCTCAATTAATCGATGTCATTGCACTGAAATTATCAGTTACTATTTTTAGAAATTGTTGTGTGATGTTACTATTTTTCGGTAAAGTGAACATTAGCTCTTTGTAGCATTTGTTACAGCGGTGATGTCTTGTTTCTCGTTGGCATGTTGATTTTTCTGCTGTTAAATATGCTTAATAATAAAGCTTGATTAACTTCTATAATTTTTTCACCCATCGCACGTGTGTATTATGGATATCCATGTTTTGTATTGTCAGGCAATACGTTGCAACTATGTTGCAATCTTTTTGGAACAGTTGACACCCGTGTTGTGATCAGTTACTGAATTTAGAATTGTGGGGAAAGAATGCCAGTTACTAAAGCCAAGAGTTGCGATACGATACTGCGTATTCAACGTGCAGTATAAAGCTGAAGAGTAGCCAGCTTTGTTGAAGACAGTTACATTAAATTTCATATTCAGTTTAAGTTTTATTTAATTAAAACTGGACCAACTGCTGTGACTTTATAAGACAGCTTGTTTTTAGTACTACCTTACAACGATATTACAGTATTACAAGGATATTACAGTAGTCTAGCAAAACAATTTACTTAACTGTTTCCATTAAGTGTAATGAGATAGAAAATACATTTGATCTGTTATGATGACAACATGTGGATCAGTAGAAAGATGCTTGAAAACACTGATTGCACACAATTTCCTGACTTTGTTGCCATCATACACATAGAAGTTCTGTAACTAAAATACATTGCATCCTGTTACAAATTAAGTTTTATTTTCAATCAATAAAACTTAGTAAATACAGTATAGGTATAAATATTTTAGGAATGACGTACAGTTGAATTCTTCCATTTCTGTGGCATAGCACAGCTGTCTATATGTATGATATCACAGTAGTTGACCAAGTTATGTCAAAATATTGTAGGGGTTATTTTATGGGTCCTGTTTTTTGAGACACAGACCATCAAGTCACTACTTTTCTTGTGAAAACCATACAGCTGGTTCTAAGTGAATTTGAAAACTTTTAACGTAGTCAATTGAAAGTAATTCGTAAATGTTGTGAATTGGTGAAGTTATGTCATACTAAATGTAAGAGTCTGCAGTTTTTGAGAATCTTGGAGTGTAGTTAAATATAATTAGTTTTATTGGTTACTGCTACTCTTACTGTCTGGCCTATTCACCATCTTTGCATTGCTCACATTTGCAAATGAAAGCTTATATGAAGAGTTTGTGAGGATCATTCATGCACCCACTTATGATGAATATTTTGGCCGGAAAATTTTTGCTGTCAGGTCAGAAGTGTAAGTAACTACCGGCTTGTCTAATTAACCCTCTAGAGTCCAGAGGCAATTATAATGCCACATCAAATAATATGATGTTGGAACACTGGCCATTGATGTGTGGGCTGTTACATTTGGTACAGCGAGGAGGGGCCTGGGCGGATGCGCTGCATCCAGGCCCCTCCTCGCTGTACCAAATGTAACAGCCCACCCATCAACGGCCAGTGTACCAATCACCATATTGCTGTATAATGGTCCGTTGCTGTGTGGCTTGAATGTGCCCATAAAGGGTTAAATGCTTAAAAGTAGCAAACAGCAGCTGTAATATATTGTGGACTGCAAATGTTAATGTTGTAGTTAATGTCTCTGTGCAAGCTAGACTAGTTTCACTATGCAGTTTATCCATCTACTGTAAAGTAGATTGGATATTTACTAGCAGATAATAGTAAACAGTTACTTTCAGTCTTTGTGGTTCGGTGTTTTTATATACATGCACTGCTTATATAATGAAAAAGACGTCGATAACACGAAGCAGTCTCGGCTGTAGGGTGGGATCAGGATGACCACTTGTCTGGAAAACCTGGAAATGTCAGTGAATTTGACAGTTGTGAGGGAAATGTCAGGGATTTTACTAAAAGTCAGGGAAAAGTTGCCTAAAACTGTTTATTGTAAGCTGCATATTTGTGTCCATACAGGTATCTAGTACTAGTACGGGCATGATATGAGTAACACATAACATGCCGAGTGCTGCGAAGGATTGCTGCGAACCGTCAGGGAAGTGTCGGGGAATTTCACATTGTCTGGAGAGTGGGATTTTTTTCCGCTGCTTTGAAGCATTTTGACCAGATGCACTTTCCGTCACCACTAGTCATCTCACAAGGAGTCGAGCCCTGGTTGTCCAGACAAGAATCATTATCGTAAACCACAGATCTGGCTGCTTCTGTACCTCTAATGTAATGTAAACAAGCGCTATGCTCCGTCAGTGAAAATTCACACATTTTTAATGTAAATATCATTTAAAGGTTGGTATCGAAGCAATTATGCTGTAAACTTCCTTGAAATTTATGGCAAAGTGCTGGCTGCAGTGTTGCAGCTTTCTATGCTGCTTGTATGGATAAGAGAAACTGCAGTTCATATGTAATTGAGCAGTACGTACATGTACCGGTATATTGATGTTTTAGCAATCATCATGTACTGTACAATACATGCCATGCATAATATATCAGTGTGTTGAATCTAGTGTTAATTGCCTCGACTTAAACAGTCCAACTTACTTTACACAGCAAACGTTTTATTTCATTTAAGGCATATGCATTCTATGAATTTATTCTGATCAATAGATTACTATATAAATGATGCCTGCATGTCAGTAAAAGGGGAATGTTGGAACCATCTTGAAAAGTTGTTTGAAATTTTGGCTGTGATACAGTATATAATCAATTTATTATTGTTGTGATTCAAATGCACTCATTTACATTTTGACCCATGTATGCGTTGTAAACAGAAAAGCATACTTAGAAATAAGTCACAATGCTCTCTGCCAAAAAAGATTTGAAATGTATCGAATTCTAAAATTGGCCTTATTTTCATTATCGATTATTCCATGTTGATAAATTCCAAGTTTCTTTAACAGCTTTAATTTAATTGTTCAGCCGCTTCACAATTTGTGCATCCCTGATGTCGTGCGAACGCATATTAGTGACGAGCTTATCTGCAGAATGTCGAGATGCTGTTTATTTTATATTGCGGCATGCAGAGCGGTCTTTCATGTTGCGTTTGAGGGAGGAGGCCGGACAGAATCCGAGTGAGCAGTGATCCACTGTGACGTAGACATGTATGTGCTGCTATATATTGTGCTTTGCCATCGTCGTCGTCATTGTGAGCATTTTCATCTGCGTTGTTACATAGATGCTTGCGACAGGATCGTAGTTGGTAGATCGGCAACGTGCATACACACATATTGATGGACTATGTCATCACTGTACTCCAGATACAGATATATTTGTGTCCTTTAATGTTTGCCGTTTTAGTCAGTGCTGTCCGGTTTGTAGGATTCACGCATATATGAGTCCATTATTCTGTTCAGTGCTGTGTTGCATGTATTGGCTGGGCACCAGTGGACAATATGTAATGCACAGTTACTATTTTAAGGCAAAGCTCATTGTAGCATTATATCATATGGTTAATATGCATAACGGTGCCTGTTTGGCATAGTGGTTATGCGTTGGTCTCGAGCAACGTAGTTACTCTACGTCGGGCTTGGTTAGTGCCTGGATGGGTGACCGTTTTAGGACAGGTAAACTACCTCGGCACAGAATCAGGCACCCAGGTCGGCTCAGTGTGAGCCATCTGTCTGTGGGTCAGCAAAAGGAGTACTGGCTGTGGAAGAACGGAAAGCCCTGTGTAACAGTAGGCCCAGTGACCAGAACCACTAGCATACTGACCTACAGTCAGTTAAAAGCGCTGTATGTTAACAGAGCCGGCTATCCGGCCGACATATGTCGTATGCTAGCTTAATTGGGGTCAACCGTCGCCAGCTCAAAGCAATGGCAAGTGGGATGAACTTCAGTCCTGAATATAATATACTCCCTCGCAACACATCTCAGCTGACTATGCGAAATCTTCTTCTAATATGAATACCGGTAAACAGTGTATTAATACCCGACGACCACTTTGATGATACAGCAACATTAAATTACAAATGTGAGAAAACTGAGCGTCGTAGTTTATCTGATGTTGTCTGCCCAAAAGGCCAGTTTTTTCCAAACATCTGTTGGCTAAACAAATTAACTTGAATCACAAATTGGACGGCATTGACTTTCGGTTCAGAGTCAATGTCTTTGAACTGCTGAAAGTGATATTTGCTGCACTTAACGCTATATTAACTGCTGGTAAGAAAAGGCAGAAGTCTGTAGTTTCTTGCCTCGCGTTTAATGGAACGCAGTGTTGATGTATTTACAGTAGTTGGAGCAGCACTGTGTGTGGTCTGTTAATTAGATGTTGAGCTGTAGTGCTGTGTATTGTGAAAGCTTGATGCCTTGATCTGTGTGTTAGCTCTGGCATCTCTTTCTCTATGTGTATATGTTACTATGCAGAACTGTGTTTGTTCGAACGTTGTGTCTGCCTTTTGCCAGACTGACTGCAATGGTTCAGTGTTGACCAGAAACTGGTTTACATGTAATTTTGTCACATGTCGAACAGTGACTTGATACTGTTGGTTGAGTGATGTGAAGGGCACCGAGCCTATAACAAGTCCTGTTCCACCAAACCCCGATGGTTTTCTTTGGAGACGATCCAACCGAATGATTGTAGAAAAATGATCAGTTAAACCAAGAGTAGTACAGCAGAAGTTGTGGTGGTAGTGGTAGTGTACGTCAGATGGACAAGTTGTAGTCGTAACTATTGTGTCAGTGTAACAGGCAACATAAAGGGATGGCTTTCAAACACTGTGACTCTGAATATCTCGTTAATTGGGGCATGTGTAAACACTACATCGGCCCTGTCGTCCGGCCAATCAACCCTGTTGGCCACGAGGCGGGGTCCTGACCATAACCGACCCACAAGGAGGGCATTTTTTGGAAAACTGGCACTAACCCATACTCCTGACCCATGAGGCAGAATCCTGACCCTAACCGACCCAAGAGGCGGGGTCCTGATCCTATCCGACCCAGGAGGCGGAGTCTTGACCGTAACGAACCCTCAAGGCGGGCATTTTTTTTAAAACGACAGGGCCGATGTAGTGTTTAGTCACGCCGATTTAATTGCAGTATGTCAGACATTCAAGTCAAAATTTACCTGCAGTGAAGACCGGCTTGTCACGATTGGGTTATCAGGCACTTGCCGAGCGATTTGGTCGTGTATTATCATTAGAGGCTACTGCTGTACTTTCCATCATACGAGCTTCTCGTAAAGTAACGACGATTCGTTTGCAGATAGAGATTGATGTGCAGTGTGCTGGCTGATTGTAGTTGGAACAGACTTCAAGTCTGTGCAGTGCTTGTTGCAATGGCTTGTCAGAATTTTAATGTGTAGCTCAGTGGACGTCAGTTTGTCAACAGAACTGTCGTCACTTTCCTGAGTTACTGCTTTGGTTGTACGTGCAGCAGTTGATTGTATAGCACAGTGAACTGATTTGCCAGCGAACTCCGCTGCCAGTTCTTATGTGGAATATAGCTTTTGTCATTGTGTTGCGTGGCACAAATTCATGTGGCCGGTCATCAGCTTTTGCATCGTTTTGTTTAGTGTTATACAGCAGACATGCCACGTCTCACGCATCTCGCGTGAGACTCAGATTTTCACTTAACTCACACATTTCTGCCTGGTAAAATATTACCTCACGCATTTTTTTCTGTGAAGTTACGCATAATTTTGTACACTTCCTTTCTTCAAATATGAATTATGTAGAATAAAAATGCCTAACGCTAAGCATGATTTCTGTCCATAATCCATATTCTCCAGGCTGTGTGGACCACATAGCATGACATCGTATCGATTACAATAGTTTTTTTGTATTGTTCATTAAAAAATTTGGTCAGTTGATTCTCACGAAAATCATTAAAAATTTTGCCACCAAATGTCATATTTTAAGGCCAAAATGCACCAAATTCGATTTCGGCCGGGGGCTTCTCCATTGGGGTTGGGGTCCGCCCATATCCCGCTGGAGGACCTTACAGCGCTCCCCCAGTATAGCTGATGGGGAGGGAGCAGCCCCGCCTAGAACCTCACCCCCACCGACCCCGCGGCTGTTCTCATGCATTTTTCTTTCCAACCTTGGCATGTCTGATGTAGTTAAATGTAATTAGTGTCATTGGTTACTGTAAGTACCCCTATTGTGTGTTGTTTGTTGTCTGTCTGTCTGTCTGTCGGTAAAGACGACTTTTGCAAGAAGGCATTATCTGATTTCAGTGTAACTTTGGATGTTTCTTCATACTCTGGTCCAGTTGTGTGGAATGCAAAAATTTCCCCCTCACCTCCCTGGCTCCTACAAAATTTAACAAAAACCGATATTTTGGGTCTATTCATCAAACTTTCTGTCACCCTCATTTGCAAATGAAAGCTTATGTGGAAAGTCCGTGACCTTGTTCGTTTAACCCCGTTATGATGAATATTTTGACCAGAAAGTTTTTGCCGAGATTAAAACTGTAGGAGGAGAGGTTTGGCGTAGGGGTTTCCAGCTTCCTGTGTGCATATTGCTTTACACTATTTAACCCTTCATGGGCACATTAAAGCCGCAGAACAATGGACCATTATACAGCAGTACCGTGATTGGTACACTGGCCGTTGATGGGTGGACTGTTACATTTGGTACAGCGAGGAGGGGCCTGGGCGGGCTGGGACCCCGCCAAGTCCCCTCCTCGCTGTACCAAATGTAACAATCCACCCATCAAAGGCCAGTGTACCAACTTCATATTATTTAATGTGGAACTATAATTGCATGTGGACTCTAAAGGGTTAAACAGTCGCCAGATGGCGGCACATGTAAATAGACAGTAAGGGTGTTTGCATTAACGTCATCACTTACCGGCTTGTATACTGTATAATTAAAAGTTTAACGATAGCAATCAACGGCTGTAATATACTATGAACTGCAAATGATAATAATGTATAGTAATATAATAAATAACGCTAATGTTATATAACTTACTAATAACTAATTTCTTTTCTACATCGCTTCTTTCTCTTGTATTAATGAGCATGTACTGGTAAGAATGACCAATCTCCAAATTTGAAAAAAAATTGCCGAAGTGTTTGCAGTGTTTTTTTTTATTTTGCTGTATATTGAAGTTGCTAAAAGTGATGAGCAGCAGTAATTTTAATGGCATTTTGTTGTTTTTGCTGCACAATATTTCGTTTACAAACTCCTGGGTCAGTTCTCTTGTGAAACAGATAAATGATTCATTCAAGCCTTGTTCTGCCGTCACTGACCAGCTTAATCGTTCACCTAAAGGAGTACCAGTATGTTGCTTTTTCGCCTATTTTTCCCATACAAAATGCCTAAAACTTGCCTTTTTGTGCACGGCCTACAGCTTAGGGGTTACATTTCAGAATGCTCCCGGTTATTCAACGTTGTAGTGGAATATGCTAGTGCAGTTTTCTTGCGACGTCTCATGGGGGAGCTGGAAACCTTAAGTTAAATGACCCCAAGAAAAATTGGTTTTATTGGAGATACAGCACACAGTAAGCTGTCACGTGCTGCTAACGAGGGCCAATTTGTTTGTCGTGGTTTGGATTCTTGAGTGCTTTCCTTAGTTTAAAAGTGCAAATGCAGTTGTCAAGAGTTGACTGAATAGAAGCTGTTGCCAAAGTGACGTGTTGCATGTCGAGTGGGATTTACTCGAACACAATTTGTTTGTCGTGGTTTGGATTCTTACTTACTGTTTTCAGGTGCTCGGCTGCATAAATGCTGTTCGTTATTAGACACTGCGTTAATGGTCGTTATACGTGGTTGTGACAGATGACACGTTGTTGCCCATAACTCTTGCATTTTTTATTCATCTTGTTCATCGCCTTCACGTACTTGCAGCTTGTTTTCGTTTATTTGTTTGTGTTGCGGACTTGCTGAGCAGTCTGATGTCATGTTGGGGTAACCAGTAGCATGTTGGATAGACTTGATTTTCTCTTTCATTGCGTCAGTGTTTGGCCTTGGTTTCGTAATATTTTCTGTGTCATATTTGCTGTTGTACTATTTAGTATGTTGTAAATGCCAGATCGTTGTTGGCTGAAAAGACATTATTGCCTGATTTGTGTTGTATTTAGTTCAGCGTTGAATGTTGGCCAGTTCTCGTAAATTTCACTGCGTCATCTGTGTGTATATTATCAACTGCTTCCTGCCGGATTCTGTTAGTGGAGAAGCTGTCAAATCAGATTATTGATAATTTATATGACCAGACTTTACAGCCATTTATCAGACTGATGAATAACCGTAAGCAGTACTAGGGCTGCTGGCTGTTTTATTTCGATAGGTTGAATTGACTTGCAGATCGTGCTAAACACTGTTGAAGGCATGGTTGATGCACCAGGCTAGTCTGTTTTTCACGCTACCACATATTTAGTAAAGTGCATAACTAAATTTAAAAAGTTGCCCCGTTTTGTTTGTAAGCAGCATCTGTTAAGTTGTTATATAGTTGATGTTGTAAGTTTTTCTTAGTATCACCACTGTTTGGAAGACAACCCCAATAATAACGCTCGTTGTGTAGCCCAAGACCATTCATTGCTGTTTTACCGCATCCCTCAGTCATTACTGATCCTTAACTTAGCTCTCCTTTGTCACTTCAGTTATCTTGTCCAGTGGCTGACCGGTCTAATAGGCCGGTCCACGGTTTAGCCAATGACAGACCAGAAAACGTGGACTGTTCCATACCGGTCAGCTATTGGACACGCTCCTGGTACTTATATCCCCGGCTTATGAGGCAAACGGTAAATGGAGTACTGTATTAGATGAAATGGAGCGAAAGGTCTAGTATAGCTGTACTACTTGTTATAGCAATTTTTTCCTAATACTAGTGCATTTAACGGCAGTGATTTTTGTTTTTACTGATACAGCCTTAGTTATCTTCATGGTTACGGTTAACGAATTAGCACAAACGTAACGCTCAGTTCGATGGTCGGTGGTAGTACGTCACGTGTTATGTTCTTGTCTGCCTACATGCCCGTGCACTGTGATTGTCTGTCTGTCTGTCTGTCTGTCTGTCTGGACGTATCGTTGTCTGTTCGGTCGTCTGCGTGTGCTGTTGCCGTTGCTTGCTTGGACTTGATAATAAGAACGTGTATACACTGCTGTTGTTGGTGTTTCTTCTTCCTGCTCTTACGGCAGGCATGATGGTTACATTTAGGTGGCCCGTGTGCGTCCCGGGCACTGTTGTTATAGAATAGGCCCAATCCGTTTCCTGGTCGGATGGCGTAAAAGGCGACCTGAACTAGGGTTAGTTTGGATTCGTTAGGTTTAGTTGTTTAGGTTTCTTGTGTTGTGTATTATTTTAGTTAGCCTAGTTTGTCTGGACGACTTTGCCAAGTAATGTCTAGCCAGGCCGTATCCAATGATGGCTATGTCGAGGAGTACGTCTCTACAAAGACCAGTTGCATGAGTGTCCGTTAACCTTTAAACAAAGCAGTTTATATGGACTGTTTTGATGTTTTCATTATAGTTTTAGTTACTGTTATTTTTAGTTGTTCATCTTCGTGATGATCATCTTGTCACAACTTTCGAGCTCTCACATTTTAAGCATCTACGGTCTACCCCAGACACTGCGGCTCGCATTTTGGTGACGATTGCCCGGCGGGTCCCTCCAGGGGAGCCGCAGATGTGTGCTTCTCTTCGGCAGCCGTTCGCTATAGATGGTACCTTCTTTCTTTCATAGCGTACTCCTAGGTGGCAGCGCAATCGCATTAATACGATGGGGAAACATTATCTCAGTCTTGTTTCCTTGTCATATTTTTGCTCATGTAGGCCTATGCACTTTCACGATAACTGCAAGACCTATAGGCCTACTGTTAAATACTACTGTGATTTATTTAGACCTAGCCTTACAGTTTATAGTTTTGCGTTTACAAAAAAATGATAAAGCTTTTGGAAGACTTCGTTCCCGAAACCATGGATCTATTCTTGTTCTTACTACTCATCCCTGACACTAAAGTCTCGATAAAATACTAGAAAAACAGACATGCCAAGGTTGGGGAAAGAAAAATGCATGAGAACAGCGGGGTCGAGGGCCCAAAGGGTCGACAGCGGAGGTAGGGTTCTGGGGGAAGGGGCAGCAAGCCCCCTCCCCACCAGCTAGGGGGTCTGGGGAGCACTGTAATTAGCTTCCCCAGCAGGATGGGGCAGAGCCCCAGTCGAAACCGAATTTAGTGCATTTTGGCCTTAAAATCTGACATCTGGTGGCAACAATTTTAATAATTTTCGTGAGAATCGACTGACCAAATTTTGTGCAGTTTACAAATTAAAAGCAATATGGACAGAAATTATGCTTGGCGTTAGGCATTTTTATACAATATAATTCACATTAAATTGGAGAAATCCGGCGTACTAAGTTATACATAACTTCACAGCAAAAAAATGCGTGAGATAATGTAGCGGGCGGAAATGTGTGAGTTAGGTCTAGGTAAAAATGTGTGAATCTCACGCGAGATGCGTGAGACTTGGCATGTCTGGAGAGAATACCACAACAGAAAAACCACGTGGTCTGGTTATTAAAGAAAGAAACACGAATTAGAGAAAGAAAAGCGCTAACGGTTAAAAAAATTAAGTTTTACTATCCATAAAAATCATAAGTTCGAATTATCAGTCTATGGCTGTCGGCGAAGTTGCGTTGCTATGACGACGAGCACCTGCTGCCTGCCAGTACAGGTGATGATGGGCAGGTATCGTAGGGGTGACAGGTGTCCGTCTGTGTGTCGTACTGGTCAGCGGACTGTCGGGAGCCGCGTCGCTTGACTCGACGCAATTTCCGTTGGACCTCTCCGTGTAGCGCGGAAATTGTCGTAGAGACAGAGTAGTCGTTCGGTCAAAATAGCCATCCTGCTCCGTCGACCACTGCTTCCTGGCTACGTCTAACGCCCGTCGTCGACGCTCCTAACACCGTATACACAATCCAACACTTGTCTCTTGGTCCGGTTCCAATTTCGCCCATAATGTACTCATTTAAATTTAATCTGTTCGTGATGATGATGATTAGCTCCAGCAAGTTTCATCGAAATTCGTTCAGTAGGGCCTATTCTTGCGAAGTGAAATAAATACATTTTTTGTATTTTATTTTAATTCTGCCGAAAGGTGAATAAAGTTGTATATATTTTGCATGGAACGGACAGCAGACGGGACAGAAGCCGCGACGGACAAAGCAAAACAATGCCTCCGGTGCTGCATAGACTGCGGAGGCGTAATTAATAAGCACCCCGCTCGGGGTGGTAATCTCTTCCGACCGGGATAAGTTTGGGTTGACCCCGCGCGGCGCAGGGGCCGAAATTCAAAATTCGCTTCCAAGAAGTTTTGTCCCACGAGCCATAAAGGTAAAGGTAAAGGAGCGTACTGTTCTTAGTGAAATTCACCTCAGAACTACGAGACGCTACTTGTCAATGGGATCACACAGTGTTATCTACCACCCGACAGAGGTGACCGCCCCGCCTTCACCCCAGCCGGGCAGGTTGGTACTCGATTTATCGACCCCGTAAAGATGAAAGGCTGAGTTGGCCTAGTTGGCTGGTTACATACCGAAATGGTTTACCCGTCCACAGACGGTCACCCATCCTGGTACTAACCGGGTCTGACGTAGCGCAACTACGTCGAAGCCAACGCGT
>Ga0209149_1001594_pt1 | contig 11726 bp, 12 predicted proteins | sample WorMetTyACAVOLI2_FD_187423 | JGI IMG/M metagenome (GOLD analysis project Ga0209149, IMG submission 187423) | Marine gutless worms symbiont microbial communities from Max Planck institute for Marine Microbiology, Germany - Olavius algarvensis... ...
TCAATGCCGAGAGTGACAAAACGATTGTGGGGCTGTGTCAATGCCGAGAGTGACAAAACGATTGTGGGGCTGTGTCAATGCCGAGAGTGACAAAACGATTGTGGGGCTGTGTGTGTCAATGCCGAAAGACAGCATTCGAACACGAGTTGTAACTGTTGATACCGCAAAACATTATTCTCATAGAAACACTGCTTGTTTAAAAGATCTACCTTTCCTGCTCATAAGACAGCATAAACAGTTGAATGACACGCAATTAAGGATTGCTACGGTAACACACTTCAGCAGTTCAGCTGGTACTTTGCTGCAAACAGAGCTATTTTCTAACGCTGTGGTTTAATTAAAAATATTAAACATATGTTATCTCCGAAATTTTATTCAAATTAAAGAACTTTTGATTGAGTTATGTCAAAATATCGTATGGTCCCGTTTTTGAGACACAGACCGTCAAATTGCTACTGTTGCTATGGAAACCACGCAGCTGGTTCTAAGGCAATTTAAAAACTTTTTAACTCATTGAATTGAGAATTGAATAAGGTACCGTCTCTCGTTGCCAAAAATAATTACTGAATGTTGTGAATTGGTGAACTTATGTCATGTTCATCGTAGCGCTCCGGTTTTTTTGAGACACACTGTACATGTAGTTGATAATAAGATTACTATTCAAGTTGTCGTTGTTTCAGCTATTTCCGTCATAACCGCTCGTTTATATACTAAATAAAGATTATTATTTAATTTGTCACGCTCGTTTTGCTACATAAATATGCAACGTAATACTACATGTGTACTCAGTGTGCATGTTCACGAAACGCCCCTTTTTGTTTTAATGTGTATCTCCTAGAAAAATCAAAGAATTTGAGCGAATAGGCCTATGTCTTGTTTATGTCAGCCAATATATATATATCCGAGAAAAAGCTGATTCTACACGTATCAGCGGAAAAGTAATTTGTCTGCTTGTTAAATAATTTTTGCTAACAGCAACGTAAAGTGGACGTCAGTGAAAGTGCGATTTACCGTTAAAGATAAAACATTTCATTCATTAAATGGCTGTGAGTCAAACAAATGGAATAAAGTACTTCCTCAAGACGACAGAGGTCGAAGTCATAATCGGCAAAAGACACTTCCAATAAAATTAGTGTGAGACTTTTTTAAACGTTGTGAAGGAAATGTGCGGTCGACCATGCACTATACGCGGACGGACAAAGTGCAACAGTAGGCCTACTGCAGTCAGTTAGTGCAGTTAGTGCCGTTAGCTCAACACAATTCCATTGTCTGTCAGGAAACATCTTATTCAACCATTTTGATGCACATTTTCAGTCATTCATAAGCAATTAATGAAATGTTTATCTTTAACACATACTGTAGATCCACTGTTGCAGCAACAGCACTGTTACTGACGTCCAGGTTACATTGCTGTTGATAAAGAATATTTAACAAATAGACCAATTATTTTTAGACATCTAGAATTAGCATTCTCTTCGATATATTGGCTGAAATTTTTGTACAAAATCGTTAACATTTCTAAGAGTTATGCTGTTATGCAAGAAAACGAACGAAGGCATGTTACGTGAACACGCGTCACAGTTTAGCCAATAGGCACAGTTGTTCAACTTGAGCCGAAATGCGTGACCGGAAGTGCTTTAGCATGCAGCTCATTTTGGTCGTAGGCAAGATGGATATGGTCAATCAGATTTGCAAGATGTTTTCATTTTGTTGAAAGTTATTCTCAGCTTATTTTGCATAAAAAAATTATTACTAAGTACATTACTAAGAACAGTAGTAACTGCAAAGTGTGCATGTATTAAGAATACCACCGTTTGTTTGTTCGAATGTATGCATGCAAGTCAAGTAGGTCAACATTTTAACCTACGTCCCAATTTTGAGTTATAAAGACGGCGTCACTATCCCAGAATTCCAACCGGCATGGGGTCCAATATAAAAGGCCGGTGGCAACCTGGCCACCAATGTGAGTCGTTTCACTGGTCTATTATTTACACTGTGACACGCGTTGTACATACTGCAGTCTGATATTGAACCTTTGCGTTGTTTCATATAATAAAATATTCGAATACAACATGTGTAAATGTAAAACCGCTTGCACAACTATAATAACGAGATGTCTCTAGCGTAGTCTAACAGTGCCAACTGAACATTCTATGAGTGAGTCTGCTTGTACTTTGTAACAGAAGTGAAGTGTGTAGGCCCCTATAGCGGTCTTCAACAGTGCGATCGTGACGCAATCATTCGTTTATTCGGATTTGCTATCAACTTAATCTTTTGAGTTTTGGAATAACAACAAACACTGTCACGGTACAGTTCAAAAGTCGTCCAGACATCTGATGTTTAATGTGCCACGTTTTATTTTACAAAGCAGTTTAAGAAAGCTGTCATAGTCACTTACACGTTTCACGTATTACGTGAAAACACAAGAACGCCATGATAACGGCCCTTCAGGCGGTTTGTCGCCTCCACTCCTCCTGTGTGGCGCCTCTTCACAAAATCCTAGATTACCCACTGGGATTTAGTGGGTTCGGGCCACTAGAACGGTCCTTCGATGGCAGAGAATTCAGCGGATGAGCGGTGGGCGTGGTTATCAGTGATTGGGGGCGGGGCGCTGGCCACATAGCGTTGTCCGGTTGATGGACATACGACTTCCGACAAGTCGTCAAAACTGACAACAGTATCGTCATCGAACGAATCTGCGAATGACTCGGCGCTGCTGAGGCCCGTCAATGGATGAGCGGCCAACGCAGAGGCCGTGATTACCGGGTGGTCTGCCAGTAGGCTGAGAGGCAATGTCCCGGCACATTGCAGACCACCGACGATGTCGTCTGCAGCAGCAGGTGACGGCACGTCGTCGATGTCGGGCGACGTCGCACCGCTGAAGTCGTTCCACGGCGCCGTGTACTTGTGGACTTCGACGGGTGTCGGCTGCATGTTGTGAGGTAGCTCGTGCCGGACTGGACTTGTTGCTATCAGGGGAACTCCCTGCACGCGTCGCGTCACAGCCAATCAACGTACATCATCACACCGCTAATTATAGCTCATCTAATTAGTATGCGTGGTTTCCATCATAAGGTAAGTATTCCGCAACGCGACGCAACGCAATGCACCGGAATTCCGCCGGCACGCCGCCGGCACGCCGCCGGAGCGCTGCCGGCACGTGTGGACTTGTGGAAAAATACAATACGGTTCTAACTGCTTGTGGAACGCCGGCGACATACCGCTGGTTGCTGCAAGCTCTTGCGTTACCAACTTTTATGCGACGTTTTTGTCGAACGGTAATTCGCTTCCGGGAGTTGCGGTGCGATGCGTTTCGCAATCCTCAGCGTACGTAATGATGGAAACCAGGCGTTATTCGCTATTATTGTCAGTTTGGGGTTAATGGGCACATTCGCCGTGTGACCGTGTCACATGTTTAAATTATAAATAGCATTTATTCAATAAAGTTCAAATTTCAGCAGTCTTGCTTTGATTTCGAGTGAACAGTGTTAGTATAGCGTACCTTAAGACTGCTCATCCACGATCTGTTGTCGTCCTAAATGCGAAAAACACAAGAAATTTTACTCGGCAATATACTACAAAGCATGCGTTAATTTTGAATTTTAAAAGTTCATAAAGGTAGCCGCTTGCACAAGAAATATATACAGTAACTTGCAGATGACGCCCGTCAACCCCAAACAGTAAAACATAAATATGCAGACATGCTGTAGCTGTATGACTGAATATATACATCTTTATTCACCATTGAATGTCGCCTAGTCATTGACATTCACTGCATTCATCGCTGCTATTACACTTTAAACTAGACATTCCTCAGAGTTGGGACAGAACTTCGCCAAACTAGAAGTGAATGTATTCAAACTGTGCCTTCGGGTAAAGTTTGTTTTAGACTTTCAAAAATCTGTCTCGTTTCTGCACAAATGCCGCTAGCAGAGCGGCCGCTGTCGAAAAAGGGATTGAAAATGGGTTGTTTTGCTCCATATAAATATTTAAAAAGGAACACGAAACTAAAAACGCTCGACGTATTTGTCTAAGCATACTAGGCGTATGCTGTGCACTGGTTTGGCGATGATGGGTGGGTTCAGGGGTCTTTTCACAAAATGTTTCAAAATAAAAAAATAAATAAAACAACGTCGGGGCTACCCTCACTTTAAGCCGTTAGCTCACAGGCACATAGGCCTACATGCTGCGGGCCTATGAGCTAACGGGTTAAAGCGAGGGTGTGAGCTAACGGGTTAAAGCGAGGGTATAGCCTACTGTCGTTGAGCTTGATGACTATGTATCATGTTGCACCTTGTTCTGTTGCTGCTGATGCAGTTGTTTCAGCGCCAGACTTCTCTTCTTGTCCTTGCAGCGCTTGTTCTGGAACCAGACGCGAATAACCCGCGGACTGAGACCAGTCATCTCGACGAGCTGTTCCTTCATCAGTGCGTCTGGACGCGAGTTGGCCGAGTAGCAGGTGCGCAGCGTGTGAAGCTGTTTCTCGTTCAGCACCGTTCGTATGCGCGTCGTCTTGGTCTCGCCGCCGCGGTGCCCCGACCCTGCCCGGCTACAGGCCCGACCGCCACCGGCGCGGTACGAGCCGGCTGTGCCGCTGTGGTTGACGGCGGAACCTCGAGGATGACTGGAACCAGCGTCAGGGCACGTCGTCGACGTGCAGTGGAGCAGAGATGGACTGGCTGTCTCACTTCGACTGGATGACGTATCACTACCTGACAGTGACAGTAGAGACCGAACAATCACACAAACATCTACATGTACAACCGTTTAATGGGCACATTAAACCGCAGAGCAACCGTGTTGTATTTTTCCACAAGCCCACACGTGCCGGCGGCGTGCCGGCAGAATTCCGGTGCATTGCGGAATACTTACGTTATACAACAATTACGGTGATTGGTACACTGGCCGTTGATGGGTGGGCTGTTACATTTGGTACAGCAAAGAGCGGCCTGGACAGTCTGCGGCCCTGCCCAGGCCGCTCTTCGCTGTACCAAATGTAACAGCCCACCCATCAACGGCCAGTGTACCAACTTCATATTAGTCGATGTGGCAGTGGCACTATAATTACCTGTGCATATTGAAGGGTTAATGCCTCCCTGTTATTTTGCATTATCAGCTAAATCGTAAAAATAACGACAACGTTGTCTGACTGTATACAGTAACAGTGTGTGCCTACAAATACGAAAAACGACAGAGCGTATACGGCTATGCCAGACATAGCCTACCAAAAGTCACGAAAATGCATAGTTGGCGGCATGAGCTATACATGGTTTCGCTTATATGTGTGGTTTTCCAGGAAAACGCGAAAACTACAGACGAAATAGGCCTGCAGCGCGCTAAAGCACAAGAATGGCACATCGCACAGCTAAGAAAGTCAGATGTACCGACAGTACTGTTGCGGCCCTATACGCACGTCGTTTCGCTTCAAATGGCGCGCAGCGCTGCGCAACAACGTCTAATTAAACTACGGACATGCACGAAATTTGCGTGGTTTAATTACACTTGTCTTCTTCTTTTAATTAACGTTGTCTTCTCGCTTTCATGGCATAATCCTGTCGTAATCCTGTCATAATCATGTACACGTCACAGGATGATGACATGAATGCGAGAAGAACGTTTACGACAGTGCAAGTCAGCGGCGTAGCCGAGTTTTTGTGGTTGGGGGTCCCAAATTTTTTATGGATATCAGTTCAATTGGTCAAATGCGCCCCGATTTCAGGACAGCGGATTTGGGAACAGGTGGGGCGGGATTAAAATGGGCACTGGGCACCTGTGGAGGCATAGGCCTACCCAACCCAACCCACACCCAAGCCACGCCGCTTGGTTTCCGAGAACCAGTAGCAGCAGCAGAATATGGTAAATTAACGAATATTAGATAATATTTGTCATAATGTTACATACATATACTGTTATTTAATATTTATATTATTTTATTATATTTTTTATATTATGTTGGGAAATTGCAAGCGCCAGTCTGTGCCTCCTGCGCTATACAACATGGTTGTATAGGGTAGTCTTTCATCGTGAAGTGAAGTGATAATTTGTATAGCGCGAAAAAATCGGAAGAACTCTAGCGCGCTCGATGTGCTGGAGGATATAGGCTAAAGAAGAAAGTTTTAAGGTGGCCTAGAAACGAATGTAAAGAGAGACTAGAGTCTGTAACAGTCACTGGCAAAGTGTTCCAGAGCGATGGTGCAGCACAGAAGAACGAACGACCGCCTAAGCTCGATAGACGAAATCGGTGCATCTCAAGCTGTCCTCTCCGCGCATTTTTCAGTGTCGAGCTAATAAAATGACTATAAACGTGTTTCCGATTTACCGGTCTTCGTGTCGACGTCATTATTGTTGTTGCCGGCACACGAAACAATGACGTCATCAACAACGGAGTCGTCTCCGTTGGCCTGGCTGCTGTTGTTGTTGTTGACGTAAGCGGATTCGTGGTCGGCTTTGCACAAGAGTCGCGCGTCACCGCGCAGCGCGAACTCGTCGCCGGAGACGAGCTGGCGCGCGCAGATAGCGCAGCGAAAACAGTCGACGTGGAAGACGTGAGATCGCGCCTTCATGACGAGATCGTTGCGTCCGAACCGCGCCTGACACTTGGCGCACCGCGTCCCGAACAACCTCCACACCAACACGTCGCCAACTAGAGCACTTAGAGTCACAGAACGCAAACTCCGCCAACGACAAAATCTGATCCGGGATTGGATTTATCCGGATCCGGATTTCTTACCGGATCGCTCCAATAATGTATCGAATATCGAATTCATTCTGTTGTCTATCACCAAGTATCGTAATTATCGGCCGGCGACTGAATGAAAACTGCTAATAAATCTCCTGATGAGAGAAATGGAAAAGTGTTCGGGAATCCGTATCCGGGACCGGGTGACCACGAGAAGATAATCACTTCTAGAGGGTCATGCCTTGCCGACACATCGACGTCCGTTACGGCGATCGTGCATGAGTAGTGCTGCACAGAACGACAGAGTGATAAAATGAGATAAGAGAACGGCTGATCACATGACTCCGCCAGCATTGGCGGAGTTACACGTTTTTGACGATTATTATAATTATCACAACACACAGAAAAAAAATGCGAAACTGTCAAAACCGTGTTGACTGGGATTAAAAATAGCCGTGAAAATATACATCTGAGTAAGTTTATGCTGCTATATACACAGCAGCATAAACGCATATGCCGTCGTTTGGTGTCTGTCCGTCTGTCCGCCTGTCCGACCGTCACGTCTTGGTATTTTGTCGAAACGAATAAATATATCTGCACATTTTCTCACCCTCGGATAGCCACACCGTTCTAGTATTCTGTACTAAACGTTGTGGCAATATTCCGACGAATGTATCAGTAAATCTTTGTTTATCACAACCAGCATGGACGACACGACAAAGAGAAGAGAACAGAAGAGAATTTATTTGTACACCGGTAAATCTGAAGCGGAAGTAACTAACAGAAGATTGCGCTCGACGTACGGTATTGTACTATTGAAGCTAACTACTGGCAGACACGAAGCATCGCGCGGCCTCTCTGCAACAGCCGGGCTACTTGTAGTCGTCCGCAGTCGCGTTAGAAAAGAAGCTCAGCTGTCGCAAAAAGAACACGTGACGTTTTGTGTCATTGAATATTTTGCTTAGTCACTCAAGGTCATATAAAATGACACTGTTGAGTAAGGCGTGTAAGTCCCTACTAGTATTCCATGGAAATTTTGTATCTAGTACCGTTTCTGAGATATTCAGCGTCAAAGAATGGCATAACCTTGAAACCGGCGACGACTTTCTATTTGTCCGCCATTGTAGACAGCTCTATGTTGTACCATTTTCGAGTTGTTTGACGTTGAATAATCGTGACCTTGAAATCTGCGTTAGAGGTCACTGAAGGTCATTCAAACTGCATGGTACAATTCAAAAGCCTGGGTGCGGTTTCCTATTCACCTTCCATAGTAACTATGGCCGTATCTTTAACCGATTATTCAGCGTCAAAGTATAGCGTGACCTTGAAAACTGGGTTAGGAGATGTTCAAGGTCATTGAAAATGGCGCTGTTCGATAGATTATATACGACTTTCTATTGGTCCACCATTGTAAATATAACTATCTGGTACCGTTTTTGAGTTATTTGACGTTGAATGATATCATGACCTTGAAATCTGGGTTGGGGGTCATTCAAGATCATTCAAACCGGTACCATTTGAAAGATTTGGTGCGGTTTCCTATTCGCCTTCCATATTAACTATTGCTCTGTCTTGCATCATTTCCGAGATAAAGCGAGATATTGGTCGAAAATCGTGACTTATTCATACCCCTCTTGCATTCGACGCCCCCTAACAGGGGCGTCGAAGGCAAGAGGGGTATGAAAAATATTCCGTCGGAATATTGCCATCCTGTTTCGTTTGGGAAAACCAGAATGGTGGAGCTACCTGAATGTGAAAAAAAACTTTGGGTATATGTGTAACCGTTTAGACAGAATACGGGCGTGTGACAGACATACGGACGGACAGACATCTTGCCACGGCACAGTCCGCGCTATGCATACGCATCACGCGGTAAAAACGACATTGAACCCTCTGTTGCCAGTAATAATGATATATTACGGGTGTTTGAATAGCGCCATGATCGTTTGTAGAAAATCGGAGACATAGGCATAAAGACAGTTATACACAACAGTTTCAGCGGTAGATCCATAATAACGGTAAACCATTTATAATCGTTTTTATTCACCATTTATGACTGACGCTGACATACTTCGTGTGTATGTAGTGAAATACGACAGAGAGCAGAGATATGGAGGCCTAGAGCGATTCGCCTAATAGGCCGACATACGGCGTGTTTTTAACTGTGTTTACTTTCTTACATAAAGAAACTAGGCCTACCTGATGTAATCTGGTTTGCAGTAGACATTTCCGTCGCGCACGAAGCACGTGCAGGTTTCATCGAGTAATTGATGACAATCAGTACAACGTAAACAGCGAGCGTGCCACTCCATGTCGGGAGCAACTCTCAACACGTACTGGTCAAGTATCACTTCAGCGCATCCGACACACGTGAACTGCTGCTGCTGCTGCTCATGTTCTGATGGCTCCATCGCCGCCTCAGACTCGCTACATCAACGACACATTTAGTCTACACTCACTGTACGGGAACTGCGACGGCCAGGCACTGAGCTTGGCGAATTCCGTCGATCACTGAAGACATTTTTGTTTGCTTAGGGACAGCCGAGATGGCGGCGCACTAGTGACTCTGTATAATTATGGCGCCGTATATAAGCTCTTTTTACTACTACTACTACTACTACTACTACTACTACTACTACCACTACTACGTACAGAACTATACAGTATAGCATACAGTCTTCGTCAAAAAAATTTATCCCCTGAGGTTTCTGAAATTTTTTTCCAACGGCTGAGAATTTTTAAGCAAAATTTTACACGACTGCTGTATCTTCATGTCTACGCCAAGTTACACAATTTTATTCAATTATCTCTAAATTTGACAAAGTTATGCCATGTTCAGCGCAACCACCCAGTGAATTCTCACTTTTTACACCGCATCTACACGGCATGAACTTTTACTATTTGACGATAAAGAACGGGTTAAGCACACAATTTATTACAATTTCTGAAACAGCAAACAAAGTTCAGTCACAATATTTCTGTATAAAGTTTATATCATACATGTATGTTCAAAATGTCCACCATCGGCCGAGACGCACGCGTTCAGACGTTTGCGAAAGTCCATCGGCCGAGACGCATGCGTTCAGACGTTTGCGAAAGTCGTTAATAGCTTTGTTGATCGTCGTCATGCGGCAAGTCATCCCAGATCTGCTGCAGTGCGCCTTTTAGCTCCGGAATGGTTTTGGGCTTTGAGTGAACTTTGTGAAATGCCTGAAGCATTGCACCCCACACATGATAGTCAAGTACCCGGTAGGTGGGTTGAGGTCTGGTGAATTTGGTAGCTATTCATCCTTTGCGATGAAGTCGGTACAGTTGCCCAGTTGTGAAAAGTGACTCGGTGGATGTGTTTAATATGGCACAACTCTGTCAAATTTAGAGAACAATTAAATAAAATTTAGTAATTTGCCGCAGATATGAACATACAATAGACGCGTAAAATTTTGGTTAAAAATTCTCGGCCGTTGGGAAAAAATTTCAGAAAACTGCAGGGGGATATATTTTTTGACTCACACTGTAGATCAGAGGTAGCCTACGCGAATATCACTTTTCGATATCCGTTTCGTATCCGATTACAGCTCTGACGTAGAATAACTTCCAGGTTATGGGTACTGATATGCAGTGTGCAAAAGAGTGGTCAGCGCATTAGAGGTTTTTCTACGACGATGCGCTATATAAATCGACATTATCTATCTATCTATCTATCTAACGATGCACATTGTGTCTAAGAAAACCTGACCCCTAAGATTAATATGACACAACTTCACCATTTTCGAATATCTTGCTTCCGTAAAGATTTCACGCTGATATATGTCACACGGTTCAGAGGTTAGGCTATCTCATCGACAAAGACACCAACAAACGGACATGCACGACTGGAAGCATACCACGTCGCTACGCATGCAGTCGCTGTCCAGCTGGTAAACATTATTAACCTAGACTAATTATAAATATGTAGTCTACACGCGACGCAATAACTTTCTATCTTTACGTTCCATGGCGCACTATCCGCCGAGCCCGAGCCGTATGTCTGCAACAAGAAGCTCAGCTGTCGCAGAGAAACCGCGCGACGCTTCGTGTCATTGGATATTTTGCTATAAAGTCACACAAGGTCACTCAAGATCATTCGAAATAACACTATAAGTCCCTATAAGTATTTCGTTGAAACTATGTCTGTATGTCGTACTGTGTCTGAGATACTCAGCATCAAAGAATGGTGTGACAATGAAACTGGCGGTAGGGGTCGTTCAAAGTCATTGAAAATGGCGCCCCTCGATAGACTATATACGACTTTCTATTGGTCGGCCATTGTAAGTATGTTGTACCATTTTCAAGTTATTTGACGTTGAATAATCGTGACCTTAAAAGGGTCATTGAAGGTCATTCAAACTGGTACCATTCGAAAGCTTGGGTGCGGTTTTCTATTCGCTTTCCATATAGTTACTATGGCCGTATCTTTAACCTTTTATGAGATAGTCAGCGTTAAAGTATAGCGTGACCTTGAAAACTGGGTTAGGGGTTGTTCAAGGTCATTGAAAATGGCGCCGTTCGATAAACCATATACGACTTTCTATTGGTCGGCTATTGTAAATATAGCTCTATCTGCTACCGTTTTTGAGTTATTTGGCGTTGAATGATATCATGACCTTGAAATCTGGGTTAGAGGTTACTGAAGGTCATCCAAAATGGTACCATTCGAAAGTTTTGGTGCAGTTTCCTATTCGCCTTTCATAGTAACTATGACTCTATCTTGCATCAGTTCCGAGATAAAGCCGGATATTGGTCGAAAGTCGTGATTTTTTCATACCCCCTTGCATTCGACGCCCCGTTAGGGGGGTCTCCATCGGAATATTACCATCCCGTTTGATAAGAAAAAGCTAGAATGGTGGGGCTACCCGATGGTGAAAAAACGTTGAGGATATGTGTGACGTTCTGCGACTCGACGTTGAATACTGCTAACCTATGCCCGGCAATTTCTGTTGTGGGCTTATTTTACTTACTTACTGTGATTATGAATTTTGTGTGTCGGTTTATTTTAGGCGTAGATTTC
>Ga0209149_1001596_pt1 | contig 11725 bp, 9 predicted proteins | sample WorMetTyACAVOLI2_FD_187423 | JGI IMG/M metagenome (GOLD analysis project Ga0209149, IMG submission 187423) | Marine gutless worms symbiont microbial communities from Max Planck institute for Marine Microbiology, Germany - Olavius algarvensis... ...
TACTAGTGTGTTGCTGCTTTTATAGTGGCCGCAATGCGCCAGTTGCTATGCGCTGAGTCTAAAACCTCTAATAAACTTGCCTGGGCATGATCACACGGCGCTTTCAAGGGTTTTGCTTGCCGCAATACACTGCCGACACTTGTAAACAAGGACGGCAAGCAAACGGTGCACGTAGTCTTCGTGTGTATGCCTACGGCATATAAGAACAGTTTATAAACGCCTCCTATAGCAGACACTACCACTGAATGCTTCCGCATGTTCTCAGTCGACATGCTTCAAGTGAACGTAATCTGTGTAGTCGTTTTATACGCGGACGGCGCGCACTCCCCACTGGTGCTAAGGCGGTGCTGCATCCTGCAACCGCCTCGAAGCGCAATGCATCGCTCAGTTTACGCGTAGATTGCGCATTGAACGGCGGCGGAAAGGAGGCATTTTCGGTATACACAGTCCGACGTGTTAATTACTGTTGGTGTTGGTTCGTGATTGACAGACGATGTCGTCGTCGCTGCATAATATCACGTCGTCAATGTCGGACAACTGTTCAATGACGACCAACCGATCTACCACGCTGATCGGCAACGCCACCAATCCACACAGATTCGAATATGAACAGGTTCAGCATCATTTATTATTTCGTCGTTTTAAAACTGTATTTCAGTTTCCTGCAGTTCCTAATATATTTCACTTTATTTCACTTATTAATCTAAATTCAGGATTACTAGGCTGTAACTAATATTAAATGTTAATTAATGTTACCTATTTTCACAATGACAAATAAATACGATAACTGAACAAGTACTGCCAGGCACCGCAAGCCTCGCCCCGCGATGTGGATAGTGGGCCGATTTATACCGAAATCGATAGGCACGATCTCTGAACCACTGTCTATCTACTCTGACAGTTTTGAAAATCTTTATTCACCACATAATAGTGATAGCAGTAGTGATAAAATAGATACAAAGTATACAACAAAGATAATAAAAATAAACTTAATTAAGTTTTCTTACGATAACTTTGTTTTCTCGCAACCTTTTAAACAAACAAACCAACAAACTGACGCGAGCACAAACAACACCTCCTCGCCAGCTATCGCCGTACGAGGTAGTAAGAGTGATGTGATAACTAATAAATTATATATATATATATATAACAGAGATGAGTTCCATATAACTTAACTACTACTTGTATTATCTATGTATGCTACGTTAGTCTATGCGTTTGTGAGCAGTGACCTTGATTTTTTGCGCCATATAAATACACTTACTTACTTACTTACTTACTTACTTACAAAACCTTTTTCGCAAAGTGTATATTTTATCCTTAATAATGAAGTAGCAAATCCAGAACGAGACGGAACAGTGAATCAACGCGGACTTTGCTGCCAGCGCTGTAAGAATTTCACGGATACACGTCGAAGCTTCATGTGCAAAGGCAATGTCCCGAGGGAACTAACGGCAGGCAGACATTACCCAGACCACCCACTTACACCAGCCACGACCAGCTGCGCAGCGCGAATCTTATCTCGCGTCTATGGTTACGTGACGAACTGTGTGACTGCGTGTCGCGGCCGATCGGACAAACAATTTAATTACTTCACTTTTGTCTGCCGCGATATGTTCTTTCACGCGACGTTCTGTTCTGCCAACGTTAAAGTTAAAGATTAGCAGAAAAAAATTGAATTTTGCCAGTACTAAACGCTGGCACAGCGGAATGGTGCGTCAAACATTTAGATAGGCCATAGAACACTATTTGTATAATAAATACTAAATATTTATTATTTAGAATTCCTGACCCATTTTACTGTCACCGTATTCTTATTGGTGAATCATTTAGACCTTTTAAACGTGAGTGGATAACTAGTCACAGTGTATAACTCCGGCTGCTCGGGCACAAAAGCTAACTCAAGTAGTTGACTTAACGTGTTTAAATCAGTCGTTATTAGGGCTTTAACCCTTTAATGGCCACATCTACAGCCATACGGTGATTGGTAGCCAACACTGGCCGCTGATGGGTGGACTGTTACATTTGGCACAGCGAGGAAGGGCCTGGGCGGGCTGCGGCCCGGCCAAGTCCCCTCCTCACTATTCCAAATGTAACAGTCCACCCATCAATGGCCAGTGTACCAACTTCATATTATTCGATGTGGCACTACAATTGCCTCTGAATTCTAAAGGGTTAAACTGACTGAAATTTTAATCGCGTTAATCGCGCGATTAAAACGAGCGTTAACGCATTTCAACGCATAGGCCTCTGGGTTCCATGCTTCCCTAAGCTTTGTCAGTCGGCCAGCAACAGCTGCAGGAGCTAAAAGCCGGCATGAGCCCACGACTTGAGAGTGGCAGTGTTTTTATCACAGACGACGACGTGTCGCGTGATTCGGAGTTGCGTGTTGAGTTATCAACGCTTCACAGTTCATCAGATAGCCTAGACGCGATATCGCGTGACTGTCGTATAGGGTAGGTCTATGATGCTGAGTCGCGTCGGTCAACGTAAAAACTTCAGGTGTCCCATGGACTGGACCAAACTTATCATTTTCATTAGTGTATTTTTGGTTATTCGTTCAAAGTTTTTGTTTATTCTGAGTGTGATAGACTAAGCTGGCTACTTGCCCTCTTTTGACTTCACGTCAATAACACAGTAGGCCCATCGCGTCGTATCGTATCGTCGCCTACTGCAGAGAGTGTTAAGCTAGATGACAAGTGACTGAGAGTGACGTACGAAATTTCAAATCGTTTCTGCTCAAATGAGATTTAACCTGTCTGTCGACGAGGGTGGGCCTGAGTGGCTGTCATAGCCTAGCACAGTCGTATACAAGAACTTAGCTATCGCCAACAGATCGCGTGTCAGCTGCGCACACAATACGCTGAGGGCATCTATAGGCATAAATATTATACCGTGACCTTGAAATCAAGGTTAAGTATCACTCAAGGTCACTGGAAACGGAACCATTGGATAGGTCATACACGACTTAGTGGCGGACAGTGTTGGTGGTGAAATGGAGAAAATGTCCTACACCACGTAAAAATGGAGGGGAATTGTCCGGGAGGGAAAATACACTAGCTTTCATTTCACCAGACCTGTGGCTCTTAAAAGTCCATATCTGAATCCAGGGGGAAATGTCCGGATCCCGACAGAACACGCTCAGCATCATAAAAACACATGAAGCGTTCGTGTGTTTTTATGATGCTGAGCGTGTTCTGTCTGGATCCGGACATTTCCCCCTGGATTCAGATATGGACTTTTAAGAGCCACAGTTCTGGTGAAATGAAAGCTAGCGTATTTTCCCTCCCGGACAATTCCCCTCCATTTTTGCGTGGTGTAGGACATTTTCTCCATTTCACCACCACCATTGTCCGCCAATCTACAATATAAAGCGATCTGCCGTTAATGTCTACAAAACTGATAGCGATAGATCGGTTAGGGTCAGGAATACAGGTTAGTGCCACTTTTCGAAAATTCCCGACCCGTGGGTCGGTTAGGGTTAGAGTTAGGGTCAGAATCTTATGTCATGGGTCGGTTAGGGTCGGAAGTATGGGTTACAGGCAGTTTTCAAATTTTTGCAGCGAGGCAAAATGTCCTAAGTGTGGAGGGAAATTGTCCGGCCGGGGGAATGTCCGGGGGAATATGTCCCGGGGGGGATGTCCAGGGGAATGTCCAATATACTCGTTCTGTCTGCGACAGCTAAGTTTCTTGTTTACCTCCTTGGAAAAGGGAAGCAGCGAGGTAGATGAAGAGGGGAGGGGTGAGGTTAGTGGTAAGACGTTTGTTCGATTAGAGAAGCAACAGGATACTTTGAAATTTTTTGTAAGACGTTTTCTCGACAATTTAATTTTTAGAGAATGCAACTTTGTGCTCGGAAATATCAACATGTTTCAATCAGGTTTTTATCGCGCGTCAGCATACTGACGCGCGATATTGATATAGCAAATCTGTCCGTCTGTCCGTCTGTCTGTCTGTCCGTAACGTTCCGGTATCAGATGAAAACGGCTTAACATATCTTCAGTTATTCACCATACGGTAGCCCAAGCATTATAGTTTTACCAGCATCAAACATCTCCACGGAATTCCGACGGGGTCACCCCCTTGAGTCGAGCAGATAGAGACAGCGACGGAAATGTTACCCCTGGCAACGGGATGGGTTGCCGCACATAGCTTTATCTCAGGAGCGAAAAGTCCATTTGGAGAACTTTCGCTCAATGGAACGTTCAGAGATTGTGGCGATTGTTCGGCCGCTGAGTAATCGCCTTCTGCGAACGGTTAGCCATTGTGACTCGAACGGCATTTTCGCGAGTTCACATGGAAGTCGGTCGTTAATCTGTATTCGTGACCCTAACTGATTTATCGCTAGAAATATACGGGAGTGGGCTGATAGTAATGGTATGGTTATCAACCTCCATAAAACTAAGAAATAGTATTGCACAGACTTTATGCTAGACGTTGGTCCTTACCCAAGTCTTTAGAAGGTATTGAACAGGTGCAGTCAGTTAAATTCGTTTGCGAGATATAGCGAGTTATTGGTCGCAAATCGGGAAATTTTTTACGCCACCTGTATTTAGCGCTCCCTCAGGGGGTGACCCCGTCGGAATTTCGCGAATATGACTTTGTTTGATACTGTTAAAACTAGAGTGATCGGGCTACCATGTAGTGAAAAAAAACTATAACAATATCTTAAGCCGTTTCTGTAGTAAGTAAGTAAGCAAGTCTTAAATTTATATAGCGCATTACGCAACGCCTCTGATGCGCTAATGCTTTCTGTAGAATACCGGAACGCAACGGACAGACGGACGGACGGACAGAATTGCTATATCAATATCGCGCGTCAGTATGCTGACGTGCGATAAAAATTAAACCGATGAGCATGCATGAAACTTTGGGTACAGTTAATAGTCTGTAAGGCAGTTCGGATGTAATTATCAGCAGTCTGTCGTATAGGAAAGACTTACGGCTGCCCGATCCGGTAATCGGCAGATACTAGGCTATGTTTTGTTTATTTGTGGAAGAGGTGTGTTTACAGCATGGAGTGAAAGAATGAAGAAGTACCGGATGGCGAAAGACGTGATGGTAAAAAAGAAGCGCTAACAAGTGACAAATAACACAAAAAAGGTCAACAGAGATAGCACGAACACTCGATATATTACCGTGCCAGCAGGAACGCGCGGACGATTTTATGTTTTTGCTAACAATGTCTTCGTCCGTCGCTTGTACACGGTGGCCCATAAAGTATAGCAGTACCTTTTAGCCGAACGTACGTTGTGTCCTGCTATTGGCATCGCAGTTTCACCTGTCGTCTGTCGTCTGTTTATCGTCTGTAACGTTGATGCATCCTACACAGCGTTGAACTTTTCAGAAATATGTGAAGAAAACAGAGCGAAAATATTCGCAAAAGTTGGCCCGGGGGATTGTTATGCGCGAGTGTATATGAAAAATCGCAATTTTCGACTTATGTTTAGCTTTATCTCGCAAATGATAAAGATGTGAATATTCATAGTTATATTGTAAAATGTACTGCCAACCAAAGCGATCTTTCGTGCGAATGTTCCCTGTCGTTCGTGCTGTAAATGAAATTTCGCGCGAACTGTTTGCGAATAAACGCAGTTAGATGGGTATTATTTACTTATTTATTGAATTTGAACAAAACGTGTGGGCCTATATAAAATGTCCTCAAATTTCCTCATCTTTCTCCAGCAACTTCTGGATCCGACACTGGTCTGGTACGTGGTATGGCGTCGCTTGCTTGAAAGTTTACTGCACACCCTGGAAAATCGTTTTCACGCCTCAGCTCCTGCCTGCTCCTGGCACAAGTGCCTGAAGTGTCCTTGCTGTCGTCTCCTGAGATTTATCTCGTTCGTCCGTACGCGCGGCGCTTGTATCAGCGCAGAAGCATTCTCAATATACAGGGTGCGGCCAAAAATGTCCTACGACGACAATAGCAATTTCTCAAAAGTGGCCTTATTTTTTTATTGCAAAATTTTGTATGATTATTCCTGATGGTTGTCTGCATTGATGCATAATTTTATTCACAAAATTCTGTTAATGGCAAATGGCAAGAACCGAAATAAAAAGAACGCTTTCTGCAAGTCACCAGCAAGCAATACACAAGTTACATCAAACAAAATCTTTACGGCATTATAGGCCTTCTAATGACAATTTTACTTCGCACCAGATGGTTTGCACGTGCTTTTTCACAGCTATATTCCATAGATATTTTTCCATAGATATTTTTCAAAATGCGAAGGTAGCGTAGTAGCGTATCAAAAAATTTCAATATTTGCGAAAATGTATTCGTCATTCAATATTCTATTAAACATCTTATTGAACCGTAAACGTTTCATAACGTTATTTAGCAAAAAACGGATTGCATGCGTGGGATATCTACTGGTTGTTGCAGTTTGGTTTTCAGCCTACTTTCTCATATACAGTTTACATACGCCAGCGTTTGTATAAAAGGCAAGGCAATATTGGGTTTTAGCGAGCATCACGAAGTAATCGAGGTATATATTTCGGCAACTTCGTCCGTCTCTTCTACGCACGATCTGTGCTCAAACACTGGATTTTATCACGAATCCGAATAACGTGATAGTCCATGGACCGGGGCATCTTGTTGAAAAAGATCGCTGAGATATTAGCAACGGTTATTTTATTCCATTAAGGTAGTTTGCCTTCGTCCTCCTGTTACATACATACATGCACGTCGTTTCTTGTTTCGTTGTACGATTTAAGTTTGATTTGAATACTTTCGACGCGCGCGTTCTATTATTCCAGTCAGATTGTACGATCAACCCGAGCAGCTAACGCCGTTCAGACAGACACACTCAACTGAAAACAATACCACCTCGCTCTGTCGTCGTGGGTAGCAATGAGTAACTGTGACGTAAAGAAGTCTGCGTTAGATTAGCTCGTGTCAGTGTAAAGAGGCGTTCACGCGAACTGTTCGCAGCGAGTAATTCGCGTCAATGTGAACGAGGCGTAATGCGTCATGTCCGTGACACGCGTGAGCGATGCGCAAACAGTGAAGTTTTCCTCGAATGTCACCGAGTAGTCTAAGACCTGGGTCTCTTGTGGAAAAAAACATCGCGGAGATATTCGCAAAGGACATTACTCCATTATTCTACCACTCTGTCTGTATTGATTTGTTCTGTTCGTGAGCAGGATAACCCACGAACGCGTTAACGGACGTCGATCAAACACGGTAGGCATGGCAAGGGGTGACCCTCTCTAGAAGTGGTTAAATTTTCGTGTCGATCCGGATCCGGGTGTGGATCTTGGATCAGTTATTCACTTTTCTTAACACTGGGAGATGGCATTGTCACCTCATCAGGGAGTGTCACTGCAGCGGCCATAGGAGATACTGCATTTTATACGATAATTGTGCAGATCACGACAGCGCGACGCTGCGGCAGCCTTGGCGGAGTTTGCGCTCTCTCTGAGTGCGCTTGTTTTATCTCATTAAGATGATTTGCTTTTTTCCAAACATGTCAGCACATTCTAATAAATACTGATATTTCTTCATTCTTACTTACTGCCTATCGGCAAAGTGCGATAATCTTGCTTGCTCTGGCAATGCCGTCGGTCTATCAGGCACACTCTTGCACTCGCTAAATAGATTCATCTGATTGGAAGTTAACTATTAGTTACATTCATCAAACACAACCAAAATTATTACCTATAACTTGACGTTTTGACCTCTATCAGAGGCCTTCATCAGAAGAAGCTGGTACTCAGTTCTTCCGGTTCTTGACACGACGGGAAGACGCCGTGTCAAGAAAGCGGTCGTATGCGTGGCTCAGTTGGTAGCTGCCGTCATCACGGTTCATGGCCTGTTGTCCTTCCTTTCGGATGTGTATGGCCTCTCTGATCCATCTGGTAAAATGCTCTGGCTCTCTGTCGATCACCGTCGCTTGAGACGGCGTATTCCTGCCTTGTCAAGAACCGGAAGAACTGAGTACCAGCTTCTTCTGATGAAGGCCTCTAATAGAGGTCAAAACGTCAAGTTTTAGGTAATATTTTCTGGTTGTGTTTGATGAATTTAACTAACACACAGTCAGTCATGTTTAGGAGTTGACTTCTCGCAGACTTTGACTTATAGGTGTCGATTGTTTCTTGGGAAGGGAACTGTTGTAAAACGTATGTGATTGAGGGTGTGCAGAAACATTAAGTTTTCCAGTGCATATGGATTTGTTAGTGAACAACGTCGTGAGCCATCAAAATTATTTGTTTATTTCATTATGAGATTGGGACATAATTTTGAGAAGTACTTCACTGTCAGAATAGTTTCTTGCTAGGACATCTTTGTGTTTATATGTTGTAATTGCATTTGATTAAAGCATTTTTGATTGCGACGGAGGTGAAAATAACACACCAGGCATATGAGCAGAGTATGGCAAAGTACTTTTTTCTGTTAGCCATTTAATAGTGTTCTGTCATATGTCATGTCGTTTGATGAGGTGTGAGTAATAGTGCTGCAGTGATGTCAGATCAGGGGGCGGGTTTAATATGCACACTTCTAGCATAGAAATTATTTCCTAATGTAGCAAAAACCTATTAAATGCGCTTCTAAGAGTTAGGAAAAAATTCCTACTGTAGCGAAAATTTTTTCGCTTCATTCTTCTTCTCGTATGCGTGTCAAGAACCATAATTGGTCAGCCACGAAACAGCGTCTTAATCCGCAGAGTGTAGCCGAGATAAGCCGCCATTCAGTTTTGTCAGGGGACAGGATTCGACTTAACTGAGTGGTGGCTTGTCTCGGCTGCACTCTGCGGATGAAGACGCTGTTTCGTGGCTGACCGTTTATGGCTCATTAAACGCATACGAGAAGAATAATGCGACAATGCTTCATTAAGCCCCACCCACTTAATTCAAACGACGAACAGCGCAACTCGCAAAACGTAAACAGACACTAAGGTCGCGTGACGATGTGGCGTGTTACCTAGAAGGTAGAAAGTGGTTCAATAGACTTTTAACATAGGAGAAAAATTCTACGCTACGAATAAATTCTGCCGTTCGTAATGAACCCGCCCTGTATTGCATATAAGATGTATAGTTTCATCGGCGTGTTGTTGATACTAGGTTCAGCTGTTCGGCTTCCGTACCATCAGCCGGAGAAGAAAGATTTGTCCGTATTTCTTGCTCGGACTGAGCTGAAGCAACAGCAGTTCGTTGGCACTTCAAGACTATCGTGGAAACAGTTTGTTCCACCAACGAGCTCTCTCACTACAGTCGACGACAGTTTGTTGACTGGTGTCGTTACATCGGTAAAAGTCGCTAGTGCTGTACCAGCTGAATCCAGTATCGCGAACGATGTGGAAGCAGTTGCGGAACAGTGTGTATCAGAGTCCGATGAGTTGCCTGATCTTAATTCGTTTTATTCTCGATCAGAAACTGTTGCGAACAACGCTTTGGTGTCCAGTGCAGCAGAGACGGTCGCTCAAGAACAGCTGCCTTCGTCGAAAAGCACGCAGCGCAAGTTGCTGATGTTGTCTCCAGTAAAGAACACACATGTTACATCTGAACAGTTCACCTCACTGAACTGCGAAGTTCTTGAACACTCGGAGAATATCACGCAGGATGTCGACGCATCGCTGGCACCCGCTGTAGGTAAAAGGTTGTTGTTGGATCCTGTGGACAGGCATGATAAATCTATCCCATTGACATCGGTTGTCGTAGAAACAGCAGCTTCGGATGCAGCGGAATGTACAGAGGAAGGAAGTAAAGTGTTGTCCGTGTCGGAGTGTATCGTTGCGGAGCTAACTGATGGAGGTAATGTGGTTCCTGAGATGCCACAGCTCTCAGCAGCAGGTAAATTCTCCTCTCGAAATTCCCACCGCGTGCTGCCATCGAATGTCCCGCTGCCGCAGCTGAGCGGAAATCCCAATGACGTCATTGAGTTTGATGATGACAGTGATGCTGGAAATTGCCAGTTGGTGGATGCTGATAATAAAGGTGTTGAGCAGCTGATGGACCGGCTGCTGCAGCATGCCCGTGGTTCAGCTCATGCTCGCAAACCAAAGACTGTAGAAATCAGGTAACACATCGCTGCATCATTTATAAGTGTTTCTGTGCCGTGTCTGGTGCCGTGTCTGTCTGAGATACACAGGGTCTCAAAAAACTTGCCAACTTTGGAGAGCTGTATTTTCAGCAAGCGTGGACTAATTTTGATAATTTTGCGTAATCTGCATCAGCACACTTTCAGAAGTGATGTGCGTATTCAACTTTTGTTGTTCCTTCACTTTTACTTACTTGAGTATTTGCTTTTAAATAGCTGCAACGGAAATGACGCGACTTCAAGCAGAGCCTTACTGGCACATGGGCAAGCATATCGCAGAACGTAATCGACGAAGCTATTTGTCAATAGAGAAGGCGGTTACATGCATGCGTGAAGGTGAAAGGATGGCACTTTGAACATGTGCTAAAAGAAAACGGCTCTGCAGAGCCAACAGCAGTCCACCGAGGGAAACGCGTTATGTTTCGTGTCATTTCCGCCGCAGCTATTTGAAAGCAATTAGGCATTATGATCAGCGAGTGACGCTGTCGTGTGCAGCACTGTGTGTAAGGAGAAAAGTTCAACAAGCGATCGCGAGGAAGTTCAACTGAAAACGTTCAGTTATCACGTCGATGAGAATGCTGAAGACGAAGTCGCTGATCCTTCGTTGAGTAAACCCGGTCGGTGTGTTTCAAATAAAATATTTAATTGCACAGAACGTTTCGTAGACGTTGTTTTGGTTGCTTGTTCGGTGAAGAAACATTTGGTGAAACTTTGTTGAAATGAAGATTTCACTTTTAATCCTTTATTACTTCACCATGGATGTACCTTTTCACTTATTTGTATTTGGATTTTCCATCTGCTAGTGTTATCTATGGTGCTGAAGAGTAAAAAATTGAAAACAGTACGTATGGTTGTGATGTTGTAACTTCAGTGGTTGTACTGGTGAGCTAGATAGTGATGATTGTATGGTAAATAAACGGAAGTGACGAGCCAATATTTGAATGAATTACTCATTTCCCTGATGTTATATTTTGTTAGTTTTGTAACAAATCAGTTGAGATGTCGTTTTATTGACTGAGGTAATGTTGTGATTTTCATTATTTTGTGATAGTGTCCGTTTGTCAGGAGCATTATGGGATATGGTTCTAGCAGTCGTCGTGAAACTTGCAGAATAGTCGGAGTAAAGTACGGTATACGTGGATTTGTATGGCACATTGTCGCAAACACTTCCCATCTTCGGCACTGATCTCCATTTCACTAGTCCTCAGCCAGCCACCAGCTAACACTGCGAGACCACGGGTACCAGGAGCATCTCATGCTGTGCCTTTTTACGGTACTCCCCAGCTTTTACTGGTACTCATTGTGCCTACCCACGGAGGGATGGCGGACTGCGCTGAGTAGATCTGGGTGGCTGGTTCTGCACGACATTGGTAAATACTCGCCCTAAGGCGGTTATCCATTCATGCACTAACCTTGGTCAGCGTAGTCAACTTCGTTGATCAAGACCAACATGTTCGACTGAGCCAAACCACCACCACGGACAGTGGCTGTCGGATCTTACTGTTAAATTTGCCCTGTGATGGCACTATGCCGTGGGGCGTGGGGAAAGGATGGCTGTGTGTGACACCAGTTTTTTAAGCGCCTCACTTTACTTTAGTAAAAGAGGCACTTATTGAGATAGGCTGTGTCGTGACGTCGTTGGTCGTTGGTTGGTTGTCACGCGCGTGCACTGTGGCCAAACGG
>Ga0209149_1001597_pt1 | contig 11724 bp, 8 predicted proteins | sample WorMetTyACAVOLI2_FD_187423 | JGI IMG/M metagenome (GOLD analysis project Ga0209149, IMG submission 187423) | Marine gutless worms symbiont microbial communities from Max Planck institute for Marine Microbiology, Germany - Olavius algarvensis... ...
CGAGTCTTCTAAAGGGATCCGAACAAGACAGTTATCACGATATTTGGGTCGAAAGCTGCAAGTACTTGACAATTGATTACGGCAACGACGATCAGAAATAACAGTTGGTATACGATGTGATGACTCGTATGAGCTGTGAGACAGCTGATTGTCAATCGGTTGGTATAGTTCTTGTAAAGAATCATGACCAGTATTGAAAATCTTTATTCACCATATAATAGTGATAGCAGTAGTGATAAGACTGACGATCAGCTGGTTGGCGATCAGCTGATTGTTGACGCTGGACTGCGCTGAGTCATCGGTAGTGGTAGTCATCATCATCATCAATTTATTTGCCACAAGTAGTAGTAGTGGTAGTAGCAGTAGTAGACTGTCGACTGGCAGCTGCTGCTAGGCAATTTGCTGACTGATCTAGGACAGAAGTAGCGGCCGCCTCGGCATCGTCAATTCGTCATTGACTGTCCGCCGTACGCGGCTGTCAACCGTCGGTGACCAAGCTTTACCGGTCGCCGCCCCTCGTATCTGGAACAGTCTTCCGCAGCACGTCACGTCAGCACCGTCACTGGCCATCTTTCGCAGTCGCCTCAAGACTTATCTCTTCATGCGCTGGTTTCCATGACTTCACAGTTCTCCATCTCTTGTCGTGCCCGAGAAGTGATATGTCATTATGGACACGTTAATCGTTCTTGTTACTTACTTACTTACTTACTCACTTACACAGAGCACGGTAGCTTACTTACTGTTACATCCGGTCGGGTACCGGATACTTCCGCAAGTCATATACCGGTCCCAGCCATCGTGGAGGCATTACAGGGTGGCGCGGTGGCTTAGTAGTAGGGCGTCGGACTTGCGATCTAAGAGTCGCGGTTTCGAGGCCCGGCCGCGACGCTGCTGCGCAACAACATTATGGACACGTTAATCGTTCTTGTTACTTACTTACTTACACAGAGCACGGTAACTTACTTACTGTTACAATAAGTTATACTGTTATAAGTTGTTCACACCCTACTGCCTCTGTCACCAAGCAGTATAATTTGGTACCAGCGAAAGCTGGGAAGTAAACAGGCATATCGCGTGGTGCACCAACCCGTATCACGCGGTCTCGCAGTGTTCGCTGATGCCTGGCTGTCGGGTTGGCTTGCGGAGATCAGCGCTGACTTACGGGAAACGGTAGCGCATTAGATGTGGTGCTTCATGACGATGCGCTGTACAAATCCAGGTTTACTTTACTATACTTTACTTTACTTTTACAGTTTACCTCCGACTTTGACGGTTCTGTCCTCAGACACCATGCAGTTGCGTGCTGCCAGGTCACGATGGACAAACTTCCTCGAAGACAGGTATGCCATGCCGTCAGCGATTTCACCGGCCATCTGGATTATCTCCGCAAGATCGAGCGGCTCACAGCCATAATTGTCCTGGCGCAACGAAAAAACTTACAAATGTAAGCTACTAGTCTTCAAATCTTGATGACAACAAAGCACACTTTCCAACACTGCGTTCACTGTGTCTATCTCTTGTCTGTTTGGAAATTCAGCTTTTCGTCATTTTGCACTGTAGCTTTTCTCTTTCCTCAAAACTGTCACTCTGTACTCTTCTGAAAATATCAAAATTGCTTGTTAACGAAAATTGTCACGTTTGTCACGACATCATTTCCTGACAGGCAGGTGAACTACTAATGCAAAGTTGGGAAGCGTGATCTGTTCGTTCTACTGTCATCGAGATTTAAAGAAGAATAACTCGGTCATTTAAAAACTTTTTCGGACAAAACTTGGCCGTATCATTTTACAATTCATGCACAGTCCTGCTACCCTAATTTTACTGTATTCCGTTTGAACGTAACTATTCGCTGCACAATGTTTAGAGGTGTACTTTATTGCATATGGTGACAGTCAGGTACAGAGAACAGACAGTGTAGGCATAGTGGAGCAAACCAACAATCAGAGTAAATAACAGTTAAAGGCCTAAGTGCAACAACAGCACAACAACATAAAACAAGAGCTTTCAGGACAGTGAAACAAGAGGTCAAAGTAATTTGACAAAAAGCGCCTCACGGGGGGGGGGCCCATTCCCCGGTTAGGGGTCACGACAGGGCGTCGAAAGTTGTACCATTGAATTCCTGGGGTAGGGTTTCCTATTAGTGTTCCATAGTAACTATAGGCCTAGGATGCACCGTTTGGTAACAGTGCACGCGCGTGACAACCAACCAACCAACCAACGACCAACGACATCACGACACAGCCTATCTCAATAAGTGCCTCTTTTACTAAAGTAAAGTGAGGCGCTTAAAAACGATCAAACTGATTATGTTAATCGTGATGCCAACAGTTGTTGCGCGCCCGTGTACAGAGCTTTTTGACAGAAGTAAAGGAACCTAACCCACACTGTACTGTGCTGCTCGAAATGCCAGGCAAGCAAAAATAATTAATCGGGCAAAAACAGCATGTCTCGTGTTAAATAGCACGATGTGAAACTCATCCGACGACGCGTTCTGTGCAACAACTGACGTTAAGTTGCGTGCGCGTAGCTAATAATGCACATAATGTAGTAATGACATTGTATGTTTTGATATTGTTTAACGATTTCAATTTAAAAATCATGAAATTAACTTTATATGCTGTTCAAAAAATAAACTATCCCTCTTGCCTGTACATGCTATTAGCCGATAGATCTTGTGGAGACTAACAATTTGAGCAATTTTTAGGCACGAACATTTCCAGAGTTGTGCTGCGGTTGTACTAAGGTCTTCAATTTCCACTGTGGTTCAATGTTCAAGCAACACATGGAAGGTGTTGACTGTCACAGAATGATCACTGCACCACGACAAACAAAGTAATTTCATACCTCTTCTGTCGGACGGTGCTGACGCAGGTAATTTTTGAGATCACCCTGAGCCATCAACTCCATAATAACCAGTGTCGGCTGGCCCTGGGACACCACTCCATACAGCATCACTACATGGTGGCACTTGAATGCTCTGCAACATGTTTACAACAACTGCAATGGCTTCTGACACAAACAATTCTTAGATGCAACTTGACATCTTCACATAAACAAGTAGTTCTGCAAAGAGACTGCGCAATGTTTCGTGTCTGCCAGCTTCAATAGTACAATTACCTCCAGCGCAGTTTTCTTATAATTACTTCTGGCTTCAGAATTCAGATTTACCAGTGCGTACAATTCGATTCTGTTCAGTTGTCTTCGGCATAATGTAGAGCCTCGCTGTCATACACACGATTCACGGTCGACCGTGACTGTGCATAGCGCGAGACCACATTTGGTCAGTCTCGCACAGAACACAGTCACAGACTACCGTGACTGCTTATGGTGCATGGCGTCTCGTCCTCCAATGCCGTCGTAAACAAAAACCTGGCCTCGAAGTGAGAAACACAAACCATGGTGCAGCAGTTACCAATCACAAAGCCAGATATTCGTTGAGAATTGAGATTATCGCCTACCCCACCAGCATTCGATGTCCCATTAGGGGGGTTTCCGTTGGAATATTGCCATGCCGTTTGGTACGGAAACTCTAGAATGGTGTAGCTATCTGGCGGTGAAAAGATTTTGAAGATATGTTTATTAGTTTTGACAGAATGTACGAACATGACAGACAGACAGACACACACACTGCATGATGGCATAGGCCGCGCTTGCATAGCATCAAGTGGCAAAAATGGCAACGAGCCTAATCCTTACAGACAATGAGGGCTGTACAGTGCCAATTAACTTCTGTAAATTAATACAAGAAACTTAGCTATCGCTAACAGATTGCACGTCAACTGTGCACTCAAAGTAACAACAGTAAATAGGTCATCGAAATGACCTTCAGAGGTCACTCAAGGTCACTGGAAATGCCACGGTTCGATACAGCGAATATGATTCCCTATTACCATTCTACAGTAACCATGGCCATATCTTGTATTGTTTCCCACAAACTGGTCGAAAATCGCGTAATTTACATACCCCACTTGTATTCAACACACCGTAGGGAGTAACACCGTCAGAAGATGGTATGGTATAGTAGAGTTTAACGTCCCACTTGACACATTATAGGTCATTTCGGAGACGATTTTACGGGTCACATGACCCAACCAACAGTGTCATAGCACTGAAGAACGATGGTTAGTCAACCATGTCAAGGGCCAATCCCACCAGGCTCAGCTCACTAAAAGGTAAAGAGAAGGATGTAAGCAAAAGTAGCACCATTAACACCATTGTCGAATCCTGTCCCTTGACAAAACTGAATGGCGGCTTATTTCGGCTACACTCTGCAGATGAAGACGCTGTTTCGTGGCTGACTAGTTATGGTTAATGACATGCACATGAGAAGAAGAAGAAGACCGAAGACACAGAGGCGCTTGGAAGATAGAGAGCTAAACCAAGCAAGATCGAAGCCCGATACAGTCACCCAGAGATGTTTATTACTGGGAAAACTAGAATGACGGGGCTGCCATACGCTGAAGAAGGTATGATAATATGTTAAGCCGTTTTGATACAAAATTGGAGCATGACAGATGGACAGACATCATCATCATCATCATATCCGGTTTTGGTATTTATGGATTTATGGTGCTGCGGTTGTCCCGGACTCCGGGTAGGCAACACCTGGCAACGCCTCACACTCGTTCTCCATGAATTCCTGTCTAACGGGTTGACACCATCCAGGTTGCATATAGTCATATCATTTCTCACACATGCGGACCACGTCTTCCTTGGCCTCCCGCGATTTCTGGAACCCCCAATCGCGTGATGGAGTTGATGCACGAAGTGGCACGCTGTACGTACCCGTACCACCTAAGACGCCGAGTGCGAAGAACAGCCGTGATCTCGTCTATATCCAGTTTCTGGAGTGCAGTACTTTGCTGCTAAATAGCAAACTATACAACCATCAACTATGACTTACTTCATAACAGAAGCCTCGTTGAGGAAAGCAATTCTTTCATGAATTGAAGCTTTCTCATTGGTGGTCTACAACACAGTGCATATCATAAAGATATGACAATCGACTAGATATGAATATATAACAACACGCATTGTTATCTCAATCAACAGCAGTGAACAGTATGAAGCAGTCGTAGTAGTTGTGAGGGTACAGTGTGTTTGGTACAGTAACTCCTAGGTCAAATGCACTTACAATGTCATCAATATCCACAACAGTATACCTGCCAGCTTTGGTTAAAATTTGACACACAGTTCGAGATATCTTGCCATAACGGATTTATGTGACCTATTTTGGCATCATGTGACCCAGATCTTTGACCTCTTGACCCCCAAAGTTGATCATTTCATGACCTTGCCCCACAGACCACTTGTGTCAATTGGCACTAAAATCGGTTTATTCGTTTGCAGAATAGCGTGTTCACAAGTTTAGTAAGAGACAACAAACGGACAAACAGACGAATGGACAGGTCGAGGACAATATGCCTCTATCTGCAGAGGCCTAAAAAATTCCCACCGGTAATTAACCCAGACCCCTAACGAGAGATGGTAACCCGACAGCAGCCAGGACTGCCGTGTGTGGGGCTTTGTCCCCGGTGTTTCAACGATACATTTGCTCCGGTACTGATAAGACAAAGTTGACGCGGCTGGTTTGAAGCTTCTCAGTGGATTTTGGAATGAATACCTTTGACAAATGCATCACTCACCTTCACAGCGACTCTGATGAGTGGATAGCCGTCAAGTAGGTTTTCGGCAGTTCCCTCGTAGACCATTCCAAACGATCCAGCACCGATTGCACGCAAAATTTTTATCTTTTCACGTGGGACCTCCCACTCATCAAGTACATACACTGCACATACACAGTACAAGACTCGCCAATCAGTTCATGATACAATTCCATTAGTTTGGCATGGAGCACACAATACAGACTGTGTCGTTAGATAGATAAATAAAGTCGATTTATATAGCGCATCGTCACAGAAAACCTCTAATGCACTGGACACACTGACTTAGCGAACAAAAATGTTTTCAATGAACATCTGAAAGACTCATCACTACACATCAGGTCAGGGAGGTCAGCCGACAGCGAATTCCAATTCGTTGGTCCAGTGACAGCGAAGGACCGACGATCAAGTGAGCAGAGTCGGTAATGCTGCAAAAAAAGTTGGTGACGACTGGCAGAGCGTAGTCGCTGTCTACTGGCGATGTCCAAAGCTGGCATAACACAGTCAATCAGGTACTGCGGGGCTTTGTGTTGTTGACACCGGCGCACTGTTATGCCGAGCTTGTACTGCACACGTTCTGGAACGTCCAGCCAGTGCAAGTCGGCATGCAGCAGACGTGACAGACCTCGCTCGAATTTGCGAGTTATCTTGTAACATTATATTTAGCAGCTTTAGCCTGCAAGTGTGCTCAGCAGTATGCATCATGCTTTACACACACTTATACACATTGCTATGCTGAGCGAGCTATGCATCAGGTCGTGTATTAAACTGGTCTGAATCGACGGATTAAAAACCGATCAAAATCTACTATCATGAACAAGACAGAAAAACGACTCACCCTCACCGACGACATCATACACAGGATTTGGCGACAGCACATACAAGCCTTGCTCGGTCATCATCCGTTCTTGCCTACACACAACGGCATCAATGACATCATTCACCAGTGCTGAACTTCATAAACAACAACAGACTTGCTTAACGGCCCTTTTTCCAGGTCAACCCGGGTGAGCCGGCACCAGATCAGTCGGAAATACTAGAGCTGTCAAGCGGTTAATTTCTTTAATTACGTTAATCGCGCGCTTAATTTTTTTAATCGCGGTTTTAACGCACATTTTGTTTGTTACATTTTTCAATTTGTTTGTGCTCCATTTGCAGGCTGAGGTTGTCGGCCCACTGCTGTTGAATGACAGTCTACTGACGACTGATTACAGTGACTGAGTGATTACTGCAGGTCACTGAACACACTGATGCAGTCTTTTGAGTTTTGTCGACTGTGTTATTGAATAATATTGACCTGATTGATTAAATTAAGTTGTTGATTTTATTTGGTAATGTGAAATCAAGTTTCAAAAATGAAAGAAATGAACAACTACTGTTTTTTCATCATGTTTTCGTTAACATCTTTAATGGCGTTAATTTTTGTAATCACGGTTGATTCTTTAACACGCTGTTAATTCGCTAATTTTACAGCCCCAGAAAATACACATCATCCACTGTCTCCACATTCATCATCACTATGAGACTGTTTACCTCATATCCGTTTCAGCCATTTTTTGCAGTCCAGTGCATAAGATGCATGCAAATGGAAACATTTTACGTCATTGTCAACAACTTTCCAAGTTGTCTTAGGTCTAGCAATAGATCGATTGCCTTCTACCTCACAATAATAATAATAATAAGCAAATTTATAAAGTGCCATGTATGCCTACAGAAACATCTTACCAAACAAACATCCAAACATCTTACCGAATCACCATTACTATTTACACAATACCATTTCACGAGTTGAAACTCAGGAGCCTCAGCTGTGCAGAGAAATTGGTCTACAGCCACGTCAGCATCGTCATTCACAAACAGACTTAATCCTCTGTCTATCATAGGTTCTTGAATCTGCAAAATGTTCTTTATTTCCAGATGTCCATTTTTTCACAAAACATACTTTCTAAACACTAAGAACTTCTTCTTACAACTAAACAAGCTGGTAACATCTACACATGTACATACATCCACTTAAACAGTCATTCATTTTCTAGGTTTATCTGGCTTAATCAATGGCTCCCTAAAAGTGCCCAAAGAAATCTTTGAGTAAGTCTAGAAGAGTATTTTTTACATGCAAGATGGCTTTCCCGTCTTCTACCAATGGTGTCACAGCATTGAATACAGCAGAGGAGAATACATTAAAAAGGAACATATTTCAGCAGATTAAGAGAAAGAATAATCATAAACTGGTTTGTTGTTGTGTATGGATTAAAGAATGACTGTTGTAACATGTATTAGTTAAATGTTAAAATAAACGACGACGACATTTACCGTTTCTTGATGCACCACATAGCGACAAGGACAAACACAATAGCACATATGACAACAGCTGCACCCAAGAGACCCATGATCAGCGGAATAGCTGCCGCAAAGCCTGACAAACACAACGGAAACAGCCACTGTCATTGGATCTGCTCGTAAACTCATTCAGACTCATACAGACAAATACCAGACTACTGCACGACTGTTCACAATCACCCCCTGTGCCACGCCCATTTGTTTACGCATTATCAGCAACATAGTTAATCACGATTTGTTTACACTTATCCTACAATCGACACAATTATCACTACATTACCATTTAATACCTTTCTTCAGACAAGTCTTGTTCTTGTCCGACTTGGACTGCTGTGGATAAAATTGGCACGGCACAGGACGCAGTTGACGAATAGTTATGCAGCGGACTAGGGTACAAGTTGGACACTTTGATCCAATTTAAAATAAGACCCAGTGACAACTATAGTGTCAGCAAAGCTGAACCACAGCTGATGCTCGTAAAACAGCAGATAACATAATGTAACAAAAAACTTAGTTTTATGGCAATTTCTCCAGGACAATATGGGAAAGCCAGCACCAGAACAATGAGCCGTTCTCGATTATCACCAGGAGGTACTATTCACCCACCCACCCACCCACCCCATGCTGATCCTGTCCTGAAGTCTGTACTAGCTGTATAATAATGTATTATAAACAGGTAAGAATTATTGGAAGAAACTAGTTCAACATTAAATAACCAATAAACAATAAATTCTAACAAGACTTAACAAGTGGAACTGTCTGAGTACTCAAAATACTGCATGACATTTACAGCTAGCACAATACAAACAAATGTAAGATGTTATGAACATAACACTTATAAAAATAAGGCAGCAAAAAATAACAAGAGCACTCAGAGAGTGCAAACTCTGCATGCAAACTCTGCCAAGGCCATTGCCTTGTCGCCCTGTGGTGACTGAATATATCTCGTACAAATGCAATATCTGATAAGGCCGCAGCAGCATCGCCCCCTGGTGAATGACAATATATCATAAAATCATAAATATTTGTATTAAGTATTAAGTAAAATGAAAAACTGATCCCACATCCACGTCTGTACCGGATCAACACCATAATTTAATCACTTCTAGAGGGTCAGTCCTTGCCCATGTCTACCGAGTTTGATTGACGTCTGTTATCTCGTTTGTAAGTTGTTTATATTCCCCTTCCTCCAGACCAACATCACATCTCAGATGTGGCCAACTGGAGGTAAGTTACCTGCTCACAGACAATATAAATGACAGAATGACAGATAAAACGAACGGTCACATAACTCCGCCAGCGTTGGTAGAGTAATAAATGAAAACAGTTTTCAGTAAACGTGAAATAAGTAACAGCTAGAGCAGTGCAGTGAACACAAACCGCTCTGCGAAATATAGAAATATTGGCGGTCAGTCCACGAGCCGTTTCCTGCCAACGACGTCACTCGTATGCGGAACGACCAATTTCCCGACGCCAGCCGACTGACTACGTAGCCACCTTCCTCCAGGTACTGCTGGTACGGAATGCAACGTATATCTGGCTTGTACTGCCACACACACACAGAGAGAAATATGAGAATAAAAATTCACGTAGCTAGAGAAATATTCTGCAGCAAATCATATACATACTAAACCAGACATTTTGGCAACTGGGCATTTTGTGTAACAGTTTCGGCTGCACGGAACAGTCTCTACTGGACATTCATACTGCTTAAACAGTAGCTGCAGTCACGAATCGGCTCAAGACATATTTGTTTAGATTGTCATATTATGTCTAAATTACTGTTTTTCCAGGGTACAAGTAATGGACGTTGTATAGCGTCCCTGTAGTAACAATAAATTCAAGCTAGTGTTGAACAGGTTCATTCTGTTGGTACAAACATTAATGTAAACACTTCTTACTCTACACAACTGAAGTATGTTACCTAATGACGTTTCGATGTCCGTCCGACATCTTTATCATGTCTTGTTGACTGTTTACAGCCAGATGGAGCGCGTGACCTGGAAATCATCTGGTCCCATGTGTGGCTGAGTTGGTAGGATCCTGCATCCCGATTCATGCATATCGGTATCTTCCTGATGCAAAGTGCCTCTTTATCCATCTGGTCTGTCACAGGAAGTTTGGTCTGAGGATCAAGGAGCACAAGAAAGAAGTGGACTCTTTCACAGCTGGTACACAGACCTGAGCCTCCAGGGCAAGGGAGAGCAGTGTAACTCACAAGTCAGCCATCACAGACCAAGCCGTGGAAGATAATCATGTCATCGACTGGGACAATGCAAAAGTGGTCGACAGAGAGGCACAGCAACAGACCAGGTGGACAAAAGAGGCATTTTGGATCAGGAAGACACCGATATGCATAAATCAGGATGCAGAATCCTACCAACTCAGCCACACATGGGACCAGGTGAATTCCAGGTCACGTGCTCCATCGAGCTGTAAACAGTCAAGACGTGATCAAGATGTCCGACGGACATCAAAACGTTGTCATTAGGAACATACTTCAGTTGTGTAGAGTAAGAAGTTTTTACATTATAAACTCAAGCTACTGCTCCATCATGTTCATCATTAAAATTCAGTTCCATGGACATGTTATCAGTAATTTTGTCGTCATTGAAAAAAATCATTAATCTAAAACACACCTGGTTACCATACACAATGAAACAAAATCACTACAGCGGAAAAGTTAATTAAAATGAAACTTGTGTGAGATACATACATTGGCAACATCGGGCCTGAAGAGTTCAATGTCGTAGAGGACAATGAGTCCATTGGGATACGGCGGATCACTCCAGCGGATACGCACTTGGCCTCCACTGTCATCGGAACTCTTGGACACAGTGTCGAAAGTAATGTTATGAGGATCTATTGTGTCGGCTTTACCTACAAATGAATGTTAACACGACATAATGCCACTTCCCATCATGCCTGCATAACAATATGTACAAGGGGGTCCCAAAAAAGTAATGCCAAAATACAAACTGCAGTAACTAAGACGTTGCATTTCCTCCTTATAACCACTTTAGCTCCTTTTTTTAGTTGGTGCAGATGATGCATCTCCAGTCAGATGCATGTCCTGTCTTCTGCCTTGTGAACTGACCGCAAAACCTCTGTTCACATTTTGTTAACGGACACGTTGATTATGGGCCATAGTCAGCTGGTGGAAATTGCTGCCCCTTCAATGTTCCTTCTCCACTTGTTCCAGCAAGTGCATGTAAGTAAGTAAGTAAAACATAAATTTATATAGCGCATCGTCACAACTGCCTCCGATGCACTGTGTGTACACACTAGTACTCTGACAAAAGAAATGTTTTTAATGATCGTCCAAAAACAGCAGCAGTATATGACGGGTCACGCAAGTTTCTGGGCAGTGAGTTCCACAACATCGGACTGGCTACTTAAAAGGCGCGACGACCATATGTTGTAAGCTGGTGAGACGGTATCACCAGCTGATGGCCGGCAGCGGAAAGAAGATGTTGTCTAGAGGCAGTTGTCGAGACTGGAACGCAACACGCAGCTAGATACCGGGAAGCAGAACTGTACAGACATCAGCGTGTGATCACACCGAGTTTGTACTTGACACGCTCGGGTACGTCAAGCTAGTGGAGCTCAGTATGCATCAGCTGCCTCAGACCGCGGTCGAACTTCCGTGTACCACTGACTACACGAGCTGCCGAGTTCAACACTCGTTGCAAGTTGTCGGTGATGATCTTTGGAGCCCCAG
>Ga0209149_1001598_pt1 | contig 11721 bp, 9 predicted proteins | sample WorMetTyACAVOLI2_FD_187423 | JGI IMG/M metagenome (GOLD analysis project Ga0209149, IMG submission 187423) | Marine gutless worms symbiont microbial communities from Max Planck institute for Marine Microbiology, Germany - Olavius algarvensis... ...
TGGACCTTCGACCACTCAGGTCGACCCGGATTTACCGGATAGGGAAAGCCGCCAAACCACAAATTGGCACCACACGCAAGACCCTGGATCGTTACATTTGTTATATTTCAATTTTCATTATATTTCATGTGAACCAGGGATTTAGGGGGAAATTTTACATTCCGCACAACTAGACCGCAGTACCAATAAATAACCAAAGTTTTATTGAAATCGGACAATGCCATCTTTCAAAAGTCGTGTTTAGAGACAGTCATTAGACAGACAAACAGACAGACTAGACACAGGACACAATAAGGAGTCAGACTACTTGATTGCGGTAACCAATATTACTTACTCACTCAAGTAACAGTGCAAAATAATTAAAAGCTGAAAGTGAAAGCTGAATTAGTAAACAAACACTGGTCATTCTAAGATTTAAACAAACTGATACGGACATGATAAACGCAATGTTCGAAAGTGTGATTTGTTGTCGTCAATATTTTAAGACCAATAACTTGGTCGTTTAAAACATTTTCTGGCGAAATTTGGTCGTTACATTTGGAATTCATCCAAGATCATGCTACATTTTACTGCATAAATGTAACTGGTTTGCTGCGCATCATGTAGGGGTGTAGAAAGTCCTGTTTACACACAGGCGCATTACAGACAGACACACAGACAGATGGACGGACAGACGGAAACGCGATCTCAATAGCTGAGCGTATACTGCGTAATGCTCGCTAAAAACTTTCCAGTTGGGCCAAATTTTCGCGGGTTTTGGAATAAATAAGGACTTTTTATAGCCACCAAAAGGCACACACACGTGATTTTACGTCTTGTGAAAATCCGACAACGGGTCTAACTTGTAGGCTAACTCTCAGAACAAGACGTATAAACAAAAAAAACACAAAGTAACGTTATATTTCACACATTTGCCCAGACGGATGGATTTGTATCAAATTTGGTTTAAGGGTTCCCCTCTCGGACTAATCAATTCTGCCAAATTTTGTTGCAATTGATTCATAAGTTTCGATTCTGTGGGGGAAGGCAAAATTCGCCATTTCCCATTGACTTGGCTTCTCACGTTAACACAGTGTTGGCACGACCGTACAGCCTGTGACAGTTGACAAACGGCGTTGCTGCAGAAGAGAAGCAAGCCAAAGAGACGTCTGTATTAGTGGGCTTCAGTAGTCCAGAAACTTGCACCGACGCAGTGACAGCTAGGCCTACTATTTTCTGGCTTCCTGTTGACATATCAGACTGACAGTAATTGCACTGAGGAGTATGGTTTTCGCAGTGCGAGGACATTCACCCTCGCCCGGACAATGACCGTTCCCCCGCCAGACGGAAACCCTCCCCTCCCTTGGATGACAAAATTCCCTCCAGCAACATACATTTTACGTGTCTGTATTGCAGTGGTTTAATAGCTATGCTTATTGTTATGCCTCCACAGCCCATGCTGCACCGGAAGAATTATGTTTTGCCGTGTTTTGTTTTGTTTCATCATACTCAAAAAGACGTAAAAGATTTATGTTTAATTACGTTTATCTAAATATACTTCAGCAGTGTCTTTTATGCCTGATTGTCATGCGGCCCTTCCCTAAGAAGTCGCATTGCGCGTTACACCCCGTCTGTCTGTCTGTCCCTCCGTCCCTCCGTTTTTCTCTCCCGTGCCCACCGCTAACTCGAAAACGGAAAGCAGTACAATGCTCAAACTTAGCAGTGAGGTTATCCACGTCAGGAGTAACTGGCAGAACAATTTTGAGGTTAATAAGTCAAAGGCCAATGTCTCTGGGAACGGAAATATGAAAATTGTTTTCCCCGCATATCTTCGCGAAAAATGTATCGATTCACGAAAAACTAAGACCAAAATGACCACCGTTCCATGCTGCACGTTTCGTCTATTACAATGCAGAGCGAAAATGTGTACTTTACGAGATAACTGGACGACGATGTTCGACTGTGCCGATGTGCTGTTTCAGGTAAACGGCACATCGGCACGGTGCTGTGCCGCCGTAAAACAGACTTGGAGGGCCGCATATCGTGTTCCTATTCTGCAACAACCACTTTTTGTTATCGACTGTAAACAATTGTATAAAATATGAATGCGATCAAAGTTACGGGGATGTAAGAAACACGTGTGTGAAGTTAACACTGAGTTAATGTAATTAGAACGATACCAGTACGAACTCGATACAGTGCTTATGTTGCACAATTATTATCTACAATTATTATGCAGCCATACGCGTTAGACTCCGTCCGTCCGTCTGTCGCGTGAAAACATACAACGCTCACACGTAGATGACAGGTTACCAACGTCAGGAGTAACTAGAGCGATTTTGAGGTCAAAAGGTCAAAGGTCAAGGTCACTCGGCCGGAAACGTGAACATCGTCTTTGATGCATATCTTCGCGAAAATGTACTGATAACAGGCACGTAGCCAGGAATTTCAAAGGGAGGAGCCAGAGTTTTATCCAGGCACCTTTTTTTGGGGGGGGGGGAGTACACAGCCTACCCCCCAGCCACCTATACCATTTCCCCCAAATTCGAGCGGCGGGTCTGGGAGTTGTATGAGGTACGAAGTTGTCCAGATTCATATTTACTACTAATTCAGCAGGTTAATGACAGTTAAGCAGTCAAGTTCAACACGTTTCTATCGCGCTCCGCTGTGCTAGGCATAGGCGGCGTGTCTGTTCATCTGTCTGTCACACGCTCGTATTGTGTCAAAACTAATAGCCGCAGGATCATTCGGTTTTCACCACCAGATAGCACCCAGACTCAAGTTTTTAGTACCAACTTTCATATTCTATGTTCTAGGAGAAGCCCCTTGCGAGCGACAGTTTGAAGCGAGATTGGGGGTGGGCATAAACGATGAAAAAGGATTTTTAACCAATAATTCATTGTATGTCGGAAACTATAGACGATATGCACATAGGTACAGTGGAATACTAATAGGAAGTCGCATATTGGCTTTCGATTGGTACCAGTTTTAGTGACCTTGAATGATTGTAACGCATTACTTTACCCTATATAGTTTTTTTTCTGGGGCTCGCTGTACAAAAGTGAATGTAGACAGACACATACTATCAGCAGCAAGAAGATATCTGATTGCTGCTGATCAATGTAGCTACATGTTGCTGGGTCTGTATGTCAGCGATGTACAGGTCGTGCATAAATTGGCAGCGTTAGTAACGTCAAATATCTCGAAAACGGTACTAGTAGAGCTACACTTACAACAGGAAGTTGTACATGCTGTATCCAAAGTTGCCATTTTCAATTGCTTTTAACCCAAATTTCAAAGACACGTTATTATTCGACGTTGAATACGTTGAATACCTCATAACAATACAAGATTGACACAAGGTTATACAGACCAGTAATGAAAAGTGATATGTGGCCTATATGGATTGTGCCGACGCCAGTGACTATGATCGACCTGTTCACTCAAAGGGAGGAGCCATGGCTCATATGCCCCCCCTCCTTAAATACGTCCATGTACTGATACAAGTAAAATGAAGACCAGGATGACTCTCGTTCCATACTGCACGTTTCGTCCACTACAATGCAGCAGGAGGTCGGAGGTCACATGTAAGCAATAACTTCTACTGTCGTATTTGACTGGAAGGAATGTTATATGATGGCAACGACCATTATACGAGGGCAACCTGTTAGCGATAGCTAAGTTTCTTGTCTGTAAATTGTCATAAACGTATTTTATTAGATTAATATTGTGCTGATATCAGTATCGCGCGTCAGCGCGATACTGATATAGCAATTATGTCCGTCCGTCCGTCCGTCTGTCTGTCTGTCCGTCTGTCCGTGACGTTCCGGTATTAGATGAAAACGGCTTGACGTATTGTCATAATTTTTTCACCATACGATAGCCCAATCATTCTAGTTTTATCAAACACCTTCACGAAATTCCGACGCGATCACCTCCTGCGAGGGCGCTAAATACCCATAAATTTGGCTGCCCTTCATTTTGCCGGTTCGGTCTATTAAATTATTTTGGCGCTTTTAATTTTGGCGTTTTGCTTTCTGAACTAATACAACAGTAATAGTAACGGTGAGATTCCGAATATTTGCGATCCGTTATTTTCGTGAAGTCACCAAGGTCGCGAAATTCGCGAAATAAAGGTCACGCAAAAAATACGGGTTTTACAGTAGGCCTAAACATTTCGCGATATTCTACCAAAAGTCGCTATGTCTCGCAGACGATACAATATAGCGCCATAGTTACTATGGAAGGCCAATAGGAACTCGTATCCGATCTATCAAATGGTGTCATTTCCAATGACCTTGAACGAACTCTAACCCTGTTTTCAAAGTCACACCACTCATTGACGCTAAATATCTCATAAACGGCTACAGATACGACCATAGTTACTATAGAAGGGGTATAGGGAATAGCTTTCGAATGGAACCAATTTCAATGACCTTGAGTGATCTCCGACCCACATTTCAAGGTCACGATAATATTCAACGCCAAATAACTCGACACATAGTAAGTCGTGTATGATGTACCCAATGGTTCCGTTTCCAGTGACCTTGAGTGACCCTAACCTAGATTTCAAGGTCACGTGGTTATCATACATGCCGTCGACGTATTGTGTGCGCAGATGACGCGCGATCTGTTTGCGATAGCTAAGTTCTTGTTTTGATATTCACATTTACCCATCTGTCGATTTACTTATTATCGCCTTGTTTTAGTGTTCGCGAGGGTAACGTTTCTTATGTTTATGTTCATAAATATAAACGTTTTAGTCTAATTTGTTATGTAACGTTTGTTTTGTACATTGACGTTTATATTGCATTTTATTAGATATTTATGCCCCCGCTGTAGGCTATGCACAGAATAGCCTGCAGCGGCAGCATTTCACCTTCTCCATCCCGTTGGCCCGTTGTCCGTCCTGACGTCTGTCCCGTGCCAACATCGGCTCGCCCGCAGGGCGCCGCGCTGGGCGTAGGCCAGCAAGGCCAGCCATGCTGTCCGAGAGGGCAAGTCCATTCCTGTTCCAACATAGATTCGCCCATGGGGCCGAGTCTATTCCCGTGCAAAAATGGAATAGTCCACAGGGCGGGCAAGTCCATTATACAGATGCTGCTACGGGGCATCAAATGACCGCGGACGGTCTTTAGCACTCTAGTTGTGTCTGTTTTAGTGTTTATTCTCATAAAATGTTCTTTTTAATCTCCTACATGTCTAATTCAGGACTGTTCTTTATTAACGTTTTTAACTAACGATTCAGTGAAGACAAGTCTGGTTGGTGACCACGACATTTTAGTTACTCTCCGTGGGTTAACGCCTGGGCCTGAATGTCGCTGTGTAGTCATTTTTATTCACCAATTATGGTAGAAAAATAAAATTAAATAAGGTAATGCGAAGCATGACATACCTGCCACGACGTGCCATAGTACCGCATCCTCCGAATAAATTCAGGCATCATATAAAAATAGGAATCATGCAAAGCATGCATAGCCCGCATGCCCCCGCTTCCCCCACCTCATCCCTCCAGACACCACACCCGTTTCCGGAAGTGACTTTTTAACCCCTGGTGTGGCACTCGCCAGAGTCGATGCATTTGCGAAATTTAAAGAGCGTGGCTTCATCCCAAAACGATCACGTGACTTAGACCATGCCCCTTTCGGGGGGATTTTTACGCGTGGGTGGGACTTCCGTACTCGATCCACTTTCCAAATTTAAACAGCGTAGCCTCATCCACTCGAAAAATATTGAAGGGGGTTTAAAATTTCAAAAACGATGACGTGACCCATACCACGCTCCTTTAGGGGGGGGGGTTACCCCTGGGGTGGGACTTGCCGTGTCGATCCACTTGCCAAATTTAAAGAATGTAGCTTCATCCATTGGAGAAATATTGAAGGAGTTTAAAATTTGCAGAGAGACAAATACTGGACACCGGAACGATACCGTGCACCGTTCCCCAACATCAAAACATTAGGCTACCTGCCACGCCCACTTCGTGACATGGCAGGCAGTTTAGAAATGTGCAGTATACCCAGGGTACGTCCGTCAGTTAAACGTGTGAGGTACCTTTAAGTGTGGCAAGATATTGGTTGTTGACTTTCTTCAATTTTATTGATCATAAGCGTACTTTTTATTTAAATTTCACGAGTAGGTTTTACAGGCATATTGATGAACCACTCACACGATTACAGTAGTTTCAAATCTGTGCGAAACGTTTTGTCACAGCTAGCGTTATGTAGGCCTAATGCATGTTTTAACGTTGCAAGTACCATAGTTATCGCATTTTGGTATTCGATTATTGTAATGGTCAATGAATCGAATACGATAAGCCCTACGAAAATCAATAAAAGATGTTTCCAATGATGTTTGCAACTACTGTAACAGACATTTAAAATAACTTTATTAATACCATCAAGTGTAAAAAGACGAGAATCACAAGTGGTGTATGAAAAATTGGTAATTACATGTATTAGTATTAACGAATCTACAGATCTACTGTACACAAGAAGCTCAGCTATTGCTGAGGCAGCTGACGTTACGATAAGATCAATGATAGCGGTAGATCGGCTAACCCTAACCCAGAAATTTCTAATAATTTTCGTGCATTAATTCAAGGAACCGGAAGCTGGAGCGATTAAGTGAAGTGACACATTGACCGTTAATACATGTAACTGTTAGTTTAACAAGAAGCCTAGCTGCCGCAGAGGCCGCGCGCCACGCTCTGTGTCGTTGAAAATTCAGCTGTCAGTCAGTCACTCAATGTCATTCGAATTTACACCGTTGAGTACGGCGTGTGTAAGTTCCTATTAGCATTCCAGTGTAACTATGGTCCTATCTTGTATTATTTCAGAGATAAAGCGATATACACTGTGAGTCAAAAAAAAACTGGACCCTTTGTCATTAGAGTATAACTTTCGCAAATACTGTCCGATTTTAATAATTCTTTCACTGTTGCAGACAAGAAATTATCTGCCCACAAATATATAACTGGATTTCCCATTTCACCTATAGTTTGTAGCCGCACTACCTTGAAAATGCAACCACATACACTTCTTCACAAAAAATGTTGAATAAATCTACAATGCATTATGCATGCAGTCATTTCATTGTTTTTACAAAGCAGAAAATTATGGTGATATCTCTTACTGACTTCTTGGATGCTGCTTCACGACGTCATAATGACGTCATACTGCTGCCAGTGATACGCAAAGTGTCTGGTAACGACTGTGTGTCCCAGCAGGACAGTGCATTGGCACACCGCGCCGCGCACGTGCAACAGTTGAACTGCTGCGTCAAGAAACGCCAAACTTTCTTGTGCGCTAAATCTATGGCCTTCAAACATTCAATATCTCAGTCCTGTGGATTACGAGATCTGGGCTGTCATTCAGCATCATGCCTACCACAGACAAATACATAGTGCGGATGAATTGAAACGGCGGCTCATCGATGACTGGTGCAGTCTTGAAAAGCCGACTTTTGAGGAGGCCATTGACCAGTGGCGAGGAAGACATCGAGCCATGCTAAAGGAGGACATTTAGAGTACAGCTTGTGAACTGACAATGTTGATTTTGTCCATATCTGTTACTTTCAATGTGACTTGTTTGACTATTACATCTTTAATTACGAAATCACGCCAGCAACGTTGGCTAATACATTCTTGTTCATTTTACAAGGTAGTGCATAAGCAGATTTGAGGTAGGGTAGTACATTTTACGGTACACCTGGTCGTAGTTAATTTCTATCTGCAACAATGTTGTTGCAGACAGATGTTGCAGATTTTAATTATTAAAATTGGACAGTATTTTCCAAAGTTATTCTCAAATTTTTTGGACTCACAGTGTATTGGTCGAAATCGCAATTTTTCCATACCCCTTTTACACATAAACTGCAGAAAACGGTTGCAAATATATTCGCGCTGTTCTTTTTCACAACCAAGTCAGATCCTACCACGTCATGAAAATAGATTCTGTATAGCCTAAAGTCCTCTGTTAACGCACAGCTCAAGTGCATGTCACAGACAGACAGACAGACAGACAGACAGAAGGAAAACGATCTCAATAGCGCAGCGTTTACTAATAATAACGCTCGCTGCAAACTTGCCATAAATGACTGATTTTGTTGATCGAAAGTCACAATAAAATGATAGTATAAAATAGACTAAGCGCAAAGTCGCGAATCTGTTGTTGAACAACGTGGCATAGTAAACGTGAAGCCTCTGCGCATGTAGCAAACGGACAGTAACTATAACAATGATGTGCTAATCAGTGGCACGCTCTTGATAATATGAACGTTGCAGCAACAGTGGTCCCATTCTAAAACGCGATCGAAGTCTTTTGCAGCAATTAGAGCGATATGATAACTAGATTCTAATCTCATCCCTTTTCTCCCCGGAACTAATCGCAGCCATGTTTTACGATCTATGTGATTTATGTCACTTCAGATTTGCAGGTAATTTGAGCTTTACGTCGCTTTCTACAAACGGTGATATGAAAATAGGCCTAATCATATATTAGATAACGATGATGATGATGATGATGATGATGATGATTATTATTATTGTTAATACTATTATATTACACTGCGGTCCATAAGAAAGAGGACGTGGCATACCGTACGCATCTATCTAGGTGAGTTTAAACAATCACTTTATAATTTCCCTTAAATCGGCGTACACCTGGAGGCCTATTTATTTAAAATCAGATTAGCAAGAGCTACTACCAAAAGGAAACTACCACATTATTAAGGATGACAATGTATTATCCTTACTTTACATATCTCTATTCAGTACGGAAATTACGGCACTATGCCAGGTGAATCTGCTCAATCCCGACCCGTTCTACTAGAAGGGGACCACTATGCTCAAGTACCACAGCTTTTATCTAAGCTAGTACAGTGTCGCCATCTGGTGACTAACTCAGCACCATCGCTACCTAGTGGGTAGCCGAGGACGGAACTGGCATCCTTCGACTTCAGCACTCGCTGACTCTAACACTGGCGCTGCTGGACAGTCGTCGGACGTTGGCACAGCTGTCGGAGGTGAGCAGGACCGCGGCGGCGGGAGCAGGTGTGCGAATGCGGCGCGGAAGTTGGGATGTCGAAAATCAGTGCGTGAGATAAGCACGACGTGACACGGCTGCGAGATGGAGTCTTTCGACGCCGGTCGATCGCCGACGAGGTACCGTCGCCGCTGCCGGCGACTCCACGGCCAACCGTCGCTAGTATCGGCGCCTCCCCGGTCGTCGCTGATCTTCCACAGATCGTCGACCGGGTCGGCAGTGAAGCGATGGAAGCGGTCGAGAAAGGCGGCTGCTGAACGTCGGTTGAACATGCTGATGCGGACGGCGTTGCTGAGATTGGACGACGGGCGCATCACGTGCGACGTGTCGTCGCGCGAGTCACCGTCGTCCGCCTGCGTATAGTTGGACAGGTACGTAATTCGATCGTGCCACAGCGGCAGTCCTGTCCGACGCTCAGCAAGCGCAACGATCAGCTCGCGACGACGCCGACTACGTCCGCTGTTGAGCAGCCACACTGGTACCCCGGTGTGCACGTGAACCCAGCGACCAGCCGCGCCGCCGCGTCCCAGCGCGCCGACGAACAGGTCGGCTAGGCACGAGCAGACGTACACCTCGGTCTCGTAACTGCGGTAGAACATTTCGATGCGTAACCGGTCAGTCCGACTGACGCCGAACTCGGCGTCGTCAACCACATCCACTTCCAGCGGACACGTGACGTCGTGGTGTGATGACGTCGACTCCAGGTCGCAGCGCGAAAGTGTCAGCACGGTGCGTGATAGCGTCGACGGCGGCCGTGCAGCGTCTGATGTTGTCGTCGTCGTTGGTGTCACCGTATGATGATGATGATGCTCGATCGACCTGCTACTGTCGTCCGTGGCGCCGTTCACTGGTCGCCCTTCACCTTCATGGCACAATGATAAAACAATGATACAACAATGTAACTACTGGACTGACATCAAAATAATCTGCTACAGGACGATTACTGTCTTCAAAATCAGTAGCACAAAACCAAAGTAAGTCTAGTCACTTATATATATATATATATATATATTCCTGACCAAGACAAATAAATGAAAATAAGGCATGGGACATCAAGACTTCCTGCCCGCCTCAGAGACAATACCATTTCTCTCTCAACTTTCAAACGCCACCTTAAGACGTTTCTCTTCTTCAAGCGCAGCGCGGTTGGGGTCCTTTTACAAAAAACGCTCTATATAAATCTACTGTTCTTGTTATTATTATTATCACGCGTATGTACGGTAGTTCAATACGCTGTGTTAGAACCCATGGCCACAGTATGTGGAAAAACGAAAAATTTTGTTATTAATGAAGAAAGATAAGACAGAAACACAGGAAGAAAAGAGAGGGCGAAGGTAGCTTTAACTATTTTATTAAATAAAACTTATGCACGCCGCCGAAAACAATACTCACCAACATTAACAGCATATGCCGTTGATTCAGTGAGTGTGTGTTACGCACATAACAAACCTTCGCCGAGTGTATCATCGTCTACATATGTCTGTTGTCTCGAAACCTTCAGTCCACCGGCAGCAGCATCACGGAACGACATGGCGCGCATCTGTCGACGTTTGAACGTGTCGTATTTCTCGGTGATGAGCTTCACAGCTCTCAGCGTGTTGTCGCCGTAGCAGTGAGGCTGCGGCAGCGAGTAGACAGCGTCTTGTCGGCCGTGCTTCAGCAACGTCTGATACTCGCCGAGGTCGATGTAGACGCTGCAGCGTCCTGTCGACGTCGACGTGGCGCCGACGCTTGTCGCCGGATCCACGAAAGAGCTGCGTGCTGCTGGGCCACCGCCGCCATTGGCTGCCGTGGCGGACGTTATCAACCGGTCGATGGATTCCGTAGAACGCCACGACCTTACAGTTCGCAGCGGACGTGCTGTCGGCAACACGGCGCTGTTGCGTGGACACAGCTTGACGTCACGGATGACTGGTTTCACGCTAGATCTGCCTTCTTCCTGTCTATCAGCAGTGGACGATTCGTCGGCAAGGATGCAGTCTGGTGCTTCCGCAACCGTTGATGTCGGCTGATTGAGCGTCTCACGACGACGCCAAGACATTTCTTCAGTGACGCAGACATTAAATCGTGGACCGTTGGAGACAACGCCGTCACTCGTCGTCGACGTCGTGATGTCAGACTGCATCCGACATCGCTCGTAGTTGGTTACGCTGGACGGCATCACCTGCATCGGTTCGCGGCGCATCGTCGCTGACGACACCGACACCGTTGACGGCGGCGGCGGCGGCGGGCGTGCTGCTGGCGGGGCAGGCGCACGGTACTTCTTGACGACGGGCGACACGCGACTCGCGCCCGACGTCGACGTCGGCGTCGACGTTGGCGGAGGCGGCGCGCGATACTTGACCGGCTTGGGCGGCAACGCCGGCTTCTGCAGCCGCGTCATTTCTGACGTCATCATCTCACCGCAGCACGCTGCCAGTTTCTTCTGCCACACACACAACTTCACTTACCTGTCTGATGCGCCTGAATACATCCAATCCAATGCCGGCGGGTGTAGGCCTACTGAAATCTACGGGAGCAAAGGCAGAAGTTCGAGAAAAATGAACATATTTATGGACGCCCGCTCAGCGTAAGCGGGCGTCCATGTTATATTTTGCCAATGTTTTTTACCCGCCATTCGCTAGTATAGCGAAGGGCGAGGTATTTGTTTTACTGTATGTTTGTTTGTTCGTCAACGATTTCTCGACAACCCGCGGGCCGA
>Ga0209149_1001599_pt1 | contig 11720 bp, 8 predicted proteins | sample WorMetTyACAVOLI2_FD_187423 | JGI IMG/M metagenome (GOLD analysis project Ga0209149, IMG submission 187423) | Marine gutless worms symbiont microbial communities from Max Planck institute for Marine Microbiology, Germany - Olavius algarvensis... ...
ATGATTCCTCAACGCTGATGTTATTTACAGGAATCAGCGGAATGGAACGTTCTGTGGCGAGAGTATAGCTAGCCCAGTCAGCTTTCCTGAAGTTCCATGTTCGTTAGTGACATTATGGAACAAGGAACTTAGCTATTGCTAAAAGACTGCACGTCAGCTGTGAACACAAAGTAACAATTTAGTAAATTTCCAACAAGATCCTTATTTCTCACTGCACCAAAACTGTGTTGCTGCACTACCTTGTAAAACATTAAATATCAAAAATAACAAAACTGTGAAATGGCCTTCAAATGTCACTCAAGATCATCGGAAATGTCACAGTTTGATTTTGATTTCTCATTATCATCTCACAGTGACTATGACACTATATTGTATCATTTCCCACATATAGCCAGAAATTGGTTGAAAATCGTGAAATTTATATATTCTACCTGAACTCAATGCCCCATACGGAGCGACCCCCATCAGAATTTCTCAAAGATATTTATTACTGGGAAAACTAGAATGATGTGGCTACCATATGCTAACAAAGTATGATATGTTAAGCCAGTTCAATCGCAACAAACGGATGGACAGAATTCCCACACAAATATCACACGTCAGCATTGCTGCACTGGCGAGCGAAAAAATGGTATCCTGACATGGAGTAAGGGCTTTAGAATGAGTTTGCTGTTGTTGATAAAGAAACAAGTTATGATTTATAATAAACTCAACTGTGTGAACGAGTCTGCAATATCTTACGTATATATCTGCACAAATGCAAAGACACGTAAGACAGTAGAAGCCAGAAAACAGCAGTTCACACCTGATACTATATCTTCAGCATCAGAGTCAAGCGTGGAACCAGTGAAGACAGTTTCGGCAAACTGCTGGGACACGTCAAGACCCTCATCAGAGCAGACAGACACATTGCTGGCGTCGACTGGAGTCGCTGCACTACCATCATCTCCTGCTTGTATCATGTGCACAGGTTACATAACTGCTACTAATTTCAAAGACCTTACAGTGTTAATTTATTCAGTGCACAAGAATGACACACTGTTGTACAATCTTGGATGCATATCACAAGTTAAATGCAATACGTATTGCAAGCAGACATAACAGAAAGACATGACAGTGTCTATTGTACATTATATTATTAAGCGCCTCACTTTACTTTAGTAAAAGAGGCGCTTATTGAGATAGGCTGTGTGGTGACGTCGTTGGTCGTCACGCGCATGCACTGTGGCCAAACGGTGCATCCTAGGCCTATAGTTACTATGGAACACTAATAGGAACCTCTACCCCATGAATTCAACGGTACAAATTTCGACCCCCTGGGGTGACCCCTAACCGGGGAATGGGCCCCCCATGAGGTGCTTTTTGTCAAATTACTTTGACCTCTTGTTACTATATATCGAGTATCACATCAGCTAGAAGTGAAGTGAAGATGTCTGTAAACATTATACATTAGTGCAATAAGACCATTTTAGAGACATATCAACACAAATAAATGTGAATAAGATGAAAGTGACGGCCTGTGTTTATAACAATGTGCTACCATCACAAACCTGCCGAAGGACGAGTCCTCATCTCTCTAGGACTGTGCACGACGTTAGCCAAGGGTCCACTCATGCTACCACCAGAAGGCTGGGAAGGCTGACCACCGGATCGCGGAGTTGGCGGATCAAATCTGGCAATACACTGGCTGATCCGAGATTCCAGATCCACTGTCATGCGAACTGACTCGGACAGGATGGACATGAGATGATTGTTAGTCTGCTGAGCAGCATCACTGCAACAATAAACAGGTCACAGATGTAACTCTAAAACAATTAAACTGCAATAATGCTTCGACATTTGCACACACACAATATCTGTAGCAACAGTACACAGTACAGACTCAGACTCAAGACAAAACTATACTGTAACACCCAATACATAACTAACATTTGTCGTCTGAGGCATGCACAGGCAGAAATAGTCGATTATTATTATTTAGTGAATGCTGTTGTCACAGTTGGTGTTCCGTAGTAACTATGGACCTATCTTGTATCATTTCTGAGACAGAGTAAGATATTGGTCGAAAATCGCATTTTTTTCATACCCCACCTGCATTCGATGCCCCCATTGGGGTCCCCATCAGAATAATGCCATAGGTTTGGTACAGAAAAATTAGAATGGTGAAAAAAGTTTGAAGACATTTACTCATATTGATACAATACACGAATGTGACGGACAAACCCAGCCAGGTGGGCACACACTAAACCACAGCATAGGCCGCACTTATGCATAGAACCGCGCATCAAAAAGGGATCTTTGATAGAGGTCATAATCAATACACAGTAAATGCAAATACATGGTATATTCTGAATGTATCTAAAGTGATGCATCAGTACGAGTCAGTAAACCATACAACAAGTGTTCCATGTACAGAACAGTGACGCAAAGTACTCAGCATCATTGAAGATCTCAAGTTTGCAATATTTACCGCTCAGCTGAAGCACGTTCCAGATCCAACTGAATGGCTGCTATGAGGCCACCATCATTGGAATCCAGTGAACTAACATTTGCCTTCAGCTGTTCAATTTCAGCATCTCGGCACTGAAGACTTTCTCGTAGGTCTTCTACCGCAGTCTGCAGTTTGTCGATCTGTTCCACAGCCTCAAGATGGCGCTGGTAGTAGACCAACTCGGAATCTCCGCCCTGTTCAGATGATGCTCTCTGGCTCGATAACTGCTCCGTCAGCTTTTGCATCTCGTCCACGTTCTTTCGACTGAGCCGTTCTAGTTCATGTGAATGCTGCTGACGTAGCTCTGATATCTGCTCGTTCAGCTGATGAATCTCATTCTTCAGCATCGTTTCACGCATCGTGAGTTCCTCAACCTTCTCATCTGCAATCTACAGTAATACACACAGAGCCATAAAATCAAACATTACAATATTTTCATAACATATGAACAGCACCGTCAAACCAAATGATGCATATCAGTGCAGTGCACAATGCACTGTATAAAACAAGACAATACATACAGTCAAACAAAATGAATAGGGACCAATCTAATTCACGGGAAAAAATGCGCGATTTCACGGTAGAGTTTTTAAAATATGCCAAATTTCACGGAAAATTCACGGAAGGAGTTTGAGAAATTCACGGAAAATTCACGGGCCCTACAGCCGTTAATTCGAGGTGCTATGTTAATGCAAACTAAGAAATCTGTCGAATAGCACACAAGCGGGTTGCCCTAGTGTGGTGGGATGTAAGTAAGTAACACAGTGAATACATGCCAACTACTTAGTGCTGAAGTGTGACACATAGCAAACAGCAACATCCACACAAAAGCTGTTGATAAAACTCTGAAAACCGTCATAAATGAAAGTAAAAGCGTCAAAATTCTCGAAAAATCGCGAATGTCACGGAATTTCACAAAAATGGGCGTTTTTCACGGAAGAAGGCAAATTTCACGGAAAATGTCACGGCCGTGAAATCGTGAATTAGGTTGGTCCCTAAAAATGAACCACACCAAAGACTGAAGAGCTAACAGAGGAGATCACTGTTCACTGGCCTGTAGACTGGTTTGAGCTATTCATCCAATTAAGTCAACATATGTATAGTAAAGTAAAGTAAATGCGGCCATTTGTATAGCGCATCGTCATGGTCACGTCTCTAATGTGCTACCACTTCCCGCATGTAGGCTCTTATCTCTGCTAGCCAGCCACCAGCCAGGCATCAGCAAACACTGCGAGACCACGTGCACGGGCTGGATTGTCACACAATATGCCTGTTTCCTTCCCCGGCTTTCGCCAGGTACTCATTCTAGCCTGAATGCCTGGCTCAGCGCCGAGGTGATTTACCTGTCCAAAGATGGTCACCCATCTAGGCACTAACCGGGCCTAGTGTAGAGTAACTACTATGTTCATCAGCCGGAACATGTTACCGCTACATTAAACTGACAAACAAGCTGTAAGCTGGCAGTCTTGAATATCGTACGGCAACTGTAGGCCTATCACAGTTAATACTATGAGTGCTTCATCCTATCACTAGGCATGCTGGCGTGGCCACTGTGGCAATGTTCACTGCAGAAGCAATGGAGACAGCTAGACTGAGTGGTTTAGCCAGATGAATGTAACCAGATGGTTAACAAGCAAAGCTATCACACACTGCAGAACTAGTCAGGCTTAAAATACGACAATTTTGTTGATAGAAACTAATATGATACGATATTGAGTATTTAACGTGCAGTAAAAGCTGACGGGTAGCCAGCTTAGTCCACTACATGGGACAAACAGAAAAAACAAACTAAAAATAAATCGAAATGCTTCATCACTGTACGAAACCATCATCTGACTTGTCAGCTGGTACCATGCATGTGTAGACTGCTAAAATACATCGCAGGCCGAACCTGTTTCGTTATTTCTTCACAAGACTAAGTAAACGATACTACAACACATTTCACTTACAGGTCTCATTTGTGGTTCATGCAATGATGACGTGTCTACCTCGCTGCTATGAGACACGACCATCTGTTGTACAGTTGCTTCATCTCTCTCTTCCATCACTTGCATTTGCTGCCGCATCTCAACATCGCCAATTGACTCTAAATAAATGACACGCTAGCATTATAGGCCAGACAAATTCTCACAAATCTTACATCAAAGCTAGTAGTACTCAAAAATAACAAACTGTAATGGGGGGTTTGGAAAGATGCATTCGACATTTAGGGAGGCTCACAGTCTAAGTCAGCTGTCTTCATTTGCATATACAGACCTTAAAATGTTATTGTGAGTTACAGTTGCCATCCACCATTTGTGAAACAAATTTGAACTTTCTGTCATTTCCTTCGTGAGTTTTAAGTTCTAATGAACAAATAAGCAGCAATAATATGACCTTGCAACTTTGACCTTTCTTGACTTTCTGATTTAGAATGTTTACTACTTCTGGCAGTGGCACTCTCTGTGATACTTCTGCCAAGTTTGAAACTTCTAGGAGCTTTCATTCTGAAATTATGGCACACTTCCCGTCTCAGCATTACGTGGCCTTGTGACATCAACCTTCTGACTTCAAATTTGCTCCGTCAGTTACTTTGACATGGGTCATCTTCCCATCAACTCTGGGCTTTCCAAGAGGTTTCATTCCTGGCTTAGGGACAGGCCGGAACAGTAAGAAAAGACGAACACGAACAGATAACAGACGGACATAAAGACGACCTATCAGCCTATCCTAACCCATAATGACCACCCCCTCTCTACGCGCCCTGATTCTTTATAGACATCGGCGCTTTATAAATCATTTACTTATTTACTTACTTACGGAATGCAATCTGTAATGCAGCTTCCTTTACAAAGGGCCAAACAAGAACAGTGTTTTTAATGTATCAAATAATGTTGTATTCTAAACTCAAAAACGACAACTTGTCAAAGTGGGACTTCACACGCTGCCACTTCTCAATTTCACACACAGTTAAAAACTACAGTTGTAGGTGCCAAAACACCAAGACAAATGTTTCAGAAATCACCTGTGAGTTCAAGGCGTTCATGCAACAGACGGATTCGTTCTGTATTACAAAAAACAACAGACTGAATGACTGGCTCAACTGAAAAAGTGTGACAAGAATTTTCTGGCCATGGATGCAAGAACCATTACACCGAAATGCCGATTACATATGCATCTCAACACTCACATAAAATAAAAATGCATAGTAAATGAAACTGCAAACTATCTAGCCACGTTTTATTCCACAACCGACATATGTGTGAACAGGAAGCTCAGCTGTCGCAGATGCTGTGCAATGATCCATGTCATTGGAAATTTTTCTAGGTCACTCGAGGTCACTTATGGTCATTCAAAATCACACCACTGAGTAGGGTGTGTTGTAAGTTACTATTCGTATTCCACTGTACATATGTCTCCTCTACTGTTTATGAGATATTCAACATCAAATACTGGTGTGCCCTTGAATTCTGAACTATTGGTCATTCAAGGTCACTGAAGGTAGCAGCGGTTGACAGATCATATACGACTTCTTATCAGTCTTCCATCATAATTACAGCTCTACTGTGTATCGTTTTGAGTTACATAACATTGCATAATATCGTTACCGTTAAATCTAGGACGGGGTCACTTAAGATCATTGGAAATAGCACCATTCAATAGTTCCTATTGGCATTCCATATTAACTATAGTGCTATCTTGTATCACTTCTGAGAAAAAGTGAGATATTCGTCAAAAATTGCATTTTTTTCATACACCAACTGCATATGATGCCCCCATTGGGGGGGGGGGTCTTGTCCAAATATTGCCATACTGTTTGGTACAGAAAAAATGCTAGATGGTAAAAAGTCTGAGTACATGTTTATTCATTTCGACACAATACGTGAACATGACAGACAGACAGACCGACATTACACGACAGCATAGGCTATGCATAGCGTCGCGGGGCAATAATATTCAATAAATCAAAATATGTCAATAATAATAAATAATCTGCACAACAACATTGCCCACCTTCATACGATTCTCGTAACTCCTGCAGCTCTTGGCGGTGTCTTTTTTCCATATCCTCACACATTTCTGTAAATTTTGCCAAGTTATCTCTTACTAGATCCTCCTAAACACAGCAAATAGCCAAGAACTTTTTACAATAGATTGTTTACGCTAAAAAAACAGGCAAAACAAATGTATACATAACAGCATTTATAAAACAAAAAACTAATAATGTGCAACAAAAATACATGTACTAACAAAAAACATAAAGCGGCTGTATTGATCACACTTAGATAACGCAGTTCACTTTCTAGTGCTTCTATGAAGAGCCTCCTTTGCTATAATACCCACAGTGCACACTGATCAAATCCAAGTTTGGTGGGATAATTTGTGTTTGGATTATTAGTGTCCATGCTATCGGATTGATTGCTTGGATAGTCAAAAGGGTTCAACAGTGTCCTCTGTAATATGTGACTACTATGACAGTGTCCTCCCCTCTGTAATATGTGACTGCTACTGGCAATTGAAAATATTGGTGCTTAAATGCCACCAAGGCTGGGTCTGTTAAAATCAAGGACGACACTGTGCAGTTGGGTACCTAATGTAGATCAGATGGACCCATAATCTGGTCTCAGCTAGGCAGGCCAGAATGATTTGAGTGCCCACAACTCCCTAAGACAGTCGCACAACGCCGCTCCCTCCACATAAAACACACAAGCCTCTATCAACACAATAACATATGAAGTCGAGTTAATGAGCAATTTAGCGCCGTTAATTTGTTAGTCGACATAGAACCAGACACACATGCATAGCCGTACACACAACAACAATAAGCCGTAAAGCTGTACAGAGATGAGTAATGGTCAAAACAAGCTTCTTCTACAAAAGTATGTAATTTTAATCAACAAATTTAAGTTAAATTTAAATTTAAGCCTTCAGTGCTTTGACGCTGTTCAGTGGGAATCAGCAAGGGCACTTGTCCAGAAATACATTTACAATATGCTCGAAAGAGAGGCTAAAAGCAAACCCACTTGAAAATCACCATAAAAATAGCTGTGTGAGTGCGCATCATGCTGTCTGCAAAAATACCGTAACGTAAAGCCGCTTTCACACTGTACACAACTTCCATCACTCATGCATACAACAACGATGATGCACAACAAATAGGCTCAACTTGTTAACAATAAAAACTATGCTGCATCCAGTGATTTTTCCAGCATTCTCAGTCAGGTGAGAGTTGCAGGACGTCAGGGTGACTGTCTCCCTTCCCAGTGATGGACAATGTTTACTGAAAGAAAATTTACTTTTTTCTTGATTTACAGTAAAAGTTAAGTGACAATATTTAACCTTTTAATCGCCACATTAAAACCGCAGAGCAACGGACCATCATATAGCAATACAGTGATTGGTACACTGGCCATTGATGGGTAGGCTGTAACATTTGGTACAGCTAGGAGGGGACTGGGCAGGGCCACAGCCCACCCAGGCCCCTCCTTGCTGTACATATGTAACAGCCCACCCATCGACGGCCAGTGTATCAACTTTGTATTATTCGATGTAGCACTATAATTGCCTTTGGGGTCTAAAGGGTAACATGTTTAGTAACTATCAGAGTAAACAACCATTATGTATTGCAGATGTATATGTATACAAGTACTGAGAACGATGTGCAACTCGGCAATCAATCAATATTGGTAACAAATGGACAACATTCATCTTGTTCAGAATTATTCTCGAATTATTCCCAGGTGGGATTTAATGATTTTCAGGGGGTTGAGTTGATGGAACTCAGGGGACGAGTTCTACCCTCAGCAGGTTAGAAAAGTCACACGCTACAAGAGTAATCACGTGCTACAAGAGCCAAGCGATTTCTGCTTGCAGTTAAAGCATCATGTGCACACAGCTGTAAATACATTCAGATCCAGCCAGCCAAAAGCACGTTAAAATCCATGCTGGCCATGCAGGCATTAACACCCCTGCTGCTGTTAAGCGGACACCAGTATAAATAGATTATGTAACAATTTGAAGTTTGCAAAAGGCAAGGACGAACAAAAACATAACGAACACACAAGTACACTACAGCCAAGAACATTCCATAGACAGCAACATCAACTTCACACAAGCATCTGCATCAGCAACTTCATCACTAAAACCTACTACATTCTCATCCAAACAAAACAACACTCAAGAGACTGCAAACCTCTGCTAAGGACAACCACACCATGCACCTGCCACCTACTGGTAATAACTAGCATCACACTAGCTACAACGCACTATTCAATACAGTAAGTGGCGCCATATGAGAATTAGCATGTAATGTGTTATTTTGCAACACTAAACAAACTGAAAAATTCCTAGTCGTGGATCATCTAAAAAACCTAAATGATTGGTTCTTGTCCCAACCAACCTAATCTAAAACAGCTTACCTCAGCAGGTGTAGAAAATTCTCACTCACGCATTCAGTAATAGGTTTTGGAACTTTTGGAACATTCAATAATAAGTTTTGGAACTTTAAACTTATCTACTCTATGCCACTTTTCTAACATGTCATCATCAATCTACACTGTGTCCCAAAAAGGTTTAAAGCAAGCCACTTGATGTTGTCCACTTGATGTTTGATAATAACTTTGGCAAATGTGGACCAATGACAAAATTCTTTTTCACCAACTGATTTGTGAGAAACTTCTCTATGTACACACACAAAAACTTCCATCTCACCTGCAAACAGTTGCTACACTACCTTGTGAAAGTGAAAAATCCAAGAATGTTATCGATTTTAACAGCATCCTCAACAAACTGTTGACATGTTCCTGAGGACACTTTGAACACTTGATGTAATAACATTTGACAGTAGTTAGACCGACTGTCCAAGACCGCTGACATTGACTGACAGACTAACATTTTGAAATTTGTCAGATGACGTCTCGAATCAACAGTTCAATGTTGTTCGGTTGAACATTGTTGCATCATGGTGATTTTTTCACCATGATTATCTTCGCACTGTCTTTGACATTCTTTCTATGCTATACTTCACGTGTTACACACATCTTTTAGTAAAATCATTAGTGCAATATTTTTGTGGCCGGTTATGTAAGATCTCACATTAAATTCTATTTAAACATATTGTCACATTCAACGTGAAAATTTGGTAACATTTTGGATTTTTGAATTTCACAACATAGTGTAGCAACATACTGCAGGTGACGTGGAAATCTTTGTAGTATACGCATAGAGAATTTTCTGATGAATCAATTGGTGAAAATTGGTCCACATTTGCCAAAGTTATTATCGAACATCAAGTGGCTTCCTTTTTTGGGGGACACTGTACAACAATCCATAAATTACTAATGTGGATCACTTAACTTTGGTCACGTGACAAACCTAGGATTTCACAGAGTGAGTTAAGAAACTGAAGAACAGTTTTAACATTATTGTATTACATTACATGTCGAACAGAAAACATTCATAATGACTCATCAACAGAAAATTGCCACAAGTGCTTCACTGAAGTGCAGCTGCAGTAAGAAAATCTGACGTTAGTGCTCACAGGTAACTGACACTGAATCAGTGAGTGAGAATTTTCTTTTGGGACCATTCGTAGACGAAGGACATTAAGTGCCACAGAAGTCTAAAAGATCCAACAAGGTTTAGTCGAGAACCAACAAATATTATCTGCAATAATTTAAACAGAATAAAATATGAAATATTTACTCAATTTATAACAGCCACAGTGCAGCACAGCAAATCTACTAAGTACTCTGCCGTGACTTTTGTCAATTCACAAGCTGTATTTATTGACTCCATCACTTATCAAAAAACATTCAACTTAATAACTTACAAAGATCATACAGCACTGGTATATTACTACTGTGCATAAACTGCAGACAAAGATACCTCTATAGGAACAGACAATACGGACACACACAAGCATACAAACACATGACTACAATCATGGCTCGAGGATACAATTTGCTAAAATAGAATACGTTAGTGTACGTACGTATCTTTTGAAAAACAATACGCATATGATATGTTTCGTACGCTTCAACCTGAATTCACCTACAGACCTATTCGAAACATAACGAGTGGGAGGCTGGAAGCACATACAGGTGTTGCAAAGTGGTAAAAAGAATATGCCTGGTACAATGCAACTATTGTGACAAACAATTCTGGAAACTGTTTATCTTCTTTGATACTGTTTTAATTAAACTACTGTGTTGGTAGTTGCAACGTATTCCACTCTTGTTTATGTAGGCTAAAATAGAGTATGTTTGCGTACGTAGGTATCCTTCAGACAACAGAATACGTATACTACGTATCGTCGAGCCTTGACTACAATAACCGACGACACGACACAAATACAAAGACATCACCAGAAGCTTCACGTAATCACTATGTAAGTGAAGCGTGCAGTTGGCTGGAGAATCAGTTAGTTGACCCAGACTTACATTGGTCTTCATCACAAGATCACTGAGGGCCTTAACGCTGAATCTAGACAGCACTGTGGATATCTCACACTGACACCAGCATAACACACCACATTACATGGCATCTCACTCACACCGTTCTAGTCATCGTAACTTATAACGGCTTAAATAAATATAGAAACATCATGCACAGTTGAAGTTATTTTAAAATACATAACACAAGTAACAAACGAAGCCATACAGCCTAAAATATTCCACGTTATAACGAGGATCTGACTACGTTAGAAAGCCATGAACAAAATACTAATCTTTATTCAGAATGAAAGTAGTCAAATGGAGATAGTTTACGAAGTCCAGAGATGTAATGAGTAATGACAATGTAATGGATAGATGTAACAGAGATGTACCAGGTAATGACCGATGCAATGTATTGGATATACGTTGTACTTAACCCTTTAATCGCCACTCAAAAACTGAAGAGCAATGGACCGTCATACAGCAAAACAGTGATTCGTACACTGGCTGTTGATGGGTGGGCTGTTACATTTGACACAGCGAGGAGGAGACTGGCTACAGCCCCCCCCCCCAGTCCCCTCCTCGCTGTACCAAATGTCCCCCCAGTCTCCTACTCGCTGTGCCAAATGTAGCAGCCCACCCATCAACGACCACTGTACCAACTTTGTATTATTCGACGTGGCACTATAACTGTTCTGGCTGTTTTGGAGTCGATGTTGGCAACTTTCATCTCACCGATATCAACTACGCTGATGACGCAGTCCTTTTTACTGATGATCCAACAAAATGGGACTACGTTTTTCGAAATTTTGAGG
>Ga0209149_1001600_pt1 | contig 11719 bp, 5 predicted proteins | sample WorMetTyACAVOLI2_FD_187423 | JGI IMG/M metagenome (GOLD analysis project Ga0209149, IMG submission 187423) | Marine gutless worms symbiont microbial communities from Max Planck institute for Marine Microbiology, Germany - Olavius algarvensis... ...
TGTCCTTGAATCCAAGGCCAAGGCCAAGGACAGCCACCAAGACCAAGGCCATATTGCTCAAGGCCAAGGCCAAGGCCAGACAATCACAAGGCCAAGGCCAACGCCAAGGCCACAAATTTTGTCCTTAAGGCCAAGGCCAAGGACTAACATCACTGCCATGAAGACCAAAGACACAGAGTTGCTCGGAAGAGAGTTAAACTAAGCAAGTTCAAAGCCCGATGCAGTCGACCGACCGTTAAGAACTGCTCATATCTTTGTGCACCATTACAATAGTACACACTACTGTAACACAGATAGTTTTTATTCACATTCCCCTTCCTCCAGGGGATGTACCTCCCATCGCACTCTCGATCTGTCACTGCAACTTGTCTGAAGAAAAGTTGATCATATCTCAGGTTACTTTCACAGTGCATGGTAACTACAGTACGTGGCTGTGGCTATCAAATACGACGTGTGCACAAAAAATGTAGTTTATGTGTCAGTTAGTTACATGAAGTCAATGTAACATTATGAATAACCGAAAAAGTTGAAGTAGTTGCTAGGACGGCTCCACTAGTTATTGTACGTAACGCTCAATGGATGTGCCCAGTACAACAGGCGAACCAAAGCTGCAGTTTGCGATCGTGCCTCCATATGCCCGGCTCATGTTCGACACACTTCTTAATTAAAATATAGTAATAATTATGTCGTTTTCAGCTTAGGGCTACCTGTTTCTACAGGTAATGTTTTAATCATTCAAGTACTTTTCGCCGACGTAACAACTGAGAAAACAACCGAGGCAGCGGCCTGGGCTGCCTCAAGCGTATTTGCGGCCCTGAATAAGGGTTTACGTGGCCAAGGTAAAAACATTTGTAAAGCGAGATTTAACACAGATATTGACACATCTTATCTCAAATCATCTCACTGACAGATGTAATAGTTTGCACCAGGACACTGTTGATGCACCTACCTGAACTGTTTGAAAAATAGCCTAAATAAAATTAGATGCAAAAGGATGGGTTTCTTCACAGAATAGTCTGGTAAACCATAGGCCTTGTCATGTGGGTTGACCTCAACATAAGGCCGCACAAGGTGTTTTTTTCGGAACACACTGAAGATAACACAGCTATTGCTAACAGATCGCGCGTCAGCTGGCCACAAAGTAACAATAGTAAATTTTCAACAATTTCAGCGCGTTTATGTAGGCCATGTGTAAGCCGCTGTTGCAACGATACATGTCAAAAGAAGTCATTCACGGAGAGGGGTGGCAACCTTTTAATGACAACACAATGCTGATAACGACAAACTTACGACAGCACTGTTTGTAGCGTTAACTTTGCTAATTATAACTGTATGACTCATATGTATAATTTAACTAAAGCACCTGTCGACACATGACATTCTTTACCAAGTTATACTGTTTAATATAATACTATAAACTCGTCAGAAATTTAATAAGTGACGCTCAACTACGAGCGTTCAGTTACGAACATCAGCGAAGTTAAGTCATCTGCCGAGTGTCCCACTGCATAGCAATGCAGCCGTTTCCGAATGTCTGAGCTTTTCACAACATCTTGTTCCTTTAAAAGTCTGTAACATCTCAGTTGTTGAAACAGTTATCATTGACAAACAAGCACAGAGACCCACATACCTACAAACACTGATGAAAACAGATGCGTTGGCTAAGATATCAATGCTGTGGTGTTACCAATATATTACGCAAGAAAAATTCCGACAGTCACACATGAATGTATTACGTACACAACTGAAATTAATCAATCCATGGACACAAGGTCTTCCTGGCAAGACACAAACACTGTGACCACTACCAGTTTTCGTTGGTCTTACATGGGTCTTGCTACAAAACCAACTGACCAAGGTCTCATATTCAACAACACAATACACTTATATGCACCATAATTAAGGCGACAGAGGTGTGGGTTGTTGGAAGTGCAGACAGAAAAACAGATGGACAGATACATGTATGTCGTGATCAGATGCTATTCGCGACACAAATGACAAACTACATAACATAGTCAACATGGTTGCTACCGACGCACATAAATATCTTATGTAATATTGCATCATTGCATGCTAGCACAAAATGCACTGTTAGCCATGAACATTTAGTTAACTGAAGTAAACATAACTGCGTCAGTAAGACGCATACCTCCAATGACGGATAATTAAAACTATGTGCAATATTCCCGCCCCCTGTTAAAGTCAACATTTCCGTCGCTCATTGTGTGCTTTTATATACTCAACTACGGGGGTCAAGAATGACTCTGCCAGTAATACCCATATGACTTTAACCTTGCCAGTAATACCCACATAACTTTAATCTCCTGCGAACTTGACCTTTAACCTCCAGACCAACGTGGTCGACCGTTCATGCCCTAGTCCTTGGGACCACTTGTGCCAATTTGCATTGAAATAGGTTCACTCGTTTTCAAAAAAAGAGTATACAAGTCGGTATAGTGGACAGATGAACCAACAAAGGGACATATGGATGAACCAACGGTTACGTCTTGTCTGGCGTACACATGAAAACAACCTATGTTATCTGACAGTATTGCTGTCGTACATTTTAATGACAATGACCGCGTTCATCAGCGATAGCTAACGTTCTTGTTGACGTCATTGGGGACAAGGAAGAGTGAGGTCAAATGGGAGGGGACAGGGAATGGGGAAGACAGAGGGAGGGAAGGGGACGGTATGAAGAGGCGGGAAATAAGAATGCACCAAAAAATCTGCGAAATGCATCATATTTTGCATTATGGGGATGCTCCGTCGGTGGCTACCGCCATGTGTCATATATTTCTTGAAAGCTCCGTTTCATAAACAGTATTCCCGTCACATGTTAACAAATAATAAGGCTTCATAATTGAATCACACGGCCAGTGTTGTAAGGGCGACTCCTGAAGTCAATGACAGACGGAAAAATTATCCCTGTCATCACACCACATCCATGAACCGACAGTCACCAAATATTGCACACGTCATAACGTCCATCATATGTGCCTCCATGCCACATTTGGTCCAGATCGCTGAGGCCTACCACTTTTTAATCTATTTGTACACAGAAATCTGTACACGGACCTAGAGCTTACGCCGCTGAACCGACTTCGACATGCGACGCAACAAGAAGCGTATTCACGCATGGCAGTGTCTTTTGCAATTAGAACACACTATTGTGACATTTTCTCCCTCAAACCCCCGAAAACCAATTTTTTGGGGTACATATAATAGAAAGCATATTGCAAATATATATTCGCATAACTGCATGGTGCTTAGAGATACCAGCTGAAATGTGGCAGGCTGTTCGAACTTGCCAAGTATTTTGAGCACAGGTCAAAGTTTCAGCATACGATGTACGGCAGGGGCTAGTAGCTCCCACATCATATTTTGAGACCCTATCTTTATCTGTGAAACTAATAGGAGCTGGGAAGTTGGCATACTGCTAGGCATTTACAATTACTTGGACTCTGTAAAATTTGTCTGCTAGGTGGCGTCAACGAAGATCACCCACTCCCACTTTTTATTTTGGTATCCCCTCAATCTCTGAAACTTATGGAGGTAGGAAGTTGAATTTGGTACACTGGTAGGCATCTGAAGGTATTATGGCGCCATCAACAGATTTATCAGCTAGGGGGCATATGCCCCACTTCATATTTTGGAATCCCCTCTATATCTTGTGGAGTAATCGATCCAGGAAGTTGAAATTTGGTATGCTGGTGGATGTGTAGACCTACAGGTAGTAAAGGAATAGCAGTGACGTCCGACCAGGTCATTATAGCGAATTGCTAACTGTGTAACAGTGAAGCAGGTGGCAGGAACACGTGGTCAACTTAGTCCCAAAATGGGAATACAACAGCATAAGTACATGTTAAAAACTTCCATGAAAGTTTGACTACACTTGTACGACCTCAAAATGATACCTCTAAAAGAGCAAATATCAACTGATACCATTTTCAACAAAAAAGGTTATTACACTATTGCAGCAATCGACATTTCGGCGCATTGACTGATTGATGCACTTTTCAGTTTATCAAACCAGCATGGTTATCAGTAGCGTACTCGACTGCGAGAGTGTGTGAACGCTGACGGTGGACATTTTGAACACCATTTGTAACCGTGATTGCTTTGCAGACGGTTCATTTAACTTAACACTGATAGTTTCTTTTTGTTCAATTGCATTTTTGGTGTGTCACTGAAAGCAAATAATAATATCACGATCCTGAAACTGAACTCACTTGCAATTTAGCACACAATGTTCAAATTGATGTGAGTTTGTTCTGCGCAATTAGGTGTGGGGCGGCTTTTTGCTGGATACAGTGTATATCTTTAACAGAGGTGATAAAACAGACTTCGTTACTACAGACGTACAGGCACTAACATAAAGTAACATGTGCCATATGGCATCGTGCCATCATCAATCGTCGTCGTTTCTGGCATGCAACTCAAGATTGCGTAGTGCCATACGTCGATGATCTTGATTAACCTTCAAGGTCACGTCAGCCACTTTGTGTGACACTAAGTGGACCCTGCGTCTGTAGTTTGTGACATAAAGATCAAAAGATCTCAAAAAATGTCTGGATTTCTCATGACCTTGAGCGACCTCAGTTATTTTACGTCCTATACACCGTTCGATCGTATCCCCCCCAAAAATGCATACATCATGTACACTGTCAATTATACTGGTCCGAGCATCTGTAAATCTGAAACTTCACAGACAACTGTGTAATACAGCCTAGTCATCACACCATAATCAATGACCACTAAAGCTTAATGCCCATTACACACTGGCAACAAAGTTTAAATTCAACACGTTCGATTTTGTTGAACAACTTTGTGCCGGTTTGTTTGGCAACAACTTGAATATTTATGAGTCACGTGATGATCACTAGTGATGTCATTTCGATGAAATGGCAGACGAAGATATTATTTTAGCATCAGTTTCAACAATTATAGCAGTAGCTGCTGCAAAGAAACGCCGACAACGCAATCACTCATGTTAGGTCCGCGATGTTATGCTGCGACTCAACGGTGTTCATTAATATTCATGAAGTGTCAACATTGTTGCCGATACGTTGAACTTTGTTGCCGATACGGTCGACTTTGTATTCAGTGTGTATGGGGCCGAACCAAAATGGCCGACTTTCAACAAAATTAACCGTGTTGAATTCAACTTTGTTGCCAGTGTGTACCGGGCTTCACACATGTTGCAGTCTCTAAATACAACGTGCACGTCATGAAGTACCTCTACATAAACTGCTTCAAGCAAGCAAAAAATGGTGCAAAACGATTACAGCTACTCGACCTATTTGGATTGGCACACGAAACATGTGAAATGTGTCACTGAACTGTTTTCACCAACTGATACATCCACTACTGTGTTTATTTCCATGTCTAATGTTGACATTCTACTGGAATAGGTGTCAAATGCACGTTGGTATGACACAATCGCTATTTTCTACCAATATCCAAAAAAATTATGGAAATGATACAACGTAGGGCCACAGCTAATACGGAACAACAAAATTTACTCATAATTTATCTACGGAATGGTAACATTTGCAGTGATCTTCAGTGACCCGGAAGCTACATTTCATGGCCATTACATTAGCGAACGTATACGACTAGAAAATGTCCTAAGACGGACAACAGCAGACTGATAGAACATCAGATATGACCTATTGAGTGGTGCTACTCACAATGAACCCAAATGACTTACCACTATTGGACGTTACATATATCACAAACGGTAACATTCAGCCACTTTATTACTGTAAAATGCTAACAGGAACATACACTGTGTCCCCCCAAAAAGAAGCCACTTCATTGTGTGATAATAACTGTGGTAAATGCGGACCAAATTTCCGAAAGTTTTCACCAACAGATTCGTGAGAAAATTCACTATGCACATACTAGAAACATTTCAACCTCACCTGACATAGGTTGCTACAGTACAATGTTGTGAAATTATGACATCCACAAATGTTACTGAATTTTCACGTTAAACGTTATAATAACTACTGTAACTAAAATTTACTGTGACATCTTATCCAACCTGCCACAATAATATTGTACTATTGATGTTACTTAAACATATGTAGAACACAATAGACAGAACGTACATGGTGCGAAGACAATCATGGTAAAAAAATCACCATGATGTAATAAGTTTCAACTGAAATACGTTCAGCTGTTGATTCGAGACGTCCTCTGACAAACCTCAAAATGTTAGTCAGTCAGTCAATGTCAGTGGTCTTGAACAGTCAGTCTAACTACTGTTAAATGTTAAATCAAGCGGGAAAAGTGTCCTTAGGAGCATGTCAGCAGTTCGTTGAGGATGCTGTCACTATAACCAACTTCATCCATTTACTGCTAACATATGGTGCATGGCACAGGGACAGCATCAATGTCGTGAATATCGTTCAACAAACGACTGGTAGCGTGTTTCCAATTCTTCTTCAGTATATGGAACTTCACGCCTGAAGTCCTGTTCTGCCATTTCACGCGATACTCCGTCGACATGTTGAATGGCTGTCACCACTGCCTGTAGCATAAGTCATTTTATCATACACATTATGCGCTGCTAAGTATAGACACAAATGTCAATGCGCTGAAAACAGAATGGTATATGTAAAGTATGGTGTCACCAAATCGGGCCAAATCAAGCCCACTTCACAATGTTACAATATCAGAAATAATGAATTGAGGATTCCTGACGTCATGTGTACATGGCACATACAATTATTGGCTAAGACATCACTGATCTGCTTTGACGCAATATGTCTGTCTGTGTATTCTTTCCGCGTACGTACGACAACAATAAAATGGTTGTTGCCTGGCGTCAACTTATTAATTGTTGCTTCAACATTTTTGCTAAGAATCATTATCAACAACTGCTGTAGTACAAGCAACGGGGAACAGTTACAATTTATCTGAATATATCCCGGGCAAATAAACACATACGTTAAATTAAACCAGTCCAACCAAATAACAATGTGATTTTGATTGTTAGTTTCCTTCTGCAGACACACCTTGGTGCTAGCCAAATCGCTTTGAGCTGTGCTATCAACGAACCGGGATGGTGTGACCCTCATTTGACAAGCTTTGTTTTAAGAAAACTGGAACTACTGTACTCAGTACAGTAGTTCCAGTTGTGTTAAAACAAAGCAGTGTACTCTGAGGCTGCCCTGAACATATAGGTCAAAAAACTCTTCCCATTCACAACAACGTTATATCAACTAATATTACACAGTATGCAATATTGGTGACTTCTATTCAAAGAAGCATTGAAACATGTACAGGGTGTTTCAGAAACAAGTAGCCCCCCAAAACTTTTCAGAATATTTGTAGGGACAAACGTAATTCACGATTTCACAGCCCAAAAAATTTTCCGTGAAATTGGCCTTCTTCCATGAAAAAAAACCCATTTTCGTGAAATCAATGATTTTTTGGTGAATTGTAATGCTTTTACTTTCATTTTTGATGGTTTTCAGAGTTTCATCAACAGCTTTTGTGCAGATTTTGCTGTTTGCTACGTGTCACACTTCAGCACTAAGTAGTTGGCATGTATTGACTGTCTTACTTACTGACATGCAGTCGAGTCTTGACTTAGTGCATTAATAATAATAATAAGTATTCATTGTTCAGAAATTTCAAATGTGCTATTGGACAGATTTCTTAGTTTTCATTAACACAGCACCTCGAAATAACGGCTGTGGGGCCCGTTTATTTTCCGTAAATTTCTCAAACTCCAGTGAATTTTACGTGCAATTTGGAACATCTAAAAAACTCTACCGTGAAATCGCACATTCTTTCCCGTGAATTAAGTTGGTTCTTAAATATTTTCCTTTCCGTGAAGTCTTATAATGTGAAATTATGCAAATTTGTTGGCATTTCATATCCATGTATAACTACCAATTAAGGTAGGTTTATCATAACATTTCATCAAATGGCGTTAATTTTTCCACGAGTACCCATCTGTTTTAACCTGTTCAAGTTTTGAGTAGGCCCATTCACTCACAAAACGAAAATGCAGCTTTTCCGAAATGACGTCAATTTTTCCTAATCTCAGTGTGCAATAATTGTAAACAATCGATAACTGTCTCACTTTTTACCATTAACATTTTAACTGACATTGTTTTAAAGCTCGGTAAAGACTAACAATGGGAAAATTGTCTTAAAACAACAAACTGCGCATGCAGATGCTGTGGTAGGTTTCACAGTCCCACTGTCTGGTTTACGCATAACGGCTAAGCCAGTATGGTCGACTCAAAGACAAACTTGTCAACTTTCACCCTTTGTCAGCGCATAACTGGAAATGACGTGATTTCTCACCACATCCTCGCTCACGAAGCGTCTGCAGTCAATACTTAAAACTTGACACACATTTCACAAAGACAAAATTAAGTGCAGTAAAAATATTGCGAAAAATTTCAGGGAGGCTACTTCTTTGAGGCACCCTGTATATGGTTACAAAACAATTCTATTAATATTTACTCTAACCGCAGACCAACATCACTGATCAGATGAGGTTGCAGACATTGAGCGGGGACAACGGACCCTGCTGCAGGGGCATCATTTAGGGGGTGTCTGGACCCCCCAACATTTTGCGATTCATTTTCTTTTCTTGCATGTAAATCATAACTGTGAAAGTCTGTGATATGACCTGAAAGACTGAGACTACTAGACCCCTCAGCCGGGCCGCCGCCACTTTTCCGGCTGGCGTGAACCAAATCCGGCTGGCGCGATGACCAAAATTCGGCTGGCGGTGGCGGAAGATGTTTCCGGCGGTGGTGGAATTTGACGCGACCTCGTGAACGGAGGCACATTACTTCATTAGTGAGCCTAAGTATGGAACATGTGGTATCGACAGCTAGCGTCGTTACTGTAGGCTATTTTGAGGCTCATTAACAATGACAACAACTATAATTTTTCGACTGCATCTGCTCATGTCAAGTCACTGGTGTTGTCTAATGTCTAGAACTCTGAGTCTGAACTCTGAATGTAGGACTACAACTAGACGCTGGCATGTGACGATATCATGCCAACCGGATGGACGCCCGCCGCAGCCAGTTCGACCTTGGAAGAGTGGACGTACATTTAGCCGAGTGCAGCAATGTAGTTGGTTTAGAATTACCGTATTCTACAGAGTTGGGGCGGGAGAGCAGAAAGTTTGCGAGTGGGGTCCGAAAATATGGAAAATTTGATGACGGTCGTTGACAGACTGGACGAGCTGCAGGCATCTTCAGTAGGTAGAAGGTAGTGTAGCAGCACGCGGCAGCGAACGGGAGCCAGACGCATGGACGTCCATGTAGACACATACAGTCAGCCCTGCCCACGTGCGACGGGCTGTGGCCACTGCCTAGGCACATGTCATGGAGGTCTCGCAAGGTAGCGGAGTTTGCGCGTGGCCATGCTGCCATCTAGCGAATAAAATAAAACATGTCCCAGGCTATTCACCCATGTCATTAGTTTTTAAGAACAATAATATGACGCGTGGATGTCTGGTTTGTAGGCCAAAGTTCACCAAACCTGGCACACGTGTAGAGCAACCATCTGTGCTTAACAAGTTTTTTTCAGAATTACAATATTTTGCCGCGTTCGGGCGTGAGAGCACAAAGTTTGTGGGCGGGGTTTGAAAATATGCCAAATTTCGTCACTTTTTGGCCCATCCCTGTAGTTTAAGCAGGACCAGGAAAAAATCCAAGTAGTAACTTCTCTATTCACACTCAAGGTCCACCACGTGTAAAAGTTTCGCGGCCATAAAAATAAATAAATAAAATAACTTTCGCAAAACATAACATGGACTTCGCTCAAGCTACGCTGAGCGGGCGTCCATAAAAAGCGAGATCACTGTTTGGCTGGTTGTTTAAGTATTGTTGATAGTTCGCGTGAGACTCAAAGCACATTGCACTTTTAACATGCAGGCGGGCAAGTGGCTTATCTACGTTACAACATTCTTACGACCGAACAAGCTATTTGATAGCTTCATAATGAAGCTGCTGCATGTGTCACAATTAGTTAGAATCACTTGCGCCGTGGCGCGCCGCTTCAGTAAATTTTGGCTGGCGTGGCGACGCGCCAAATTTTTTTCCGGCGACGGTGGCGCAGAAGGGTGCCGGTTGGCGCCGGCGGCGGAATTCGGCAGCTGAGGGGTCTCGTGACTACTGCAACAACATTATGTCACGTCTTGTATTTAACACCAAGTAGTTAATAGTGGCAATTACTGTCACAAAATATTGAAATAATCAGTGTCAGAGACTCTGTGTAGTGGTTCTGCACGACATGTGGTCAGTTGATTATCAGGAAAATCATTAAAATTGTTGCCACCAAATGGAAGACTTTACGGCCAGCATGCACCAAATTCGATTTCGGCTGCGGCTCCACCCCATACCCCGCTGGGAAAGCTTACAGTGCTCCCCAGACTACCTTAGCTTGATTTAGAGGGCCTACTTCTAAGGGGGGAGGGGGAGGGATGGAAAGAAATGGAGAGGGGTTGACCCCCAAGGTTTTGCTAAAATAACGGTAATGCCCTGCTGTGCAAACTGATCACACACAACAGCAGACGGCAGAGCATAACTGAACAGTGTTCACTTTAAGTACAAAGCATCACCACTGATGAATTCATTATAAAAGCACTACAGCTTCCCCATCATCAGTAGAATGCTATTGTTAAATAGGTTATAACTAAGATATAGTACACTACTTAGTAAGTCATTAACAGCTGTCATAAATGTCATCAGTTCTCACAAGTCACTAAGCACTGGCAAGTTGTACAACACGTTGTGCTAACAAACAACACCAGTAATTAGTGTTATCTATATTATCTACTGCAGTAATAGGAAAACCCAACAGTCAATACTGAGCTGACAAACCTCAGGCAGCCAACCATGCATAATGTAGCCGGGATCGATAATGTGCACAGCGTAGGCTCTCTCTTCTTCCCCTCTCTCTTGTCTCTTCTGTTTCTCATAAGCATCATACACTGACCATAGCCAGCTCGCATATGACGTGACCTGCACAAATTAAATGAAATAATGAGATGACACACTGCACGTGTCTTGCAAATGGTACAGCAGTGTGCACTGTGTTAATTACTGGCACACAACAATAGCAGATAATAATAATGAAGTGTCTGTCTACGGAAGGCAGTACAATTCCAGATGACTTATTTGAAGTACAGTAAAGATATACACAGTTGCCAAATAACGTTTCAAATATTTCGGCCGCATGCTACAGCGAACTGTTTATCTATAGTCATTCACTATATCTGGACAATGTGACTTTATTCTGCGTCGCGATTGACTGGATGTTGAATCACATGGATGCCAATCCGGGCATTAAGGTGGGCTCGTCATCCTTTACCGATCTCGTGTATGCTGACGATACCACCTTATTTGCGACATCATCCCAGTCAGCAGTAGAAAGCCTGTCGTCCTCCCAGAATGCCACCTCTGTCCTTGGTATGCATATCTCTTGGCCAAAGACAAAGGTCCAAAACCTCGGTACTGGTCAGCCGCTCTCTGATGCATCTGTAGACGCTCACCATGTGGAATGCGTCCACAACTTCACGTATCTTGGCAGTGTTCAGTCATCAGACGGCTATAGCAGACCTGACATCAGACGTCGGATTGTGCTTGCAGCATCAGTGATGTCCTCATTAAGCAATATCTGGAGAGACCAACGACTGTCATTGTCTACCAAGACGCGCATCTATCAGACATTG
>Ga0209149_1001601_pt1 | contig 11718 bp, 9 predicted proteins | sample WorMetTyACAVOLI2_FD_187423 | JGI IMG/M metagenome (GOLD analysis project Ga0209149, IMG submission 187423) | Marine gutless worms symbiont microbial communities from Max Planck institute for Marine Microbiology, Germany - Olavius algarvensis... ...
TAACCATGGTCAATTTTTGGTTGGAAAAACGTGCGCTTGGTTAAATCGTGGTTAACCCAGTAGTCAAAGTTGACCCGTGGTTAGTTGACCAGCGGGTTAACTATGGATTGAAAAACCGGCCCTTAAGAAATTGCATGTATCTGGCACACTCTATCAAAGTGATTAACCAAATATCAGCAATCTTATTGTAATAAATGCAGTGTTATGTAAAAATTTGGAACATCTGTGTTTAACAAGGTTTTGCGGTCATGTGGGTCAGGTGAGGCAGGCAGTGTAAATACAGCATAAAATTTTAGACACTTTACAATCCGTCTACCAAAAATTATTGAAATAGGTTGAAATTTGATTTAGTTATGACAAAAACGAAATTCCACAGTTTTTTTGAGAGTCGGTGTATATACAAGAAGCACGGTAATATGCAAAAATAAAACAGTTGGGAGTGCCTAATGTGCACGAGTTAACATGATCGAGTACAGAGTGGCCCTAATTCAAATACCCCAGCAGTAAATCTGTGATGTCTTGGCAACCGTTCGGATTATTACTATGAAATTGACAGAGGAGAGAGAGATTTGAATAACAGAGACACACATTGCTAATGAATTGCGTAACTTTATGTGTAACTTCATCAAAAGCAAGTAGTAACAGATTTGAGACATTTACAACATAAAACAATGCAGTAATGTTGTCAATCTGTTGATATTTAACAACTGGTGCAGCATGTTGTAGCAACACATTTCACTTAGTTAGTCACATTATGTATTCAAAATATTAACCGTTAGCTTTGACGCACGCTCTTAATCGCTTTGCTGAAACTTAGAATGGATCTGTCAGTGGAATCCTGCAGCAAGTTATTCCAGATTGACTGACAAGCTACTTTTAGCTAGGACATATTCTTAGGGTGTGACTTGAAAATTACCAACTTTGTTTATACTAAAATAACAAAACCGGCTGTCAATTACGTCACTATGATGGCAAGAGCTCTATGATGCTCTAAATAAACTTCTACCATGAATTAATAACCAGATGTCATAAAAAAAGACTGCTAATTTGCTGTATTAGGACTACGGCCTTATATTAACAGTGCTTTTTCAAAAGACCTTGGCAAAGTGCTAATTGCAAATGTATGAACTTAATACGAACAGTGTGATGCAGTTTCGACCATATTTCACCAAAATATGCAGCATTGTAATAGTAATTGTAAGGGCCGATTGCACCAACCATACTTGACTTTAAGTATATATTTTACTACTATTACTAATATCGGAGTTAATCTCTACTGAAAGATAATTACGATTGGTGCAATTAGCACTGAAACTGCTAGGCAGTTTTATTATTGATGCACACATGATATCAGCTATCGCAGCTGTCTAGTTAAGAAATGAAGTATTAGAAATGGCTGACATGCCTATTTCCAGTAATACACTGCCATTAACAGTTCACAATATCTTCTGTTGAAACATTTTGCAAGTCTAAACTTGCAGACCTTGCTCAGTCATAGTACTGCAATTGTTGTATATTTTGTGTGAGTTGTTTTGCCCACAATTATTACAAGGTTATTTATAAACTTCTTAACATTAACAAGTTGCGTGGCCACCGGGTGTGGCCGATACGGTATGCCCCCGCTCACGTGCAAGAACCGAACTTCACAGGCCTATATAGTTGGTGATGGCAGTTGCGTAGTTTTCCTTGTTTGGCGCATCACATTTTTGCTCTTTGGCACTCGCAATGTACATTTCTTTACAATAGCCTGTGACACCCGCTTTGATCAAATCGCCTGGGCTGGTTACTTTGACCTTTGACCTTTTGACTTCTAAATAAGTGCACGGGTTACTTGTATGCTGGTCCTCCACCATACCCATTTTGGGCTTCTTAGGCCTTTCTGTTGTGAAGGTAGGTTGAGGCACGCGACAGATAGTTGGACAGACAGACAACCGAGCGCAAGTTATAATGCCTCCCTCCCCCCCCCCCTAGTATACTGGGACGGGGCATAATAATTAATAGATTAGTAATTCGTTAATGACTTTAATGAAAATACACAAAGTACACTCACGTAGAATTTGCTTACAAACGAGTGCCACCTATGCCACCATCCGGTGTCTGTCTCTGTCTGTGCTGCTGGGTCTGTCATGTTCATGTACTGTATGAAAATGAATAATCTCTACTAACGTTTTTAACGTCGGATAACCACACCCTTGTATTTTTTCCGTACCAAACGTTATGGCAACATTGCGATTGGTAGCCGCCAATGGGGGGGGGGCGTTGATTGCATGGGGTATGAAAAATTGTAAGTTTCAACCAATATATCACTTTATATCAGAAATGGTACATGATAGGGACTTACACATGCCCAACTGAAGGTTGTCATCTAGAATAGCCTTGAGTGACCTTGAGTGAGGCAGCAAAGTATTCAGTGACACTTCACATCACACGACTTCTCAGTGACAGCTGAGCTTCTTGTTACTACCTGTGATGCATGTGATTTCATAGGAGGGTTCAGGATCTCTCAGTAAGATTATGAGCAATTCTGTTGTGGGTAGTGCAATTTCATTTCCGATGGCATGATATTCTAGTATTACATTCCTTTAAAGTTATTAACGAAAATACAGAGACAAAGTACACTCACATGCGACTTGCTGACCAACCTGTGCCTGCCTAGTGTACATGTAACTCTTTGGTTAGACTGTGTTGGTATACAAGCTTTTTTGTGTGATGTGACTATGTAGGAAAACTTCTACAGCAATGCCCAATTTGTGAGAAAAGTGTTCGCCGTCTGACGAGGCATTTAAGAACAATGCACAAAGATGATAAGGCGGTGAGTGAGGCCATGAGGAAAAGTGGCAAAGCACAGCTGATCCACTTCAGACAGTTAAAGCGTGAGGGCATTAAAAAAATGAATGAATTCCAGTTGGCAATGAAACAGCCCATCGCAAGAGAACGGTCGTCAAAAGACGATAAAGAACCAGTGGTGTGCGAATCATGTGGGGCTGTGATTTCCAGAACGTACTTCTGGCGCCATCGCAGAGAGTGCATCACGCACAAGCCTGAGGCTATACCGACGCCAGTACCAGTGCGCCTCACTGTAGGAACTGAACAGTCCCGTCTGAAACTGGACTTCAGACGGGATGTTCTGAGAAGACTACGAAATGACGCCATAGGCCGACTCTGCATGGAGGATGAGACGCTTTCGATGATAGGCCTGAAGCTCTATCAGAAGGTGCAGGGTCGGCCCAATAAAAAAGTACTCATCCGAAAAAACGTTTTAGCCAACATGCGACTGTTGGCACGATTGTTCACCAATTTTAAGAAACTTTCATGTGAGAATGTCGAGTTTACAGACATGTTTACACGAGCTCATTATGAAACATTCGAGAGCGCAATACAGGAAACAACGATGACAGAGACGAAAGGTCTGCTCTCCGGAACGAAAATGATGATGTCGTCACTGATTGACAATGCGTGCCGGTATGTGAATGCGCATTTCTTGTTTATGCGTAATGAAGATGCGGCTGCCGAAGTAACGAAGTTTCAAGCCATCTTGAAATCTAATTACAATGAGGTATTTGGCGATGCAAAGCATCATCAAAATCATCGTCGCCAAGTACGTCTACGACGGCCAGCTGCCTTGCCGGCTGACAAAGATTTACTTCGTCTGAAGGTGAGTGTTGACACAAAACATTTTTGTCTACAGTTATTGCCGCATGATGCTGTGCATAAGCATGGCATATGCTGTCCTGTGGTGTCAGTCCAATTTTTTTTACTGTCAGGTAGCTACACCATTTCAGGTTTTCCGTACGAAACATTATGGCAATATACCCACGGGAACTTGGCGTGAAATGCAGGTGGGGTAGGCAAAAAAATGCAATTCTCGACCGATAGCCTGATGTCGATTGATCACTGCTGGCGCTGCGAAGCTGGGAGCAACAGCTGTGCCGGACCACCATGCCATTTATCACACTCCGCCAACCTTCAGTGAATCTGTGTATTACAGCCTACAGCGTGAACAATTATAATGAGAACAGAATTTAATTGTATGCAATGGTAAATATCAAGCGCAGAACAAATAGAAGATTGCGTTCGATGTCTTGTACTGGTGAAGCTAATACTGACAGACACGAATCATACTCTTTGTTAGCAGCGATATGATGAGGATGTTGGTGAAACTGCCATTATGTCCATAATATTTACGGTTGAAGATAAATGTATAATTAAATGTTTGTGAATAAATCTGAAATATGAAACAAACTGCTTTTATAAGATATTTCCTGACAGAGGACACGAGTTTTAGTGAGTTAAAACATTTAATGATGAAAATGTCGGTAGTGGCATCATTGACTCGTGTTCGGGTCGTGGTCGATCACACACTGCCCACCCCACTGCAAAGGTTAACAAAGTTACAGATATTACACTTATTTTTTGATCAGTGTCTTTAGCCCAAGACATGATCTTTGGTGCAAGAAAGCTTGAACAACCATTTTGCTACATAATTTTAATGACTCACATCTGTTCAATGACATGTTTATCTTCAGTGCACATCTCTTGATGTAACAGCACTTTACTTTACTTTCCCATTTTACATTACAGCTATCAAACAATATTTAAGCAGAATACAATTTTTTATTTCTTAGAATCAGCATTTTGTTATGCCATTTTTCTCTTGAAATTTTCATTGAAATTGGCTAATGTTTCTGAGAGTTATGCAAGATAACAAAACTGGGTGTTGTTTTCTGAAAATTTCTTGATTTTTTTGCTGTATTGTCTCTTGTTATATTTGTATTTTTATGTATATTTTCAGCAGCATTTAACTTGTGTTTATAGTACTGTACAATTTCCATATAATCAAATTAAAGTACTAAACAAGTGCGTCAGTGTAAAACTGACACATGTCCCGCCATGGCCGTGATAGTTTGAACGGTCTTTTTAAACGGCACCACAGATTGGGAAAGGGTCAAAAATTAAAAGTGGTTTCCCATTCTTATCTGCCGTGCGTGTGCACGGAGAATATCACCAAGCTTTTCGAATGGGTCAAGTTTCGCTCTCCGAGACTAGTCTTTTCGACGTCTGATCTTTTCCGGTGCAATCAATAAAATAATCATGTACGAATAATTACATCGGTAGGTGAGCAAAGCAATAACACTTCGTAATTTTCGCATGTTAGGTAACAAGAGGTCGTAGTAATACGACAAAAGCCGCCTCGCACAAGCTGTAGGCCCTGTCCCCCATGGGCGCCCCCTAGCACAATTTTTTTACACCAAAAGAGTACTTCATCGTATGTAATGGTGTTTTTAATTTCAACTGTCTAGCTCAAATAATTTCCAAGATAATAGGGGGTCCCAAATTTTCATTAGCGGGTCCTGTGTGCCCTGCACGTCCCCTAGCCGAAAAATTTTTATACCTGAAGCGAGTACTTTGCCATATGTAATTGTGTTTTTAATCTCAAGTGTGTAATGCTAATAGTTTCCGAGATAATATGAGGCTTCGAAGTTTACATTAGGGGGCTCTGTCCACCCTGGGTGCCCCCTAGCGGAAATTTTTTTACAGCGAAAGCAAGTACTTTGCCATATCTAATGCTGTTTTTAATTTCAACTCTCTAGCTTAATACTTTCCGAGATATTAGGGGGTCCCAAATTTACATTAGGGGGTCGTGTGCCCCCTGCACGTCCCTTAGCCAAAAATTTTTTATACCTGCAGTGAATACTTTACCATATGTAATTGTGTTTGGCACTGAGATTTGACTACAGATTTGCACAAAACCGCTGTGATGTACCAATTTGGAAATTGCGTGAAATTTACCAAACATGATGATTTTTTATGAAGTTATTAAAACATTGATTAGACATGCTTGGCGATCTGGTGCACTTGAGTAAAATGAATAACATATTTTTGTGCTAACTTTCATTGTAGGAACACACCGTTCGCCGCATACAAGAAGTGTGTTTGGACACATACAGTATGTGGTCGGCCAGTCGGTTTGCTGAACTGCGCGATTTGGCTCTCTGTCGCCTGACACTCTTCAACGGCCGAAGAGGCAATGAGCCAGCGCGCATTCAGCTTACCGACTGGCAAGATGCACAGAATGGAGTCTGGCTCAACAGCAGCCACGTGGAAAGTTTGAGTCTGGTGGAGCAAGGGGCTGCATCTGGTTCCGGTGATTGTACCAGAAGACACGGTCAACGCATTAATGCTGCTTGCCAACACAAGCATTAGGACTGAATGCAGCATATACAAAGAGAACTCATATCTCTTCCCTAGCACTCGTTTTTCAGAGGACCATGCGGGCGGCTGGTACGCAGTGCAGCGGGTGTGTACGGAAGTGGGAATAGGGATAGGCTCCATAAATGCGACAAAAGTATGCCATTATATCAGCACGAGATATGCTGCTTTGGATGTGCCAGAGCAGCAAAGGTCGTACTTTTACAAACACATGGGCCATTCTGCATCAACGAATGCGAATATATACCAGGCACCACTGGCCGAGGCTGAGATGCTGCAGGTTGGATCAGTACTCCGCCAATTTGATTCCGGTAAGAAACAATTCTTGTACTGATAACATTTAATATTGAGGTGATGTCGATACTAGTAATTTTAATAACGTTGCTGATGTTATTAGCTGTAAGACAGAAATTCGACGGAACCAAAACAAACGTCACTGTCACAACAGTATCAATGGAATTGGGCCATGCAATCTCCGGCTAGTGCCTTTGTATGATGCTGCATTGTCATGCTTGTTGCTGATGCTTATGCACTGGCGTGAGGAAGTAAAAGGTCCTTGGTTCGTTACTGTCGGTGGCAATACGTTCTCCAAGTTCTCGAAATAATGCAAGGCTTCGTTTCTTAGCACACCCACAGTTTCCTTGGCCACTGGCATTAAGGTATACAATTGTGTAAGTGAAGTGCATTTTGCTCGCTTGCAACAGTTCCACCACCAGCTGAGTGTAGGACATTCCCCACTGGACATTTCCCCTTTGGACGTTTGCCCCCCAGACATTTCCCCATCCCTTTTTATATGATGTACAAAAATTTGGAAACTGGCACTAACCTGTATTCCTGACCATAACCAATCTACCACTGTCAATTTTAAAGACGTTAACGGTAGATTTCTTTATATTGTAGACTGGTGGGCGGTGGTGGTGGAAGGGGGAAAGGTCATACACCATGGAAAAAAGGGGGAATGTGAGGGTGGGGGAATATGTCCGAGGGGGGAATGTCCAGGAGGAAATGCCTCTGGATTGTGGCATTATTGTTATTCCGTTGGGTGCTTTCCATAATTTCTGCGCAAGTTTTGCGGCTTTAGATACGACTGGATTTCAGTGCACACTTCTTGAGGTCATTTGTGGCATAGTGGTATGCATGACAACCAGGTGACTGACAGCATGATAGGCTATGTATGTCATATGAATGGACTTGCACTCTGTGTTGGAGAATAAAACAATGACTAAATTGAAAATGACACTGTTCTCATGTAATTTTACATTGATTTGATGCAGCATACATGGGAAAAAATGTGACATAAAAAATATAAAAGCTGTAACTGATTTTCATGCTTAATTTTGTGCTGTTGTGAAAACATTGGTGTCTTTAAAGTTGTCATGGCATAACATTAGCTGCTGGTAGTATGTTGCACCTGATAGGCTACTGATGACAGTTTATAATGTTTTAAATTTTTAGCTCTGCTGCTGGCTTGCACCCAGCGGAGCTTATAGTATAGGTGATTGATCAATGTCTGTCTGTATGTCGTCAAACTTTTTTGACGTTGCTACTTTTACAGTTTTTGTCAATTCTCGTGAAATTTGGCACACGTACTATATGTGACAATACGAAGAAATCGAACAGATTTTTGAAATGTTGATCTTAAAATTTTTGGCAAGTTTTTTTAAAAACTTTAAATATGGCCTACAGCAGCGGAGCTGTCTAGGCCGACAGGCCTGGTCTGGTTTTCATGTAATACAGTATAATGGACATGACTAACTTCGGTGAAGAAGCTCAGCAGCATTGACCTATTGACCAAGTGACAGGTGCTGCAAATAAAGTACACTCACTTGTATTAATATGGTTCTACTGTTTAAAGCAAGAGGTCGTACTAATCGACAAAAGCCGCATCGCACAAGCTGTATAGACTAGGGGGTCAGAACCCCAATTTGGGGTCTCGCTAGGGGGTCAAATATGGTACTGTTGGATTCACAGGGTAGGATTTCCTATTAGTGTTTAATAGTAACCATAGGCCTAGGATGGACCGTTTGGCCACAGATCACGTTCATGACCAACGACCAACCAACCAGCGACCAACCAACTAACAAAAAACGTCTCTCCCAATAGCTGGCGTTGCGTGACATGCGAGGCAGCTGAAAAACTGTTTGTGCTTTTGAAAGAAGATGGAATTTCGTTACCACAGTAACCCTTATTGTCATATCCTTTCAGAATGCTAAGTTGCCCGAACAGTCAACACCGTATATTTTTTGGAATATTCATTAAACCTAGTTACTCCTGTAAATTAATTCATTTATTTTGAGTAACTCAGTGCAAGGGTGTGGATGGTAATAGATGATCATACCTGCTATTTGCAAAAAAGCCATGACCTGCTGAGTATGAAAATTTAGATGATGTTTCATTATGTAAATTAGTCTTTATTCAGTAACGATACATTAAAAGAATTTAGATTTTAATACAAAGTTGTATGATACAGATAAGTGGTTTTACGTAAATGAGTTGTTTTGGGGAGAATTAAGGAGTTAGGTAATAATTGCAGTTGCAGATGAACGTCACGTGGTAGCTAGCACATGTTCTACTGGAGAAGAGCTACCGTCAGCATCTTCAGCGCTGCAAAACTCAGCAGAAGCAGAGCCTGACAGAGTGGTCATGTACCAACCGGAAAGGTGCACCTTTGTTTACATGTACATATTGCATAGTTGTGAAGTATATTTGTGTGATCAATGTATTTACTTTAGTAATTGCTAAGACAATTATTGTGCAAAAGCCATTAAGTGAATACATATTTACCTATATTGTATTGTGTTGTTTCATATTGTATTGGATGATATGGCCTGAGAAATGATTTGAACTGTTTTTTTATTTTCTTTTTTGCTGCACAGTCGGTGCGGATCTGCATCTCTACAGAATGCACGTACCTTCTAGTTTCACTTTTGTTTTCACCCACAGCGAAAAATTGCTATTTCTCTCCAAGGGGTAAAGATTTTGATACCCCCTTTGAACATTTGCAGAGTGCCGTGAACCCCAGTGAATGGATGCAAAAATTTGGGTGGCCCCAAATGTTACCCCGGAGGGGGACAAAATTTTGATAGGGGCAGTTTGGACCCTATCCTCATCATATGGCATAACTCAGGGACAAACTGTTAATGCTTTCACACTTGGCCTTCGCCAACTTGATCCCGAAAAGTTGCGCTTCTGGTAGCCTAAACTGTTGTCGGTCTCGAGTGTGAAAAGTGAGCGACAATTTTTTAAAAATGTTGTTGACCTTTTGAAATTTGGAGCCTCCCCCATGGCAGCTGAGGCAACACTCCTAGCAGCTTGTGACAACTTTCGACAGAGCACTTTCTGAGGTATCTTACATACCTGAAAATTTCATACTTGTAGCTGGTGCAGTTTTGTAGATATTTGCGATGTGTGCAACATGCTACCGCGACATATCACTGATTTTGCTTACAACAATTGGCTTTACTCGCTTTACGTTTTTCGCGAAAACCATGTCTCTTACGAATAGATTGTAACCAAATTTTGTGGTAGGGAGTCAATTTTTGCAGGAAATGTCTATTTTTGGCTAGTGGAGAATTTTTTAACTTGAGTTTTTTGCAATTACGTAATCAGCAGTTTCTTGCAGATATCTCGGAAACGGTGCAATATAGGGAAAAGTTAAAGCAGTGATACCCAAAAAGTTGCCTATGCCCATTGGATTGGTACCATTGCCATTAAGCTAAGGTGACCTTGAAAGGTCAAGGCCAGGTAAACCGCTTATGGTTTGGCCTGTTTTGACCTCCTAAGGTGAGCGGAGGTGATCGGCGATATTACCAATCTTTCGCATAGGTACCCTTAACTTGGAAATATGTCGAGTTTATAGGTGACAGTAGAAGGACTTGCCATATTTTGCAGTGAAGTTAAGTGGTAGCGGGGCAATGCACACCATGGATATCAGTGCACGAAATTCAACAAACCCAGTAGTGAGATAAAAGGGGGATAGGGAGATGCTATTCTGGTTGTGGGACCTATTTGAAATAAAAAGTGCAACTATTTTTCTGTTTATACCACATACAACATAATGTGTAGCCAGTTACCTGTATAAGATGTGGTCAGTGTTGCTACTGTGGCATATATTGATTTGTTTCCTGTCCACTTGTGCCTAAGGCAGTGTCGTGTACTGCAGTAGTGTAAATTGATAGCCTTCATTTTATATGGCATAACTGACTGTTGACTGACATTTTCTGTGCTTTGATTTTAGGGGAGGCCGTATCAGCAAGAACAGAGATTTCACAAGGTGGTCCAAAACTGACACCAACAAGATTGTGCGCCACTTTTGGCCATATATATCCACTGGCAGATTGCCTGTTAAAGCTGACATAACTGCTTTTTTAGATAGTAATACAGATATATCTGTTCACTGGACAAAGGTGCGCAATAAAGTTCTCAATGAGACGCAGGCATATACGAAAAGAAGAAAGAAGCTGGGGATGTAAGTAAGTAAGCAACGAAGTAAGTACGTGAGTCAGTAGAAAATTTTATTTAGCGCTGAAGTTATTAAAGGGACACTCTGGTATAGAATTACATATTTTTTGGTGCACCTTGAAAGTATATATTATATGTAGCAAAATTAGTCTTAATTGCGCTGTGGCGATATAATTATTTTAGGTCGAAATGTGTAGGTGTGTGGTCTGATCGTGGCATTGCTAGTGTTTTTACCAGAAATTAACCGATGTCATAAGCTGTTCATTTGGTTGTTTGGTGTCGCTGTCAGATGTTGACAATTTAGTATATTTTTCTTTGTTTAACTGAAGTGTGTCATCAGTAAATTCTGCTGACACTATGAGATAAACCTGAGAGGAAAACATAACTGATGTCTGGAAGTTTTAGGCCAGTTATATTTGTGGTAAGATTCCCAGGATGGCTAGAGGGCTTTTACCGACTGTTTGTTTTGTTGAGATTTTGGGGAGTCAAGATCGGTGTAACTGCAGATATCAGAAAGGCCTTCCAGATAATAGAGGTTAATGAGTCAGACAGAGATTTTCTTCGTTTTCTATGGTAGGAGAATCCTGAATCCTTGTATTCATAGTATACCGCCACAAGAGAGTTGTTTTTGTAGTGAATTATAGTCCTTTCCTGTTGGCGGCAGTTGAAAGTCCTGTCACAGGATACTTGGCTGCTCAAGGGAGGCTGGGATGAGAAGCTGCCAGAGGAAGCAGTTAACAAATTCAGAAAGTGGCAGGCAGAGTTATCGTGCCTACAACATGTCAGTATAAAGAGAGACATAACTGGAGGTTTCGGACGGGACAGCCAGCTTGAACTTCATACGTTTTGTGATGCTAGTCAGGAGGCTTATGCAACTGTGTTTTATCTCCACAGTGTAGCTCGAGATGGTCAGGTGTCCATACAGCTGTTGATGGCTAGATCCAGACTTGCACCATTGAAGAGACCTACAATACCACGAATGGAAATGTTAGCATGTGTTATCGGTGCTAGATTGACCAGTTTTGCCAAGGAAGCATTGAATTTGTC
>Ga0209149_1001602_pt1 | contig 11712 bp, 6 predicted proteins | sample WorMetTyACAVOLI2_FD_187423 | JGI IMG/M metagenome (GOLD analysis project Ga0209149, IMG submission 187423) | Marine gutless worms symbiont microbial communities from Max Planck institute for Marine Microbiology, Germany - Olavius algarvensis... ...
CCTGACGACCTCCGAGACCCGTCGCTCAGTGCCGACAATTTCCGGAAGAAGCTAAAGACGCATCTGTTTCGGAATGCACTTGGACACTTAGCGCATTAGAAGCGTTGCGTAATGCGCTGTATAAATTTAAGACTTACTTACTTACTTACGGACGTCAGGTCCATTTAATGCGTCACGCGTCCTCTTATTGTACGAAAGCGTAATAGCACGTCGTCGCAGTGTGTTAGCCACAACGATTCAAGTTGAACTAAAGTCAAATTGTGATCGTCTGAACTGGCTGCGCTGCAGCAGCTGCATTGTCAGAGCAGACGGAAGAATGCGCGCCCAACACATCACGCTATCACGCTATAGCCCGTTAGAGAGATATGCCAAGTCAACGGAGAAGGGCATTATTGTCGGCAAGCTGGGGTCCGTAATTGCACAGATTTGTATGAAATTAATGATTACGTCAGCTACGCCACCCCACACGTCAAAATTGATTTCCCAAGAAAGAAGGGGCGTGGCTAGTGAAAAGTATAAAGCGAAGCACTTCCACGAGTTGTTTTGCTGACAGAGGACCTTCTATGGGCGAAAGATACTTTCAGTAAAATTAGGCCTACTGTGAGATCTTTAACTTCGTCGATTTCACTGTTGTGCGGGCAACGTGCGGTCGACAGCTACGTGGATGTAGATCAACACTGCAACTGCTGTCAGTTACTCTCATCGGTGTTTAAAGTCCATCAAAATGCCATCTTCTGTCAGGATACATCTTAATCAAGCATTTTGCGTCACACTTTTCACTCACAACCATTTAATAACATTTTTATTTTCAGTGGTAAACCCCATTGTTGCAACAGTACTTTTTCTGCCTTCCAACTTACATTGCTGTTAACAAAGAATATTTAATAAGTATAGACAAATTATTTTAGACATGTAGAATCAGTATTCTCTCCGCTATACTGGCTCAGATTTTCGTTCAAATTTGTTAATTTTTCTAGAAGTTTTGCCAGCAAACGAAAGTGGATGTTTTTTGTTCATAGAACTTTTTCCGAGAAGAGTAGCTACAGTGAAGTATAGCCGACAAGCATTGCGATAGACCAGTGGTAGTTAAGTAAGCAGGCCCGTTTATTTCTGCTGTAGTATTGGTAGCATTGCTAGATTAATTTTCCACAATTTGCACATAAACGATTTCCCCACAAAGTGCTGGCCGCTCAAAACCGCGTGCCCGAGTGCTGCAGCATTGTAGCCACCCCTTAACACTGGCATGCAGTATGACACAGTCTATAAACTTGATCGGTCTTGGGTTACGTACGTGCAGCATTAAAATGTCATCGCTAAAGCAAACAAGTTTACCATCTTACCAGCACGCATTGTCGTCGTAAAGTGAGGTTTTCTTGCAGTAATTAGTATTCAAAATATCGAACTTATCAGTAACGGACCGAGTGATGTCATCCGCGCTTCACGAGCCTCACTGCTGTATAACTGAACGTCAGTGTGGCAGTCTTAGTGACGCCTACATGCCTATCGGCTTCATGTATAATGTATAGGCATATACTCTACGTTTGGCCTCGTCGTATCTGCGCTATGATAAACATAATGAATGGATGAATAGGTAGATAGGACACGCGTCACTGATTTCGCCTCACAAATATTAACCCTCCAAATGCATTTTTAGCAACTTAGTCACTTGCTTACAATACAGGTAGTACACAACATTCAGCTATCGCCGAGAAAACGCGCGACAGCATGTGCAGTTAGTCATACAGATGCGCTGAATATCTATTATGTTAAATTACTTAAGTTTACTTGATCACGAAAAGAACCGCAACCTACGTCGCAGTAGAGGTTTCACGACGATGCACTATACTTACTTACTTACTTACTTACTTACTTACTACGTCATTTGAAAGTTTTCTTCAACAAGATGATTGATAAACGACAGTCCGTGGAATTGTCGTCAAGTCATCATCTCTAGCTATGATACTGACCGTCAAGTGTTGTAAACAAAGTCGGCCGCTCAGTCTTATCAACAACACGCGACAGTCACAACCTCTGGTGTGACGAGCTAGGCTAACTGGGCTACCCGACGGTAACAACTGTACGCTCGGAAATCTACGTTTCTCGCTGTTTTCCCAGACAACAAGGGTGCTCAACGTAAATTACCGTACATACAAAATTTGGTCTCAAATACTAGTATCGCTCGGCTATAGCCTATTGAACGACGAAAACCGCATGGTCCTAGGTCCATTTGTCTGCACTCAACATACCAGCGTGTGACAGACAGACGGACGGACAGACGGACGAACACCGCGCTCGTAAGTATCCCTCGGCTATAGCCTATCGGACGACGAAAACCGCATGGTCCTAGGTCCATTTGTCTGCACTCAACACACCAGCGTGTGACAGACAGACGGACGGACAGACGGACGAACACCGCGCTCGTCGCTATTATGCGGTGTGCATAGCTAATTCAATGACAGAAATTATCAACAGTCAAAATTAACGAAAACAATTGATGCGAGCACATCAAACCTCGCCCCGCATCCCATTGCAGGGTGCTGCCACCTTTCGAATTTAAAGACATTATTCGAGAGCAAGTGCCCGTATAGGCTTATCTGATCTGCAAGTTTCGTGACAATTATTGATGTTTGTTATCACTCGGAGACGGTTAACGGCTGACGGGTACTGTTTAGGGACGCACATGCGTGTGGGTCCGTCTGACGATTAGTCTGTCCGTCACGTCACTCAAAATGGTCCGACTGACTTCAACTAAAGACGACAATGTTCACATTCCGGGGCGGGTGTGCTTGTTGTGCCTCGCACTGCAGACTGTCTTGTTGGTCTGCAGTTCAGTGGGGGCGCGATAAGGGGGAGCTAGGGGCCATGGACCCCAATAATTTGGGAAAAGCCCCCAGACACCCATTACACCGTGCTCGCCATAGCCCCAAAACCACGTTTTTGTCCTTAGTATTTGTTCCATGGCGACCCGTATGTGGAGTTCTACTGTGTGCATAGTTGAGGAGTGCAATGTTCAATGACCAGTTGTGAGGCCTACAGATCTGCAGACTTACGGTACAGGGCTGCGTACTGTGTGATGGCTATGCCGCCAGATTTCGATTCATGTTGAATTATCGATATTTTAGTAAAATCTGATTAAAGCATCTAATTAACATAATTTGTGACAGTGTTTGGCTACTACACTGACTGAACTGGCTGGCCGCCAACTCGCCTACCCTCATACCGTACCAAATCACCAAGTCAACTGCCAGGCCTACGTGACGTGTGGGTGATCTAAAGGGTTAATCATTCTCAATCAGCGATAACAGTAAAGGTCTGTGATGGTGGGAGGCCAGTAACAGACGTTATAATAGGCCTTTATCTCGGCAGGCATTCACATCGACTACAAACGACCGACTCTGTCATCATGGCTTGATATCATTTTGATGGTCACGATCACGTGATGTACACATGCTTTGCACGCCTGTGTCCGTGCATTTGTCGACGATTTGTATTAGTTTCTCTCTGTATGTCTCTGTGCGTCTGTCTGTCTGTCTATCTATATGGCTGTGTGCTGTCATGCGCTGACGACAATCATCTGCAGGCTACAATGATATGAGTAAAAAGTCGCCGTTTTTGAAGAACGTTAAGAACTAATTATTTCCAACCGTGAGATCATCAAGCACAGAATGTTTATGTAGACCTCGAGCAGCCATTCAGTTCCGTTAGGACAGTTAAAACAATACATTCAGCTACGGCCGACAAAACGCGCGACAGCACGTGCATTTAAGAGACGTATTTACATTAGCGCAGTGTAGGACGCTACGTGCCATGCACACCCACTCCACTCGCTGTCCAATAACCAACTCGATCAGTTTACTCCATTGCTATGACCTTCAGAGTTGTTCAAGGTCAACAACGTTGGTAGTGATCGAAACAGCGTATGTGAGTTCCTATTAGTGAACACTATTACACTAATAACTCTGGTCGTATTTTGCACCGTTTCCGACATAATTGCATTGCAAAAATCACTGAATGCGCACTCACTAGTCATTAAACGCATGTGCACGATGAACCTTGTGTATTAATGCACAATTATTGCTGCTAGATCTGCGGACATGCGTCTTTTTGTCGTCGACAGTGTTTGTCTAAGTTCATGGACATTTTAAGCTGAAGGCTCCAGAAAACGTGACACAGACTGCATGGTGTTCGTCGTGTTACAATGGGTGGCAGCCTGGATAAGCTTATGCCTCTCTGGCAACCCGCCAAAGTATCTTTTGTATATTCTATGCTATCATCTGTTCTATTTAGCGAATACATTGCTTGCCTGCTAGGCTGCTTGTAAAATAGTGAGCTAATTTTCTAATGGAGCGTTATACGGCCGTTCAAGTCATTCATGGTCAGTGGCACTGATACCAATCGCCGGCCCGTATGCCATTTCCTTCCACAGCTTAACCTAGGACATATCTGCTACCGTTTCCGAGATATTGCTGCGAAAACTTCAGAAATCGCCCGTTATATTCTTCCCTCTCTGATTTAACGGCCTCGCTTGTACACTGATCTCATGGCAACTCGCTGTCAAATTTGGTCTAAAAAACTAGACAGAACTTTTAAGCGACCGTAAACACAGAGTCGCTCGGCTCGGCTCGGCTCTGCTCGGCTCGGCTATACCTGACAGTGAAACTACAATGGTCCTACGTGCAGTTTTCTCGCCATCGCTGACGCAAATTGGCTCCAAAATCGTCGATTTCATACGAATATTCAATGTCCCGGACGGACGGACGGACACGCCGCCTTATACAGTTGATACGAGCTATAACATAGCTGTGCTATTGCAGACATGTCGCGTCAATGACAGCCATGAACACATTTTCATCTGTCTTCAATTACATCCTATCAAAACTAGGCCCTATGCCTATATGCTATATTTCCGAGACAAGCGAGTTCAGCATTTGTAATAGCTGAAACGACTTGCACGGTCCGTATTCGGCGATATTCGACACGACTTATTTGTGTTGTGCACGTTAAATACACAGTAGCCTATCGTATCGTATCGTATCGTATCATATCTACCGTTTCATAATGGGCACAGATTGAATGCGGCGTACAGCTAGATCGGAGTCACGTGTGTGCCACATGATCTCAGCTGATAGTGCTTCGGGCCATCAACATTCTCAACATCATCACGTGCGATACGTAGCAGTACAAGTATCTGTAAGTAAGTAAACTTGTTGCGTATTGTCAGTATAATTGCTATGGATACAGGAAAGCAGTCAACTTTCAGTTCACACATCATTGATTGCAGCAGTTGTCATCACCTACCGTACTAAAACTCGCACTGTATGAAAACGCTGGAAAAATCACCGACATTTTTGCAGCGCGATGCTATGCCCAAGCGCGGCCTATGCCGTCGCGCGGTGTCTGTCCGTCCGTCACGTCCGTGTATTGTGTCAAAACGAGTAATCATATATCATCAGAATTGTTTCATCGTCGTGTAGCCACCGTTCTAGTTTTCCACATCAAACGTCATGGCAATATTCCGACAGGGACCCCCCCCCCTCTAACGGCGGCGTAGAGTGCAGCTTGGACAGGCAAAAATCGCGATTCTTAACCACTATACCGCCCACAGCGCTTTTGATTCGCTTGGCGACTCGGCGCTATACAAATTTGAGTAGTAGTGGTAGTAGTAGTATATCTGGTTTTGTCATGGAATACGTGTCATCAACAGTTTCGACCGTAGTAATTTATAGCATTAAGGGTGGACGTCCGTGTATCGCGCAGACCACCACGCATCAGTGAATCTAGTTTATGACAGCAAACATCGACGAGTAGCCCAAACAGAACAGAACAGAATTTAGTTGTACGCCGTGGTAAATCTGAAGCCGAAGTAGCCTAACTAATAGTGAAAGACCGCGCTCGAGGTATTGTACTGTTGAAGCTAACTACAGAGAGGCACGAAGCACCGCGCGGCCTCTCTGCGATAGCAGAGCTTCTTGTTTTAATTACCGTAACCAGAATGCGCTCATACTAATCGTCGTCGTCGTCATCATCATCATCATCAGTTGCAGTCCATAAGGCCTGGCGTTGCCTGTAGACTATTCATTCGTCTTGGATGGAGTTGCCATCATTCCGGATACGGGTCCATTTATTTTCTTCCCAGATTTCGCAGTACTTGTTGTTACGATACAGATCATCAAGTCTTCCTTTGAGACAGTTCACCTAGCTGGCAGTTACTACGTCCTCAGGCAAACAGTTTCGTATATTAACAACTCTGTATCCAAAGAAATTTGCACGGATCCGGGTTTTACAGTCACGCTTTTCTAGCTTCAAACTATGTCGTCGTGTTGCAGGTCCCGTGGTTCTGTGGCATGGCAGTATGTCTGCGCTGTTCACTTTGTAAATCCCATTCATGTAGTTGTATACTTCAATGACGTCACTTCGCAGTCTTCTATAAGACAGGGAGGGCAAGTCCATCAACTTCAGTCTCTGCTCATAGTTCAGTTTACTTAATCCAGGAACTGCTAGATGTTGCACTCCCTCGAGTAACTGCATGTCCTTCTCCAGACAGGGATGCCACACATTTCCGTACTCCAGGTGTGGCCTGACAATTAGTGCCACAAACAACTGTTTCATCAGTTGGCAGTCGATGTGAGTGAATGTTCTGCGGATAAGTCCGACAATCTGATTAGCTTTACTCACTGCTTTTGCCACATGAGATGATGCTTTCAGGTCGTTACTGATCCAGACTCCTACGTCTTTTTCTACTGTTGTGTGCTGTAAGCCAACTGATGTAATGTCTCGTACTGTCTTGTCTCCTCCAATGTGCACGACCTCGAACTTCTCTGCATTAAAATGTAACTGCCATTTTTGCTCTCATTGTGTTACCTGTTCCAGGTCGTGCTGTAGAGAAGCACTGTCAGTGTCATTAATTACTCTCCGATAACTTTGTGTCATCCGCGTACCGTACATATATATAAATGAAGCTACTTGATCCGGCATGTCGTTGATGTAGCAGATAAAATAAGAACCGGCCCCAGAACTGAGCCATGACGGACACCACTCAGCACCTCTATCTAGGAAGAGAATGACCCTGCAACACCTACTCTGTCTTCGCTCTGTCAGGACAGATCGTATTCACTGCAGAACTTGCCCCTGTATTCCATACGATGCTAATTTAACTAGTAATCTTTCATGCGGGGACTGTGTCAAACGCCTTAGCAAAATCCAGATACACTGCATCCACAGCTCCTCTCTCATCTATGATATGTGTCCATACTTTCAGTAACTGTGTGGTACAACTTCTACCATGAACACAGTGGCGTAGCCAGGAATTTGCGAGACGCGGCGCGTAACTGCGTTCTTTTCTCGATTTTGTGCGCCGACTTCTTGACTGACTGACTGACTGACTTCTTGATCCAAACATTAGCATTGAACACTGCAACTGCTGTTCATCATCATCATCATTCACTCGGGTGAATGCCCAAGCGATTTGTCTCGTTTCAGTCTTCAAGATGTCAAGGACAGCTGCTTCTCTGACCTCAGTTGTAGATAGCAGGCTGTCGGGGCATCGGTCTACGATTTCCGGCATAGGCCTACTGTGCGTATCATGCCTAGTAAAAACGTTGCTGAAGTGTGTGATGCTTTATCTCCATCCTCACTAATCACGTTACCACCTCCCGTCTTTAAATTGCCAACTCTACTTACTTGGGTCTTCAGTTTGCTGTCGACATATTTGTAGAATGACTGGGTTTTTCTTGGCCTGCTTGGCAATCTCTCTTTCATACTTCTTGACAGCTCTTCTCATTTCTTTCTGCTGCATTTCTTGCCTTTGTATATTCCAAATAGTCTTTTCCTTCTCTGGTTTGCTTGTAGCAGTCAAAAGCCGATTTCTTCCGCTTAATTTTAGATAGGATTCTATCATTCATCCAGGCTGCATTTGTGTGTTGCTTCTTACTACGAGCAGATTGTATGCCAACACATGGAACAAATTTATCTACTGTTCAACTGTTGAGCGTAACATGTCAGTGAGCACTGTCCATGTCCACTGCTCATCAGCTGACTTTCTGTTCAGATTAGACTAAGCTGAGCACTAAAGAGTAGACACAAAGATGGCTTGTTACACGTCAGCGACAGTCAGCTATGCAATAACCGCGTTCACTTGCGTGGAAATTCTACAGAAAACTGGGCTGACTGACTGCACAGTTGTCCACATTTTACTGCATTTCTCATGCTTACTGACGGCGACCTGACATTTTCTGGGACAAGTTAGGTACAAAAGTTACACAAAAATGCCGTGTAGCCTTATTTCTACAGGCTTGGCAAATTTAGCGACAATTTGGCACCAAAATGAGTGGTCCCCATGCCGCTACGACATTTTGTTTCACGTTCAGTGGTTTATCTCTTCAACAGCGCTGGTACAGAGTGCACAGTAAACGCCTACAACGTGCACTGCGGTAGGTCGTCTCATAAACCGGATGTCAAGTCACGTAACGCGTTTGTACCAGCCACAGAGTCAGTAAACACAAAAAACGGTCCGTACCAGTCAACTACTAATGGTCCGTACTCATCGTTTTTATCCATTTCTGATCTTCTGCTACTCGGCCGCATGCAGTCGGCCTCTCACGTGACGTCGTCGGCACGAACTGCATTAACGCGCCACTGTGTCGTTGAAACCTTCGCTAGATCACTCGAGATTGTTCAACATCACTGAAAACAGAGGGCCTACACCAACTGACAGATCACTCACTATATGACTCTCACTATTGTCTGCCATTGCCGTTGTAGTACAGCTCTGTCTGTTGCCGTTTATGATACACTGACGCTGAAGAGTATCGTGACCTTGACATCTACGTTAGGGGTCGTTCAAGGTCATTGAAAATGGTACCATTCGCAAGCTTGGGTTGGGTACGGTTTCCTATTAGCAGTCCATAGCGACTATGGCCGTATCTTTAGCCGTTTTGACACAATGCACGAACGTGACACAGACCCAGCCATGCAGCCACCGCATCAAAGGAAGGCCGCGCTGAAGCTGACTAGCGTTGAATACTAGCGCTGAAGTGAGTGCAGTGAAGTGAAGAGTGAGACAATATTCTAATCCTACCATGTGTTTCACTCAAAGCACAGCTGTCATGCCAACTTGGTAGCGACCAACACACAGGCACGGGTGGCGCGGTGGCTTAGTGGTAGGGCGTCGGACTTGCGATATAGTAGTCGCGGGTTCGAGGCCCGGCCGCGACGCTGCTGCGTAACAACCTTAGGCAAGTTGCTCACACCCTACTACCTCTGTCACCAAGCAGTATAATTTGGTACCAGCGAAAGCTGGGAAGTAAACAGGCATATCACGTGATACACCAACCCGTATCACGTGGTCTCGCAATGTTCGCTGATGCCTGGCTGTCGGGTTGGCTTGCAGAGATCAGCGCAGACTTACGGGAAACGGTAGCGCATTAGAGGTGGTTCCACGACGATGCGCTATACAAATTCACGACTTTACTTTACTTTACAGGGGAGCTACCATCCCCGGGGGCCTTGCCTCCTGGGGGGGGGCTTGACCCTGGGCGGCCCTATGCTCATGACTAGCTTGCTTTCTCGATAATACAGCGCCACATTTTGAATGAATTTGTTATAAATTTGTGCTTGTCAACTGTGACTAGATACAAACACCTGTCAATCATTTATTGAGTGACGTCGACTTCTCCATTAAACACAGCATGACAATCAGTTCTAGGTCAGGTCACTAGGTCACTGGGTCACTAACAGAGGTCAAGTAAGTAAAACTCACACCAGCACTGCGCGGTTGTTTACTGTTTGCAACACGTGACCCTGACCACGCCCACTCAGTTCACCACAGAGTTACATTACATACATAGATATCATACACGATACATTTATGTGCGTATTCAGTCAGTAAGCAGCCTAGACGGACAGACGGACAGACGGACGGACTTAACTCACTACCAGCAGCATAGGCAGGCTACCACACACAGACACACACACACATGCACAGAGACAGACAGACAGACAGACAGACAGGTATAAAGTAATCACAATCTGTACATTAATGACATCATCCGTCTGGCTGTTGAATACATCACACGTCAACACATATACATATGCATACAGCTGTCAATCACAAACAGCACTGTGCCAACAGCACTGAACTGTGCCGTGTGACAAACACGATCGCAGTCCAATTCAATATTCATCACAATGTAATTTTCCACTGATTGACAGATTAAAATAATAAATATGATTATTTCTATAAATTATTTACCAAAGAACGAAATTTTTACCGCTAACAGCACGGCACGGAGGCACACAGGTCACCATCGAGCTGCGCCAGTTTAACACATGACTCATTATCACACATAGAGTTTAAACATAGAGTCCGAACAAATCTCTCCGACTCTTCGTACCCAACTCGCTGGAAAGCGGCACCCACAGCAAAGAATAATAAATACGGCAAAAATTCATCGATGCAGTGTTATGAAGTGACGCGGGTATGATGCAGCAGTTTGACCAGTACAGCGAGTAAGCAAGAGAACTTCACCACGTTCGGGAATGGCAGAAATTACTTACTAGTGGGATTAAACATTATAAACTCGTGGACACTACGATCCACAACGGTCTGACTAATTACCGGTACGCAACTGTCACTCGACTCGCTGAAACTTAACAACAACACAAACATAGAGTCTAACAATAAAACACTCACACTAGTCACAGTTCAACTCTATGCTGTGAAACGCTCGCCAAAGCTGTCGACGACGGAAAATGTGGGAGTGAAAACTTACAAGATAGCGAAATACATCGCAGCATTCTTGCCACGTTTGCCGTCGCCAACATGGCCGAAGACGACCAGGCACAACTCATAGCAAAATTGTGTCAATAAACCTAGAAATCACTCAGCGACATCGAGGAAACTCCAGTCTACGTCACTGACCCACGACATAACTGTATCTCAATCACATGGAACCGTACACCTGACTCATCTGAGATGATTCAGTCTCTATGCTGTTAACTCCACGGTTCCATCCGTCAGCTCTATGTTGGCATGGCTACCCTATGGTGTAAGAAAGACTGACGAGGAGTTCACGAGACGACGCAACTGCCTTTCTGTGCGTCGTCCGACATGTTCTGTGACCGCTCGATCTCTTGGACGATCAGACTGAATATATCACTCACTTTCTACACACACAAACACACAGGCACTGTCAGACACAGCTCACCTCGCTCGGTGCAGGGTGCTGCCACCGCAGTGTCAGACACAGCTCACCTCGCTCGCTGCCTCACTCAGTGCAGGGTGCTGCCACTGCAGTGTCAGACAGAGCTCACCTCGTTCGGTGCCTCACTCGGTGCAGGGTGCTGCCACCTGGCACTGTCAGACACAGCTCACATCGCTTGGTGCAGGGTGCTGCCACCTCAGTGTCAGACACAGCTCACCTCGTTCGGTGCAGGGTGCTGCCACCTGGCGAATTGAATGCTATCACCTTACAGCCACGGGATGTCTATTGTGACAGTTTAATGACAATTGATATGACTGAGTTGTTGTGATGTTGCTATGGTAACGAACATAAACAAACACAGAGAGGCAAAACAGCACCTTGCCAGTTGTCATGGAAACGAGGTACAGCACCTTGCCAGTTGTCACTGAGGCGAGGTGCGGTAAGTCCCAACATGACAACGCTACTTATACTCGGCAAAACACTCAGCATAGTCCCAGTGGTCAGTCAGGCG
>Ga0209149_1001603_pt1 | contig 11711 bp, 6 predicted proteins | sample WorMetTyACAVOLI2_FD_187423 | JGI IMG/M metagenome (GOLD analysis project Ga0209149, IMG submission 187423) | Marine gutless worms symbiont microbial communities from Max Planck institute for Marine Microbiology, Germany - Olavius algarvensis... ...
AAAAAAAACAAAAGCCCCAGACGGTTAAGCGTTGCTTTGTCCGATAGTCCGTCCGTGCGGTGCCAACATAATGTTCGTCTGTCCGTCCGTCCGTCCGTCCGTCCGTCTGATGTCAACATAATTTACTTTTCCAAGGAATCGATCTATTTGTGGTTCATCTATAGTCGCCGATGCGGGGTTGTTTGCCCGTTCATCAATTGTTCAGATGTTCCAAAATTGTCACATTTCTGTTACTGACCAAATATACTATAACATGTCTTGTCAATAAAGATTCAGACTTGACATGTTTCAAGTGAACCATTCATACAGTTGTGCCATACAAGTATTAGCCAAATGAAAAAGTTGTGCAGGATCACGGTTGAAGAAATAAATTAGTATCATCGGCAAATACTTTAACTTTAGTATGGCTACTAGATATAGATTAAAAATAGAAGTGGGCCCAATACAGATACTTGGGAAACACCACAACTAATGGATTCAAGTTCAGACTCGTGGTTTGATAACACAGTGTATTGTTTTCTATTGCTCAGGTAACTTTTGAACCATTTTTGAATCATCCCTCTAACTCCATATATCTCTAGTTTTGAAGCAAAATTGAGTGGTTTACAGTATCAAATGCCTTTTGTAAATCCAAATAAATTCCCATAGTAGTTTCACAGTTATCACAACTCTGATAGATGTTATCAAGCACTTCCATAACTGCTTGTGATGTGGAATAATTTTTTCTGAACCCAAATTGATATTCATTTCCAAAAACATTAATAAACGTTTATACGTCAGTTTTTCTACGATTTTATCAAAAATACTCAATAGCGAAATAGGTCGATAGTTTCCTGGTACATTTCTTTCCCCTTTTTATATATCGGAACCACTTTAGCTATTTTTATCAAGTCTGGGACAATACCGGTTGTAAATTATAAATTAAATAAATATATATGCAAGTGGTGTTATAACGCTATCAGAAAAGTATTCTACTGCTAATTTGGTCTCTTCCTGGTGCTTTGTTAGTAGGGAACTTATGTATTATTCTACTGATTTCATCCGGTGTAACAGGACTGCAAAACATACTATTTTTGCAGGGAAGTGGACAATATTTCTTAAAATCCACATGCGTTTAGTGACTGTACCAACACTGGACCAATAGAACAAAAGTAAGACATAGTGACGCCACACAGGAGCTGCACGTTTCGTAGTTAGCATATTAAGACCTTAGCCTAACAATGTTAGGCTAACATCCAGCCTTGTCAGTGTCCGAGGTATTCAGTATTTACGTCATCAGACTGGCAGCAGAAGACGGCTTTTTACTGCAGTGATGACTGTGTGTGGTCTGGTCGACAATGTCGTAATGCCGCAGCTGATGTAGAGCAGCAGCTGATGATGATGATACCGTGGCGGGCGGGCGTGTAGCGGTGATAACGGACCGCTTATCGAGCGATGCCAGGCTTTGTCATCGGGCTCGCTGCCGAGCAACCGCCGCCCGACGGCCACGTCGCTCGACCGACCGGCTCACCGTGCGTCGGCTCGCACGCCACAACGTGCTTCGATTGACGGTCGCACGGACGTCTGTTTGCCTTCCATCCTTCAGCCGTCCATCTGTCTGTCCGCCTGTCTCTCTGTCAGCGTCGCTATGTCGCTCTTCTTCTAAGTGCTTGTCAAGCGGACACTGAGACTAATGCGTCCGACGACGATGACGAAGACGATGAAATCAAAACGTTCTCGAGTAGAATAGACGAAGTAACATCGGTGCTAGTTCGGGCCCTGCCGCTGCAAAACGGTGGACGTGAGGGTAGTTTTACATGATCGCTAAGCCTAATAGCAACGAAACATCGAATTTTTGGTCATCTTACTTGTTCTTGTCATGAGACAAGGTTAAATTATTTAAATATTAATTAGACATTGATAATTGCAATTACGAATTGATTATTATTATTAATTATTAATAATAGTGTAAATTGTTATATCCTATATCTGTATAGCCGTGAACTTTACGCTAACTCCCACTGTGTAACAAGTAGCTGCTGCAGCTATATTTTCTGTTGCTGCGAATTCCTTATCTAGCGATGTTTTGAACATCTTTATTCACCACAAGTATTTTTGTGGCTGCTAGCTTGTAGTCGTCGGGTTATCGCCGTAGTATGTAGATCGCTGTTGTAAAATTATATCGGAGTCTCGTTTTTTATTCGCTATTATGTTCTCTTCGTGATAGTAACAATCTGCTGGTTTGTGCCATGCTCCATAGTGACATACGTATGTTTGCAATCATCTCTGTTTGAGACATGGCATAAGTTGCTACTTGTATTTTAGTTCCTCTTTTTTCTTAATTGTTTTTAATCATTCTATATTGTACATTTTTTCCATGGGCTATGAGCCTGCTACTGAAATAAATTGAATTGAAGTTTACCTCGTCTGTAATCATTTGAGCTAACTAAATCCCCCTTTTAGGATACATTCTCAGATTTCTTTGTTGTACTCCAACTCGCCAGGTGTCGCTGCGACTATACATTTATTAGGCCGAAATGGCAGTACAAAAAACACAAACTAACGAATGAGGCCACTGAGAATCTGTATAAACAACAGTCCTTATCATTTTATAGATTGTGTGAAAAAACAAGTGCGGAAATTGCAGTGCGTCCTTAGTTGCACCTTACAGGGTGCGCAAAAAAATAAGCCTAGAAAATTTTACTAGCTTTTCAACAACTACAGAGAACTATCAGACTAAATTTTATACGCTACATGTAATTACTCCACTAACCCCAAGCTTTATTGTAATATGCATAATATGCACAAAATTGATGAAATTATGCTGCTTTAAACATGACAGCCCTACAGTTTTAACGTTATCATAAGTTGTCTAAACTAATAATCGTGAAGAATTTTATTGTAACTCCAGACACAACGCCAAATCTTCAAGTTCAGCATTACGTTTTACGCAGCTTTTGCATTGTTAATAAGTATAACCAAATAAAACTCGGCAAATAGACAGACGCCAATGCAAATGTTCAACAATCACACAAATTATTACAAGGTTTTCTTAAACCGTTGATGCATTATTAGCAAGAGATCACCAAGGCTACTTTTTTGGTGAGCCGTGTAGATGAACGCCCGGGACCGGACCTGGTGATCAGTGATGATAAATAACACAAGATTTTGCATGATTTGTGACTATCGTTCGAGAATGATTTGGCATCTCTCGCCTGAACATCTCTCGCTTAGCGTCATCAGCTCAATCGATAAAGTCTGCACTATCGGTGGTGAAGATTAATTGTTATCGACGAAGTTATAAGAAATATGATTTATTTTCAATGATTTGTGGTGGCTAGCAGAATGTTTCAATATCAGCGCCTGAAGACTGATAAGCGCACCTGCGACGCACAGGTAGGTGGCGGACAAGTAGCGCGTGAGATCGTTGAGACACGGTCGTGTCTCATCCATCTCGGCGTCGGGGATACGCAGCCTGCACTCGCTGCGTCCGGAGCACTGTCGGTCCAGTATCTCGATGACGTCGGTCGAGCAGCCGATAAAGCCGAAGTCAACGCGGACGCATCGTCCGAGCCGCATACGACCGTAGCGTGCTGACGTCATGAGTATGACGGTCCCTGATGGACAGTGCGCGTGGAAGCTTTCTGTTGAACAGTAATCTGTAATACACACATACCAATAACCTCACGAAGTTTCTCGCGGGAGGAAACATGGGATACCCATGGTTTCGGTGGCCAAGTAGCTATTTTAGCGTTGTTCTGGCTCTTCATTGCAACCTACTAACAAGCTACAACGTAGGACCTCATGATCTGAAGGGACCCGTTAAAACCTCAAAAACAAATGTGCAACATCATTTTCGTATTTATAGACATATTTAAACTGAATAACTGAAGGCACGTATTTAAAGTTGTAACGTAAAAACTGTTGCCCCCCCTGTCCAGCACGAATTTGTTAGGTATTTGGTGGTATTCTTGTCAAATTTACTCGTTACACTGCTTTATTCTATAGCTGCTAAATAATGCCCCTACAGCTTTAATATCTTAGGTTTATTATGGACAGCAATACAATAAATCAATGGATAAGTTATCAATTCAATTCATTTTATTTCAGTACCAGGCTAATAGCTCATGGAAAAAATGTACAATAGAGAATGATTAAAAACAATTACCATCACCAGTTTCAGAAGAAAAACAATTTCATTGAGCGCCTTGAGTTTGAGCCTACAATAAAGGCGCTGTACAAATCCTTTCTGAATAGTATTTTAGTTTGTGACAATGCATTTTCATGTTTACATCCGCGTGGTTTCATCTTTTTTTACAGAAATTATTTGGCGCGATCAGTTTTCACTTTTCAATAGACTATAACAGCGACTTTTACGTCGCAAATACGAAAATGACAGCGTTAGGTGAGTAACAGCGTCATGTACAAAAAGCTATAAGCTAACGATAAACTGAATTTGTAATTTAAGACAAAACATTTTAGCACTTTTTGCCACGTTGCACGTTGTCTGTACACTGTGCGTGGCGAACAAGCCGTATGTTTCGTGACTACTCTGCTGCCTACAGACAGACCGCCGCATGAAATCCATAATCTCTTCGGTCGGTATTAGTCCCGGCAGGCCGACTGCCCACCCACTTAGAGTCTTAGACGCCTACCCCCTGCAACTAAGCCATCACGCTACTGCTACAGAACTCCCGTCGTCTGCACTTATTGTATAATCCATGCGACTGGCTTACGACAACGGGCAAACGACTACGTAGGTCGTCGTCACATCGGATCGGTTCAACGTTGCACACCGGCAGAGGCTGTCTGCCCGCCTGCTTTGTGATGTAGTGACGGACGGTAGCGTATTACTAGGTTTGTGTGAGGCGGGCGCCTCAGCAGTTAGCTGCGAGCGGCAGAGAAATAGACGGAGGCGAGTGCAGCTGAGAGGCTGGCTGTGGACGGTGGAACAGACAGACAGACGGACTGACAGTAGCTGGCCGGCTCTGACGATGACAATGACGTGGCTGATGGATGACCTGGGTCCGTCATGTCGCCGGTCGTGTACACGGGTCAACAGGTCTGCGCCGGCGCGATACAATTCTGCGTCGAAATTAAATGACAGTCGGCGCCGCGCGGCGACGTGAAATATCGACTGAAGTCGGTCATGTCACGTGACGTCGCGGCGTCGCTTTCTGCCGACAACGAAAACGCGATTTGTCGACATCAAGTTTGACGTTGAATAACGAACTGACGGCGTCGCATCAGACTCAGTCGTTGTCCGCCGCACCAGTCATCAGTTCCTTTATTTTCGGCCGCACAAAGTTGCCGAATGTCTCCAGAAATCTGTATTCTGGACTGTCGCTCAAAGACCACGCGACTATGCTAATAACACTCTCTGCCGCGCTGCGATATCGACATAACGGTGCCAACTAGCAGCTTCGCGCAGTTATTGGCTTCATCGGAAAGAGTACGGCGGCGATATACAGTACCTGTCTTCTTGTTTAACCATCTGTCTAGGCTGTCTCTGTAGCCTGCCGTCGCTACGCTTTCACGACACTCTCGTCCACGTCACTTGAAGGATTTATCTCTCTTCGTCATCGTAACAGTCTCTAGCAACACAGCTCTTTTTATCTGGCAACGTATAGCCGCCTGGCTTGCTTTTTAAGTCCCCGCCGCAAGGGATAGCTTTACACGATGTCGGAGGGTAACGAATTGGTCTGTTTCTTTGATGTACTGGGTGGTTACGATTTGGTTTGTAGGAGGGTGACGGCGCGTCGCATCGCTAACTGCTGCGGCGTGACGGAGACCGTCGCATAGGCTACAGCCACTTATCGGCGAGCAGTGCCATGAAATTAGCTCGAAAATAAACTGAATTCGTGTAGCTTATATATAAGTTGTGTAAGTTGCGCATATCGAATGTATTTAGATGCACAGCACGTATTAATGACATTTCTTATTGTGGTTTTGCCTAAATGTTTAATATTACTTTCCATTTTTTGCGCGCGTTTTTAAAAAAAAACGTGGTATACGGATTTATTAGCAACAGCTACGCATTATATTTACTAACTTACACTAGGTTATCAGTTTTCACATACAGCGTATATGTACAGCATTAATGAATACTGTTATCTCTATAACCCTGTAACGATGAAGTAATCCTGCCACCAGGTGACGCGCGACGCGCCGCTGCAGACCGTCGCCGCAGCGTAACGCCCCATCCGGACGGACGCCTTTCCGTCTACATACCAAATCGTTACATAGTCCGCGATGGCGCTGTCCTTCTGTTTGCTTGTGTTACTTGTTCGTTTGTCTGTCGCCAACACGTACTTGTTGGGCAATGGCCCACTGGCTCAGCAGCGCATCAGTGCTGACGGCCGTGAGCGGCCGCAGCGCTGGTGGCTACGGATGTCCCAGATGTTTCCTCCCCAATGAAAAACTTCAGTCCCGTGAAATAGATGCTAGCGGCGGGGGCTTACTCGTGGGCCCATAAATGCGTCACACTTTTTCTTAAGATCATCGCATTTTCATTTTGTACTCTGACTGACCGAACAATTTCGGTCGACCCATAGTCTATAATTAATAATTAATCGCCTGACAAACAATCAGTTTGATAAAATGTGATTTTTGTGTGTGTGTAGAAACTCGCTGTATGAAACGATTATTTTATGCATAGTCTTCTGGGCGAAACTGTCAGATGTAGCAAACCAAATGTTATATTTTAATCGTATTTAAATCTAGCAGAAAAAGAAACTCAGCTATTGCAAACAGGTCACGCGTCAGCTGCGCACACAGTACGTCGAGGGCATTTTAAATCGGTGACCTTGAAATCTAGGTTAGGGGGTCACTAACGGTCATTGAATACCATTTGAAAGCTTTAGTACTGTTTCCTATTCACATTGAATAGTAACTATGGCGCTACCTTGTATCGTTTGCGAGATATAGCGAGTTATTGGTCAAAAATCGCGAAATTTTTATACACAAGTCGTATTTAGCGTCCCACAGGGGATACCCCGTCAAAATTTCGCAAAGATGTTTGATATACATAAAACTAGAATGATTGGGCTACTGTGTGGTGAAGAAAATGTGACGATATGTTGAGCCATTTTTATACAATACCGGAACGTGACGGACGGACAGACGGACAGGCAGAATTGCTATATCAGTATCCCGCGTCAGCACACTGATGCGCGACAAAAATTAACTGAAAGAAAGCATGGGTGTACGTAGACCATTGGCGGGTTAAACAGTATACACGATGTTCAGACTTTAAAAATGCTGACGCGCGATACTGATATACGAATTCTGTCCGTCCGTCCGTCAGTCTGTCCGTCTGTCACGCTTCGGTATTGTATCAAAACGGTTAACATATCATCATACTTTCTTCGGCATATGATAGCCACATCATATCTAGTTTTCTCAGTATACTAAACATCTGTGTAAAATTCCGACGAGATCACTCCCCACCGGGGCGTTATGTACAGGTAAGGTATATAAATTTCGCAATTTTCGACCAATGCCTGGCTATACGTGGGAAACGATAGAAGACATGGCTATAGTTAACATGAGTGAGTGAGTGATTGAGTAGTTTCTTAACGGCGCATAAGGCTATTCAATGCCATTAATGAGGCGAAGAGAAAACACAACGTAAACGCAAAGTTAACAACGTGCTGGGTAAGATCAAGGCTGTTAAACTGATACAAAATCATGTGAGAGTCAGATAACATTGTAATTCACGGTAAAAATGGGTTTCTTTAATAAAGACAATGATGTTACCATGGAACGGTAATAGGAAATCATATGCGATTGTGCTCTATCGAATCACGACAGTTCCGACGACCTTGAGTGACCTTTGAAGGTCATGTCGGTATAACCTACTTGCTGTTGCTACTTTGTGTGCGTAGCTGACGCGCGATGTGTTAGCGACAGCTAAGTTTCTTGTACTTTGTCGTTTCTATTGTGCTGGGCGTCGTTGCGCGAATTAATGGCGGCCTAATGAGCCATGCTGAGCGTCGTCAATTTCAGTGAGGGCGAGCGAGTTTAGAGCTGCCTTGCTGAGTGTGCTGCTGCTGCTGCTGCTGAAGTGCTCTGTCTCTCTCCTTCAGTGATGTCGTCGTACTGATGTCACGCTCGACTGCACACCGCCACTTCTGCAGCCGCCGTCGCCGACCTAAACTCATTCTTATTGTGCCCGCGTTCATTCGGTCCAGGCCGTTAACCGAAATATTCGCGAGAGCAATGATTTATCGGTTGATGCCGCGCCAAAACTAAAATAAACAGCTGGTGCCGGACGTAACAAATCTCGCTCCATGCCCCAATTTAGAATGGCGCCATGCACCTTGCGAATTTAACGTCATGATCCTACGGGCGTTGCCCGTCTATGTAAAATTTTTGTGACGATAACTGTAACCGATTTCACAGGTGTTGCGAATAATAAACACCATAGCATTATAGCAAACGCACGTGATCGAAAAGCAAACCCTGACCGGTTGTCACCCGGGGAGGTAACAAGTAGCTCTGCTGTCGCAAAGAGGCCGCGCGTTACTTCGTGTCTGTCAGTATAGTTAGCTTTAACAGTACAAAACGTCGAGCAGAGTCTTTTATTGTTAGTTACGTAGGCTACAGTTTTATCACTGCGTGCAGTTAAATGCTGTTCTCTTGTCTTTGGCGTAACGTTGAAACTTCTTGCAATAAACATTTTATCGTCGTCCCCGCCATCAATAAACTCCGCCGCTTGCTACCAGCGATAAGTGTCACAATTTGTGTGTGTGTGTGGACCGGCGGCGCGTGTTGATAACACCTGGCAGCGTTGACAGCACGCTACCTGCATTCGACGCCCCTGTTTGGGAGGTTCCCGTCGGAATATTGTCATGCCGTTTGATGTAGAAAAACTAGATCGGCTTGGCTAGCCGACGGTAAAAAATTGAAGATATGTTTATTCGTTTTGACAGAATCCACGAACGTAACAGACACACGGACACACGGACATACACACACCGCATAACGACATAGGCCGCGCTTGCATAGCATCGCGCGGCCAAAAGCGGATGACATTACATTGCCTTCGGTTGTAGAAGCCAATGTTCGGCGCCAGACTGCTAGTACGAGATCAGTAACTACTTACGCTGAATTATTGAAGGAGTCCTGGAGCTGGACGTATGCAGTATCATTTTACTGATTTCTTAATCGCGACTATAACAGGAACAAAAATATTTGCCTTTTGCTTTTCGGTAAAGAAACTTTGAAGAAACATGGCGCCAAAAGAGAGAAAAAGAACTGTTGTAACGAAAAAAATAGAAAAAATGAAATTTTAACACAAAGTGCCTCACGAACTTGAAATAACTCTCGTACTCGTATTCACTGATAACCGGTAAATTACTTATAGCTAACTTACTACGCATAGTACCTTACGGAGGACTTACGAAAGTAAAATTTTAAAAAATACTTGTGAGTTGTAGTTAGTCACAGTAACGTAAAAGCAAGATTAATTACTAGAATTACACTCCTGAGTACAGTATCTTATGTTGATATTGCGGCACAATAAAACTTTAAACTGTTAGTAGCCGGTAACGTCACTTGATTGGACAATATTGTTTGACAAATGAGTAGTGTCCCGTTTGATTCCTGTGTCTGATCGAATACAACGTACTTCGAATTCAATACGATACGATACAATGCAATATTGTGCAGTAAAAAGATGACGTGTAGCCAGCTTAGTTTACTGCACGGAACAGACAAAAAATTTTAACGAAAAACGAACTAAAACTGACGAGCATGATAATTCCGCTCTTGTCCCATAATAAAGTCAACGTTCTATAAAATTAAGACGTCTTCGCATTTATCGAAGCGACGTTTAAAAGAATGGAAAAGAAACGCGATGATAGCAAAACGCGTTTATGCCTCGGTTGAAATAACGTTGTCGTAAATCTGCGAAGTCGACTGATTGGTCCAACGTGAATACTCGCCGTACTGTACACACAAAGAAAACGTAACGTGTGATCAGTGCCCGGCGGCGACGACGAGACCGTCGACGACGATGAAGTGGCTCGGCTGACTATCTACTTGGCCAGGACACGAAGAAGACACAATGAGCAGCTGGACTTCGTGATAGATATAACACACGGCCACGTAGACGATAGATTAAAGCAGCTGTCGCGCCCCTTCCCTTTCGGCCTCCGAACCATCCATACACTTTTAATTTGGTCGACCAACTTGCCTCTGTATTTGCTTCATTCTCATCTCAGCGTCCTTTCGATGCATACGTGTGGGTCCATCTCTGCATGACAGGGACCACACGTATGGAGTGGATGCTTCGTCCAGCGTGTTTCATGCAGTATTCGAGACGAGTTTTAATAATGCCGCATCGATTCTGCGCCGCAGCTGAGATGACAGAGCAGCAGCCAGCAGCAGCAGCAGCAGTGGAGTAGAATCGCCGCTGCGGCCGTCGGCGTGATTGATGCCGGACTGTCGCGCCACTGCCGTGGCATCAGCACATCTCGGCTGGCCGAGCATATACACTCGTTACGCAAGATCATGACATGCGTGATACCAGCTCACAACTCAAGTTCCGCTTTGCGGCACCAAGTTGCACGGCAGCGGTCTCCGAGGTCTCCGAGGAAGCCGGTCGATGTCTGAAGTAAATCCCGGACTACAGTTCTCTATCATTTTGTAATCCAATTATTATGCACACAAAGGCTACCGAAAAAAATGTTGATAATATTTAGCTAGACTATCACGTTCTCGGTCACGTGCGACGCGCGATGTACAACGTGTCTCAAAAAACGGACCGATACGATTAATGTGACATAACTTCACCAGTTCATAATTTTCACTAATTATTTTTGGCAAAGAGAGATGTTGTTCAATTCTCCATTGACTGCGTAAAAAGTTTCTAAATTGCCTAAGAACCAGCTGCGTGGTTTCCATAGCAACAGTAACGACTTGACACACCTGCACAGAGAGTTTCTGGCTGACTTCGACAGAGCAATAAAGGAGTAGCAAAAAGATTGTGGGCCTGTGTCAAGGCCGAAAGACTAAACTTCGAACATTTGTTGTAACTTTTGACACTGTTTGTTTAAAATATTTAACTTTTCTGTTCATAAGCCAACATAAGCTGCGGAATGACGCTTACTTAGGGCCGGTTGCATCAACGCTACTTAAATCGCCACTTAGTTAATCCCCGATTAACTTTAAGCGGAGATTAAATCGTCATTTATCTCGCGTTCGTTGCAATGACGCAAATTACTGCTTGATTAGTTTAGTGGAGTTTTAAGCACCGTAGCACGCCTCCAATGTATTGACGATTTCTATTGGCTGCTCGAATGACAGATGTAAACAAGGCTTGCATGGCCTAAACCTATAGTTTTATTGGCTACCCGGAGCCAGAAGCAGACGAAAACAGCGCGCTAGCTCAGGCGTATGAATATTTATTAGCTATAGGCTGAAATGGCCGCGCAGTATAATTTCGCGCAAGCTACGAATTGTAAATCTTTATTCACTATATTAATGGTAGCACAACAACGATAAAAAAAGAAAGAAAAGAATTAGGCCTACTGTGAAATAACTAGTTTTATTGTACAAATTTATGATTATCGTATGGTTTAGTAATGTCACCGAGGCTCCCGACTGGGCGGTGTCGTGACTGCGGGATTAACTCAAATGTAAATGTATGTGAGAAAGCGAAACACCACACGGAACTCTTCTGGTATAAGTTGTATAAGTTTATATTCGTCACAGCACTCGCTCGGCAT
>Ga0209149_1001604_pt1 | contig 11710 bp, 11 predicted proteins | sample WorMetTyACAVOLI2_FD_187423 | JGI IMG/M metagenome (GOLD analysis project Ga0209149, IMG submission 187423) | Marine gutless worms symbiont microbial communities from Max Planck institute for Marine Microbiology, Germany - Olavius algarvensis... ...
GTGAGCAATAAGCTCACACTTAGACACGTTGAGAGACAGCCCTATTTCTGTGCCTGCCTCGATAATTTTGGCCACGTCTGAAGCCACTGTGTTGATTGTTGATATTATTATTATTATTATTATTATTATTATTATTATTATTATTATTATTATTATTATTATAGTAATGTGGCCTTAAATAGCTATAAATCGCAAAAATTTAGAATTTTTGGGGAAAATTTAATAAGGGACAAATCCCCTTGAGTGATTTTTTTTTACAAAATTAAGCGTAGGGGAGGGCGTCTCAGGTCCGCCCCCTCGAGCTAAATTTCACGATCGTCGCCAAAATTGGTAATATTTCGTATAAATTTGCACCAAAGGGGTATGTCCCTTAAGCTATTTTTACAAAATTTGGCATGGGGAAGGGACTGCCAAACCTGCACCCTCGTGCCAAATTTCACCATTGTCACTTTACAAATGTGGGTTTACAGCCCCCAAAATCGCCGAATTTGGTAATTTTTGGGATAAATTTTCCTAAAAAGGGTATATCCCCTTAAGGAATATTTATAAAATTTGGTTTGGGGGAGGGAGTCCCAGGTCCGCACGTTCATGCTAAATTTCACCATGGCATAAAAAATCTGGGCCAACAGCCTCAAAGATCGCGAAAAATCGCAATTTTGTTTGTATAAATTTGCCCCTGAGAAAAATTTTGGGGGTGCACAGAAACAGTTGAATATAGATGCACAACTACAAACCTTCCTCTATGCAATGACACCATAATTGTTTTGAAAATTACACTGCTTCATAGCGTTTCCGTTATCACAAACTTCGTAATTCCAAAGCGTGACAAACAGACACAAAACGAACTAGAAATCAATATGCATCACCTCCGAGGCAATGCAATATCGGCAGGCCCCTTGAGCGATTTTGACGAACATTTGTTTCTTTGATGGATTCCTAAGTCTGTCCGTTCTCTTTAGTAAAATTTTAACATTATCGGTATATAAATAAGAGCTTATGGGCCTAGCTAAAAATCGCGAAAATGTCGAATATTTGGTAAAAATTTTCCCCACGGGACAAATCCCCCTCAGCGATTTTTTTTACAAAATTAAGGGCGGGGAGGATGTCAGGGTCTGTAGGCCCTACACTTACGCTAAATTTCACCGTTCTCACTCTTAAAATATGGGCTTACAGCCGCAAAAATCGCCGAAATTTATAATTTTTGGTGTAAATTTGCCCAAATGGGGTATACCCCCTTAAGCGATTTTTTTTTTAAATTAAGCGCGGAGAGGGTATCCCAGGTCCGTACCCTCAGGCCAAATTTCACCGTTGTCACTCTTAAAATGTGGGCTTACAACCCCCAAAATCGCTGAATTTGGTAATTTGTGGTATAAGTTTGCCCAAAAGGGGTATACTCCCTTAAGCGATTTTAAAAAAAACTTGGCTCGGGGGAGGGAGTCCTAGAGGTTCGCACCGTCATGCCAAATTTCGTCACTATGGGTTAAAAATGTGGGAGTACAGCCCCCCAAATCGCCAAAATTGATATTTTTGGTATAAATTTGCCCAAAAGGAGTATTCCCCCTTAAGCGACTTTTACAAAACTTGGCGTGGGGGAGGGAGTCCAAGGTCTGCACCCTCATACCGAATTTCACCGTTGTGGTTGTAAAAATGTGGGCTTACAGCCCCCAAAATCGCGAAAAATGATAATTTTTGGTATAAATTTGCCCCTAAGGGAAAATTCTGGGGTCCACAAAAAAGTTGAATTCATGTGCACAACTACAAACCTTCCTGCATGCAATGACACCGTAATTGTTTTGAAAATAACACTGCTTCATAGCGTTTCCGATAAATAGGCCTATATAGCCTATAATTTCGCATAGCAATGCAGCAATACAGTACAGTACAATACAATACAATACAATATATTCCAAAGCGTGTCGACAAACAGACGAAAATAACATCACACTTTGTGACTTTTTCGTCAACAGCCGGCGCGCGACCCACAATCCCCACCATACAAAACTTGGTTGTTTGGTGATAGAGGAGGTATGTACGTAGGGCCTACCATTTTTGCACCCCCTAACTTTTTTGATCCGATCAGTAGTTTCGCCGCTAGGAGCTATTGAAAATTTAAGGGAAAATGCCCCCACCGCAGGAAAATGCTTATAACTTGGCTGTTTGTCCCCTGAAAGTGACCACATTAAAAACGTAAAAGCTATCTATAGACGCGTATAAAATCTGAGAATTTCGTAAAAATTGTGCAAACGAGTGACCCCTGGGGGCAAACTTATGGCAAAAATTCGAAATTTTGACAGTTTTGGGGGCTGTATTCCCACATTTCTGTCCCGATAAACGTGAAATTTGGCACGGGGATCCGGTAATAATTTTGCAACAACCGTCAAAAATTTTGTCAGGAAACTGACGAAGTTATTAACTGTCGAATTTATTTTTGTTTTTCTCGGACATACTGTAGTTTAGCTGCGTGCGCGACGACCGGAGTATCGATCTCTGCTCTTCAACTTCACACAGATCTAACCTGTACCCGGTACGGCTAGGGATAGGTGAAGGCAACCACATCGCCAGCACTCTGTCCTGCTGCATGTTTTATCGATCTACTGACTGACCGGTGACATCTTCAGATCGATCTATTTCCGGCACGGCACTATGACATCTACTGTTCATTCAGCCTAGTCTACATTAAATTCTGCCACCGCCGTGACAGACGCCTATAGGCCTACGTTTTGTACTAGCCAACGAACAGGCTGAATGCGAGACGCTGTACTGGCACCACATTGATAATCCGATACGTTTATCTACAGAATTCGTAAAAATGCTTTAAATAAGCACTGCAATTGCTTTCCATTCCCGTTCACATTGCTCAGCTGCAATGATTCTATAGATGTTGAGTATGCACACTTTTTTACCCCTCCAAGCGAGCCGTCAACGTAATGTTTTGCTTGCATGTGTTTGTAAACATGTTTGTAACTTTGTATGCGACTTTGTAATTGTAACCATGTGGTTTGGAAGCAATATGACGGGGAAACGGTTAGAGATCATCACAACACTTACAAGATAAATGGGCAATGGCTGTGTCATCATACAGTTTAATGCGCCATGAGTTTTTTAATGGGGCGTGGGGGGAGTTTTGTTGAGCCTGGCAGCATTTGTTTTAACTTATCAGTATCCCTGCTGTCGCAGAGAGGCCGCGCGATGCTTCGTGTCAGTAGCTTCAATAGTACAATACCTCGAGCGCAATTTTCTATTACTAGTTACTTCCGGTTCAGATTTAAATTGTGTTCTGTTCTCTTCGTCGTGGTTGTCCATACTGGTTGTGATAAACAAGATTCACTGATGCGTGGCGATCTGTGCGGTAAACTGCACCGTCGACCGTCAGTGTTGTTCGCACTCCACCAATATCGATCCAATAGCCAAATATTCGTCGAGAATCGCGATTTTCACCTATGCCCACCTGCATTCGACGCCCCATCAGGGGGTCCCTATCCGAATATTGCCATGACGTTTGGTGTGAAAAACTACCAGATGGTGAAAAAAAATTGAATATATCACGAACGTGACAGCCAGACGGACAGACACCGCGTGACGACACGTTAGGAAGAATACATGTACACACTCGCCAACAGTCCTTGCTCGCCGACTTTTATGTTCAAAATTTACCTCTACTTACACTGGCACTGGCTGATTGATATACGTAGACGTTGTGCCTGCAGCTATGCATAGTTTGTACACAGGCGGTGATAATGTGTCTAATAACTGAACGACGCCACGAAAGACTGCAGGACAGCACTTCACATCAGCATTAGTGATCCAAGTGCACCAATTCACGGTCATGATACGAAAACGCAACTGGATATGCAGTGATGGGCACTAACTAGTTCAAAAGTAGTTTAACTAAAGTAGTTAACTACTGTGTAAAAAGTAGTTATAACTACTATCTATTATAACTACTAGTTAACTACTTTCCAGACAAAGTAGTTATTAACTACCTTGTACTAACTACTTTTTAACGAATTTTTTAACTACTTTTTTTCTGAAGAAATTAAAAACCTTTTTTTCTGTGCAATACTATATTGTTAATGCACAAGTCACATTTGTTACAGTTAATCTATTACAAAGCTTGCACTCAGTGCCTTGTGTCGGTCCGCATACACAGTCCTTAGCAGCGTCTTATTCAGTAACACAAGCAGAATTTCTTCAATCTCTTGTCTCTTAAGAACAGCAACATGTCACACATGTTATAAGACAGTTTGCAAAGTGTCTGTCCTGCTGTGCTGAAGAGACCGCAGCCGAGCCGAGCTAGGCAGTGGAGTTTGCCTTGATGAATGCTTGTTCAACTGCTGCATATAGTCGAAGACACTTGGTCGTAGTGAATAAAGATTCTCGTATCGCTCTACAGCTACTGGGCTATCGATTATTGCTGATTTCCACTAGGAGCCATGGTCTCTGGGTAAAACTGAAGAGATCGTCATCCCACTCACAATGGCAGTAACAAAGTGCATGTTATATGGTGTTACAACAGAGTTAGACCACATACCTCTTAATTTGCAGTTTACTTGATTACCAACATATTAACAAACCGACAAAATGTAGTTGCACTACAGTAGTTAATAACTACTTAACAGTAGTTTAACTGCTTACAGTTAACTACTTTTTTCTCAGTAGTTAATAACTACTGCTTAACTACTACTAAAAGTAGTTTAACTACTTTTACTTAACTACAAGTAGTTTACTGCCCATCACTGTGGATATGACAAGACTTTCGCTGAAGTCTGCCTTCAATATCCTTCAACCTTTGATCTTCACAGTACAATACCGGTGGCAGTCCTTAATTTCTTGCACAGAGATATTTAGAGAAAAGACACACGAATGGACCTGGCATTTATTAACAGTAATAAAATCAACTGTACAAAAACTAAAATAATACTGTACAATACTTACAAAACATTATTAACATCGCTATTATACATTATGCAACACGACAAAATTTTAGCCTTCAAGAGCCAATGTTTCACTCAGTGCAGCAATGTCAATGTACACGAGTTGCTAAACACGAAAAAGTTGTGTAAAGTATCTGCTATAAACGAACTTCCTTCAGTGGTCTCAGCATTATTTACTAGTAATGCTTATCCAACTTTACATCAAATTTGCTATAATGCTCCTCTCCACAGATTTCACGAATAGTACATTCAGTCTATCGAACCGGCTTGCAAGTCACTCAAAGTTCGAATCAATATGACAGGAGAGTCAATTCAATTGAATGATTCAGTTTGTGCATGCAGAAAGAAAATGTGATGTATCTGTAAAATCTGTACAAACAGAACTAAATAGCCATCTTGTATTTAATAATACTTAGTCATTTCAGTCGTGACAGTTCTTTCACGTCAGATGCTCAGTTTGGTAAACTTAGTAATCTATAGCAATTACTAGATACAGACTGTCACCTTTTATCTAGAACATGTAGGAAGAAGACACGTTTCAAAATACGCAACAACAGAAGGTAACACAACCACTACAGCACAGAGGCACCATCCAGTCACAAATTGTTAAAATGATACTAAATTGAATCAAATAAAATTGATTAATTTAAGTGAATTAAAACATCAGCTAATGTACAAGTTTTAGAGCCTCGCTCTACTGAAAATATATAATGCTGCCTCACTCCAGCTGTGGATCATCAGTAACATTTTTCAATACACAAAGACCAGCACGACGCAAGGAAAATGAAACTGTAACTCAATATGTTCTACAGTGGACGACTGCATAAAACAGATGCAGGCAGGCAACATAGGCAAGACTCTGTCAGCATCAATAGCTCATAATGCACTAGAAATGACCTAGTTATACTAAAGGCATCAGACAAGAGAGTCTGAAAAACAACAAAACACCGTACAACCGGCAAACACCTGAGGGAACGTATAAATATCGTGAGTAAACCATATCTTGCTGTTAATACATTGTCTGATAGTTCACAGACGAAGGGTTGCCAGTGACGATAAAGACCGACTGAAACGCACTACATCACATATAATACATAAAAGCAAACAAAAACACACACAAACCATAAAATTAATCAACAGTTAAACACGTTTCTACTGATTTGGTTTTATTTGTAGTATTCACATGCCACTCATTCATATCACTACAACGATGTCTGCTAATCACTGACAGACTGGGCCAAATGGTAACAGACCTGCAATAACTGACGTCACTGTACAAATTGATATTGCTAACATATATAAAGAAACAAAAAGTGATGTAGTCATCAGGACAACCCTGGTGAGTCGGTACCAGATTCATAAAAGAAATCAGTCACTATCACCATGGTCAGTCTGGTCACACTGCGGTCTGTCTGGTCACATTGCGGTATGTCTGGTCACCATTCATTAATCTTCTCCATCACAATGAACCACTCTGTCATCCTTGTTCTGTCATCCTCGGTTCATTTCATGAATACACAACAACAGACCAAGACAACCAACTTGTGCGGCATGTAGGCTGCTATCATCTAACACAATACTGCTAATAGTATTATTCAGTTCAAAAGGTGATATTCACTTTTTCATCCCGTGGAGAGTAGAAGGCTCAGTCGACCTAGGCACTGCAGCAAGGGTGAGTATTAATGCACACTTTCTCTGAACTTGTTACTCACACTTAACAACAGAATTAGTCAAAAACACAGATGTATTAACTACCTGCATGGCAAACGCTCAAAGTCGACGACCCAACATTGAAATAAGACTCTGATCATATGCAAATTTTACAACTGCTTAATAAGAGTGGACTGTTATATACAGACAGGGCAGCTGTACATGTCATTAGTGGACCAATGCAAACCACAGCCTGATGAACAACACTGCAGTCATTGGTGTCTGTATCAGTTTGTCTGCTTGTGAACAAAATAACTCAAAAGTTGTAAATGGGCTGCAGACGATTTCACGGTTCAGGCCCGTAGCCAAGGGGGAAAGGGGTCGGAGTGGTTGGTCGACTGTTCGAGTGTTAACATCTTGAATATCGTCCATCTATGAAATAGAATTAATAAAATCGAGTGGACTTATCATGTAGATTCGAGCTTTCATCACAAAGTAACGTCATCAATCATTATTTTAAAAATTGAGGTTTCCCCTAGACAGCCACTGCATGGGAACTCCAATTTTCAAACCCTGAAGAAGGGAAGGTCCAATATCTTAGGAAAACGACTCCGCATTATCAGAAGGCTGGCTATGGGCTTGCAGTTATCAGGAATCTTTTTTTCACTTCATGTGAACTGTTCAGCTCCGGGAACTGTTTCAACTCTTGGTGTACTTTCTGCTTTCAATGATGTTAACACTAACTACACATGAGTGCAAAACTGACTGGCAACTGGCAAAATGACTAGTTGATGTATACCAGAAAACACCCTTCAAAATTCAGATCACCGCAACTATAACTGCAGATATAACAAAAATCTACACAATTCATGGGAGCAGTATAGCAGTTTTAATTCTGTGACAGTAAACGAAACCGTTTTACAAGTCTGCTGCAGTGTGAAGTTTCCAGCAATGTAGGTGCTAGCATCTAGCATTTTGATGTCCATCAATCTGTAAGCACAATGCTATAGCAATAACACACCTTCATTAACAACTGGTGACAGAAGCTCATTCTATGCCCAAATGCCGGGTGTAAAGTAAAGTAAACCTAGATTTGTATAGCGCATTGTCACGAACATGAACATGCCTCTAATGCGCTACCGCTTCCCATATGTCGGCGCTGATTTCCGCAAGTCCTTCAGCCAGGAACCAGCCAACACTGCAAAACCACGGATACGGGCTACTGTATCACGCGATGTGCCTGTTTACTCCCCAGCTTTTGCCAGGTACTCATTCCAGAATTTCCACAGAGGGCAGGCTCAGGCTGAGTAGGCCTGGGTGCCTGGTTGCCGCCTGACGAATTTAACAGCATGATTGCAGAGGCACTGTTCATCTGTATTAAAATTTTTAAACAACAGCTGTAATCGCTTTCCATATTAACATTTCTGATGAACACAGAAACATCGTAACAAACTAAAAACCAAACAAACAAAGTTACAAACAGAGGCAACCAAAACAATATCATGCTGACTGTCATCAGGGCGAGGTAGAAACTACACTGAGGCCAGATATGCAGAGAAGCAATCCCGTGCCTCTCAATGCCTCTGTCTATGCTGTGTTCATCAAGACAGTGTCTAAAACATACTTGACATCATCAGCCATCTTCAGCCAATTAATGTCACAATGCTCCAACTCAGCAACACAGCGTTACTATTCAGTCAGCATCAGTGACATGACATCCAGCTGTCCATGCCTTAATTTACCACATTAAATTACTGCACATTAACATGAAACTTTTTGCATATGTCTCATGAACCGATATCATGCAATTATGGGTCCCATTTACAAGTCAACAAAATGATGCGGAAGATGAAACTGTCAGTTCAATGATGACACGTTAAAGTAATAAAAAACATGATTGATCCATTGTCATTTGGCATTTTAGCACCTTTAAGTGCTTCAGTCGATCAGTATTGTCTTACTAGTGAAAAAACTGATATAATAATTATGATTATGGTTATTAAAATTTGTGTAAAATAAACCTCACGTACACAGTGTACAAACAGATGTACATGCACAGAAGCATTATAATCTTATTTTTATACAGCGTAACATACACCAGAGTGAACCTGCTAATTAATTACAAATATCGGCACATAATGAATAGAAATGACAACTAAAATGCATGCTATGAGCAATGTATCGGTCAGACAATCTGGGACACGTGCAATAGTTCAGTTCGATATTGTATTCTACATGGTGGCACAAAACCGCAATAAAACTGTACAGAAGCGGCATGAAACTACAGTACTGTTAGCTGTGCATTACTGACACTGTCGCTCTCACCGAGATGGAGTAATAGTAATTCTGCTGCAACTGCACAATGTGATCAGGCAGCTGATGTTTCATGGCACAGACTTCTTCGCACTATCTAACCACCAGCAAAACACCTCTCTCCAACTTTCCACCTGCTAGTACATTATATATATCACACGGTCTGGCAAAAGACTCGAGTTCATTTTATTGTTTGGCTGTTGGTATGAAATTCACTCGCTTCACGACAGCACAGCAATGCAAGATACTATCGAAAGGTAAGTCACATCCACACACTACTGTCACATGTAAGTTGGTCCAGTATCACAAGTGACCTCCATTCATGTCCACGATGTGATACGGCGGCCGAATGTCCATGCCCTACAAGAGAATAACACACAATTGTCATTCTCCACAATGCAATAAATAACACAACTCTATTCACATCATAATTTAACAAGACTACTTATGTTCTCTTTCAATGCAGTTAGTCCATTACAAACAACGATATTTATCTGAGAAGTACACGAGCATGTCAAACTACTATATGTGAAAATCAACTGTAACAAGAAATATGTTCTGTCGAACTCGGAGTTTGTCCAATGCAACTTTTTCATTTTTGATCATGTGACATTCATCCAGTTCAAAATCTGTTGCTGTGTATAAAATTTCACGAAAAATCGATGATTTTTCACTGAGCTATGGCGATATATCAATTTTCAAAATGGTGGCCGTCTGCCATCTTGGAATTGTTTTACCACCATACGAGACCACACACGAAGTCTCTGCTGCTGGCCACAGCTGCCTGTCAAATTTCATGTTAATCTGATACAAAGATCTGAAGATATAGCTATTTGAATTTTTAGCATATTTGGCTTGAAATGCCTATTAAGTTCCCAAAATGGCGGTTTTGGGGGACTTTGGACCTCTACATGTGATTATTCATCATCGAGACCCCCAAAAGGCACATCCTTGCGTAAATCCGCGTCTTTTAAGCTATCAACTGTAAAAATCTGTTGAGGAGTCTGACCAGTAGGCGAGTTGACAGAAAGTGTGACGGACACACAGACACACACACAGGTAAATTTATATTCTGTCCATGCATTGCATAGCATTGGACAGACAATTACTGTTGCGAACATCACAATGACTGAAATCTGCAGAAATGACTTCTGTCATTGTGTCAATGAGGGGCAGGCTTTGATCAACCCCGTAGACCGAGACTGCCTAATGCCTATAAACACCGAAATGACTTAGAATGACTGTGACTAAATGCCGTGCTAATGACACCAGTAACATGCATGGTATAGTATAGTAGAGTTTACAGGTCATTTTGGAGACAATTTTACAGATCAGATGACCTAACCAACAGTGTCACAGCACTGAAGGATCATGTCGAGGGCCAATCCCACTAGGCCCAGCTCACTAAAAGGTAAAGAGAATACAAATACAAATAAAATTTACAAAGTGCAGCTTACAAAATGTCCACGGGCGCTAACAAATGTCAAAACGCGAGGTGAAAGAATGAGTTTTCAGAAGATTTTTAAATCTGTTGGTGTCAGTGGTAAGCTTGATACTATCAGGTAAAAAATTCCAGGCAGAAGGATGTAAGTGAAAAATATTTTAAATATATATCTATTCCATAGCACCATGATGACCGAAGACACAGAGGTGCTCGGAAGACAGAGAGCTAACAAGATCAAAGCCAGATACAGTCGACTGACCTGTAAGAACTGCTCATACCTTTGTGCACCATTATAATAGTACACAATACTGTAACAGTTTTTCAATATTTCTCTTCCTCCAGACCAACATCACATCTCAGATGTGGCCAAGTAGAGGTAAGAGGGGGGGGGGCAGTAACGTGAGCAATGAACAAAAGACAAACATCATCAGTTGTGACACACACCACAGAACTGTGCAGTACGGCTTCTGAAGGTGCAACAACATTGTGACTGGCAGAATACTCGTCGGCTTTCTCTTCTTCACGACGCTTCAAGCAAGCTGCTTTCGGATTCAGGTTACGCTCTGCAGACAGTGTTACCAAGTGTTCAACAATGGCGTGACTTACTCAACAAATGAAGCCACTTTGACAAATGGTACTGCTATCACTGCTTTACCAGATATCAACTGCCATTATCCATCCCATAACTGTCATTATCCATTATGTATCAATTGTCAGCAATAACATGATATGCTAACTTACACTATAGGCCAATGTTCTAGACACAACTACGGTATCCATACATATCTCCGGTAATCAATCGTCAATGTGGCTCACAGCCGGCCACTCTGGAAGCTGCTAGCTATGGAGCCAATATCTTTAGTATTTGACTATCACAACTGACAATAAAACTTGAAGTAACTGTCACTGCTTCTTGGCTAAAAAATTTCACACTTTTTCAATATTTTGTTACTTATACCATAGCACATTTATGCACAAATGTATAATAATAAATACTATATTTATGTACAAATGAATAATAATCATACACAAACTCAAATAAACACTCAATAGGTGTCAGAAATAAAAGTACAAGCAACATTAAGTCACATAAAAGCCATTGTCGGCCGACACGGTATGTCCTGCCCGTCTGTAACCCTGACCTTTGACAGTTTGACCTTGAAACTGGTGTGTGAGTCGCATCTAAGGTGGGGAACCTTCATTCTAAATTTGGGCACGCTAGGTCTTTGGGTTCTCGAATTATTCACTATGTACACGATGGACGGATGGACAGACAGACGAATGGACGAAAGAAATGCTTATTGCCTCTTCCCTATGGTCGGAGCATACCAGTAATAATCAGAACTTGATAAGTGACACTAGCAGCCTG
>Ga0209149_1001605_pt1 | contig 11710 bp, 8 predicted proteins | sample WorMetTyACAVOLI2_FD_187423 | JGI IMG/M metagenome (GOLD analysis project Ga0209149, IMG submission 187423) | Marine gutless worms symbiont microbial communities from Max Planck institute for Marine Microbiology, Germany - Olavius algarvensis... ...
CAACGACAAATTTCAATCGTTTCGGCATTGCTACTGGGATTTATATTGAGTTTAATTAATTCATGTACTTGTAGTTAGAGCATGCACACTACTGCTAGTAGCCTAGTAGCGATCGCACAATATTTTTGACGAATCCGCACATCTCTGTTGTTTGTCTATCAACAAAAATTTAACATTGAAGCTGTAAACGATTATCCGCCGATTCGATTCGAATTCGAATCGTAGCCGCCGATTCGATTCGAGATTCCATTCGAACTGAAATTTCCGATTCGCAGGTCCCTAGCAAATACATTCACCACTTTCATATACTTTACTTAATATTAAAAACAAATATTTCTCACCCAAAATAACTGTATGGATACTGCATAAATGTGGCTTATTCATTACAGCCCCCAGCCCCATGCAATTAAAACACAACACACTGACGAAATGACAGTCTTAACTACACTTGTCATTCCATTTACTACAACTAATGGCTACATAAGCTGCTACATAACAGCAGACATAATCTCTAACAGATACCTTGTGTGTGGTTTGCTGATGATGTAGAAGCTGGAGATGACTGGGCTGACTGGCCTAAAGTAGAAACTGAACTTTTCCTTTGATATCGATATTTTAACAAACTGCTGGCACCACTCATTCTTAAGTCACTTCAGAAAATGATACCAACTAGCTAGTACAATCACAAACATGAAGCACGTAAAACATGTTATAGGACAGATTACACTGTATTCCATTATTCTATCCAGTCGCAAATCTGGGTTTTTGGCCAGTTTTTATATTGACGTGCGATATTGATATAGCAAATCTGTCTGTCCGTCCAACCGTCCGTCTGTCCGTAACGTTCCGGTATCAGATGAAAACGGCTTAACATATCGTCATAGTTTTCTCACCATACGGTAGCCCAATCATTCTGTTTTGTCAGCATCAAACATCTTCACGAAATTCCGACCGGAAAACCCCCTATGGGGGCACTAAATACAGGTGGGGTATAAAAATTTCCAGATTTTCTACCAATAAGTCGCTATATCTCGTAATTGATACAAGATAGCGCCATAGTTACTACGGAAGGCGAATAGGAACTCATATGCGATCTATCAAATGGTGCCATTTCCAATGACCTTGAACAAACCCTAACCTTGTTTTCAAGGTCACACCACTCTTTGACGCTAAATATCTCACAAACGGCTACAGATACGGCCATAGATTATATCGAAGGCGAATAGTAAACCGTACCCAAGCTTTTGAATGGCACCAGTTTCAATGACATTGAGTGACCTCAAACCCAGATTTCAAGGTCACGATATTATCCAACGTCAAATAACTCGAAAATGGTGTAAGATAGCGCTATATTTACGACGGCCGACCAATAGAAAGTCGCACATGGTCTATCGAACGGCGCCATTTTCAATGACCTTGAACGACCCCTAACCTGGTTTTCAAGGTCACGCCATTCTTTGACACTGAATATCTCACAAACGGCTACAGTTGGTACTGTCAAGGCCACAGTTACTATAGAAGGCGAATAGGAAACCGCACCCAAGCTTTTGAATGGCACCAGTTTCAATGACATTGAGTGATTTCTAACCCCGATTTCAAGGTCACGATATTATTCAACGTCAAAAAACTCGAAAATGGTACAAGATAGTGCTATATTTAATGGCCGACCAATGGCCGACCAATAGAAAGTCGCATATGGTCTATCGAACGGCACCATTTTCAATGACCTTGAACAACCCCTAACCTGGTTTTCAAGGTCATGCCATTCTTTGACACTGACTATCTCCAAAATGGCTAAACATACGACCATAATTACTATGGAAGGCGAACAGGAAACCGTACCCAAGCTTTCAAATGGTACCACTTTCAATGACCTTCAGTGACCTCTAACTCACATTTCAAGGTCACAATAGTATTCAACGTCAAATAACTCGACTACTACTAAGTCGTGTATGATCTATCCAACGGTTCCGTTTCGGGTGACCTCGAGTGACCCTTAACCTAGATTTCAAGGTCACGGTGTAATATTTAAGCCTATAGATGCCCTCATCGTATTGTGTGCGCAGCTTACGCGCGATCTGTTGGCGATAGCTAAGTTCTTGTTCCGTAGCAAACGGCATGGCAATATTCCGACGGGAACCACTTAACGGGGGCGTGGAATGCAGCTGGGGTAGGCAGAAATCGGGTTTCTCAGCCAATACCTCGCTTCGACTGTTTTTCACACTCGACGTGACTTATACGTAGATAGTATAAATTTTGTTTTTATCGCGCGTCATTATACTGACGCGCGATATTGATATAGCAAATTTGACCGTCCGTCTGTCTGTCTGTCCGTAACGTTCCGGTATCAGATGAAAACGGCTTAACATACTGTCATAGTTTTTTTCACCATACGGTAGCCCAATCATTCTAGCTTTACCAGCATCAAACATCTTCACTAAATTCCGACGGAGTCACTCCCTGCGAGGGCGCTAAATACAGGTGGGGTATAAAAATTTCGCGATTTTTCTACCAATAAGTCGCTATATCTCGCAAACGATGCAAGATATCGCTATAATTACTATAGAAGTCGAATAGCAAACCGCACCCAAGCTTTTCAGTGGCACCAATTTCAATGACCTCGAGTGACCTCTAACCCATATTTCAAGGTGACGGTATTAGTCAACGTCAAATAACTAAAAAATGGTACAAGATAGAGCTATATTTACTATGGCCGACCAAAAGAAAGTCGCCTGTGGTCTATCGAACGGCGCCATTTTCAATGACCTTGAATGACCCCTAACCTGGTGTTCAAGGTCACGCCATTCTTTGACACTGAATATCTCACAAACGGCTACAGATACGGCAATAGTTACTATGGATTATGGAAGGCGAATAGGAAACCGTACCCAAGCTTTCAAATGTTACCACTTTCAATGACCTTCAGTGACCTCTAACCCACATTTCAAGGTCACAATAGTATTCAACGTCAAATAACTCGACTACTACTAAGTCGTGTATGATATATCCAATGTTTCCGTTTCCAGTGATCTTGAGTGACATTTAACCTTGATTTCAAGGTCACGGTGTAATATTTATGCCTATAGATGCCCTCAGCATATTGTGTGCGCAGCTTACGCGCGATCTGTTGGCGATAGCTAAGTTCTTGTTGTTTACGTTGAAGTATATTTTTTACGTTAATTTTGTAACCCATATATGTACGTATATTTTGCCTATTTTATCAGCTACGTAAATATCATACATTTGCTCAACAATGTGCAAAGGTTCGAGGCGGTCATTGGGGTTAAGCAGCAGAACTTCAAGCGAAGGTGACGGAAAGTCTGCTGCTGGTAAGTAATGGTGTATTTTGCCAGCTTTTATTATTGTGTCTTTTGTTTCTGTTTTCTTATTTATGTGTTTTACATCCAGTTCGTTTCTCTTTTTTCGTGAAATGTATATGGTGAAATTTGGTGCTGTTTTAGCTGCTACTGAACCTGGCTTGGTGTTGGAATATTTTTTGCTTGTAACCGGCTGTCACATCCTCTATGTTTTACAGTATCTAACAGTTCTAAAGTTTTCACATTCGAGTGCAGTTACAGTGGCATGAGATCACTTTAGCACAAAACTAGTGCTTCATAACATAAATATAGTTGATTACACCTTGTCTATCGTATGTTGCAATTTCTGCATGTACCGTACCGGTAACTGATAACATTATTTTTAGTCTTTTAGAGTCTTGTTTAGAATTCGGCTGTTATTGTTTTATTTTCAGCAACAGCGTCGGATTTACATATTGCTATTGTTTCAAGGATTTATTAGTTTAAATCTTTCACATTTATTAGTATTTCTTTCACATAGCATTCAGTAAGCCTAATTGTCATACCACAGTTTGCAAAGTCCAGTGTTTACCATCTAATATGAACGATCAGTTGCTTATACATCTGATTTCATAACGCAGAAAAATATAGATTTGCACAGAAAACTAATTTTACCAATTACAGAGTGGTGAGCTGAACGTTTTTGCATAAATGCAATTCCGTTAACCAAGAAATGGCGTAAATCCGACGCGATTGACATGTGCTTGCTTGGATATGCTTCACTATTATGTTTTTCTATGAGTCTCACGCTTTCATTTAGATTTCGATGATGGTGCTGTGACACTGCAAGAAGCTTCCTCCAAACCTGAAGCTTTTGATCCCAACTTATCTGAGTTACTATCTGAGAAAGCATGTTTTGACGACAGTGTTTCTCACATAGTTGGTCAACGAAGGCCCACTGACCATTCCTTGCAGTTGGCAGATACTTCAGCAAGCCTCAAAACAGATTTTTACCCAAATTCTGTGGCAGAAGAGCACATTAATGACATGGGTCAGTGTGGTCCAAGGTTACCAACAGATGAAGTAAAATCTGTTACTCTGCATTCTCAGAATATAGAGATATTTGAGTCGGACGATATTATTGATAATGTACAACTTTCGCAAAGGTTGGAAACAGCTGCTTCAGCACAGCTGATGACAGTTGATGACAGGAGCATTGCACAACGCTCGGCAACAGAACTGAAACATACAGTACATGCAAAGTCATTTACGGTTGTCGTTCATGAAGACCAACATTTTGCTTTAGCTGATAGCACTCGTGACAGTAAGCTTATGGTGCATGACGAAGCCGAGCACCAAATGTCAGAAATCAGGCTCTCAGTTAGAGGTGATGAATCTAAACAAGAATTTATGCTAGACATAAAGGACGTAAGCGAAACACATGTTATATTTGATCGGGGATACCAGTTGGAAGATCATCATGAGAACGTAGGGTTAGCAGAAGGATTACTGCCAGAGAAACTTGAAGAAGAGCCCGCTGTGTTGGCGTTCACTGAAAATATCGATGCTGCAAAAGCTTGTAAGGAAACTCTTCAAACGGCTGTTTGCTTTGATGATATCAGTAACCAGAAGACCGCCGCCGTACAGGCCATGTTGTTTGCAGTTTGTTCTGAAGAACCATCACAAGAGGTTGAAGAACAACCAGTTTATTTGCCGGTGCTGTTTCACTCAGCATCAAATGCTATTATCGATGATGTTCCGCAGCAGCCGTTAATGCAACTAGACGTGAATGCAACATATGTTGTGTGCTGTGTGGAGCCAAGAGACTACGAATTTCCAGTAACAGAGTTACTGGCACACGACGTAGAAATGCCTGAAATTGAAGCGGCCCACTTGGAAGTATCTGAATTTGGACATTTTACTACAGCAACGATAGAACTGCCTGAAAGCGAATGCGGAATCCAGGAGCTGGTGGTTCCAGAATTTGGCGACTTCATCGTTCATTTGCAGTCGCCAGAAACTATGACTGTACGTGAAGTCGAAATATCCGTTGACAGTTTGCTAACAGCACCGTCCACGGTAGAAGAAGCCGGCGTAAAGGTAGTAAGCAGTGAGACTTGTATAATGGAAGAAATGGCTAATGCCAGAAGTCAGTATATTCAAAGGTTACCAACAGATGAAATAAAATTTGTTACCCCACATCCACCTGAGAAAGTAACGGTATTGGAGGCAGAAGATATTATTGATAATGTACAACTTTCGCAAAGGTTGGAAACAGCACATTCAGCAAAGTTGATGGAAACTGATGAGGGAAGCATTTTGCAACACTCGGCAGTGGCAGTGGAACTTACAGAGTGTGCGGAGTCAGTTATGCTTGCCACTCCTGAAGACCAACATTTTGCTTCAGTTGATAGCACTGGTGACAGTAAACTGATGATGCATGACGAAGCCGAGCAACAAGCGTCAGTGAGAGATGGTGAATCTAAACAAGAAGCTACTCTAGATATAAAGGACATAAGTGAAAAACACGTTGTATTGGATCAGGGATATCAGTTGGAGGATCGCCATGAGGAAATGGAGTTAGCAGACGGATTACTGCCAGAGAAACTTGTAGAACATTCCACCGAATTGGCATTCACTAGAAATATCGATGCTGCAAAAGTGTGTAAGGAAACTCTTCAAACTGCGGTTTGCTTTGATGATATCAGTAACCAGAAGACAGCCGCCGTACAGACAATGTCGTTTGCAGAGTGTTCTAATGAACCGTCGTCACAAGAATTTGAAGGACAACCAGTTTATTTGCCAGTGCTGTTAGATTTTACATCGAATGCAGTTATCGATGATGTTCCGCAGCAGCCGTTAGTGCAACTTGACGTGAATTCAACATATGTTGTTTGCTGTGTGGAGCCAATGGACTACGAATTTTCAGTAACAGAGTTTGTGGCACACGACCTAGAAATGACTGAAATCGAGATGCATTTGGAAGTATCGGAATTTGGACACCTTGACGAAGCAATGATGGGACTGCCTGAAAGCGAATGTGGCGTTCAGGAACTAGTAGTTCCAGAATTTGGCGACTTCGTCGTTCATTTGCAGTCGCCAGAAACTATGACTCTTTGCGAAGTCGAAACACCCGTAAGCATTTTGCTAACAATGCCACGCACGGTAGAAACTGGTGAAACAGAAGTGAGTGGTGGGACTCCTACAGAGAAAGAAATGATTACTGCAGATAATAGGTTGTCAGTTGCGGCAAAACGCCCAATAATTGAGACGCAACACGAGGAAACGATTGTAAAATCTGATAGTACGGTTCTATACGACGCTACTGATCTGTCTGATGCGCTAGCAGTAGTAACTAACGCACAACCGAGAGCGGAAATGTGCGGCGAATTAAAAGAATTTTTGGAAATACATCAGTCTCATGCAGATTTCCCAGTGGCGTGGAAAGACACGGCTGATAAACACGGAGAAATGCCGCCATTGGCGGCGAAATTCAGTGACAGTTACAGTGAACAGGATAGCACGAGACATCTTACAGAAGAAGATGTACCAGTTAGAAAACATGTCGATTTTGCAGAAATGAAGTTAGAAGTTGAATATCGTCCTACATTTAGCGAAGGTGATGACACGGAAATCGTGACATCGGATGAATGGTGCGTGATGGAGGGAAAACACCATGCTGGATTTAGCGCGAAAGTGATGGAAGATGTCACAGTCGAAACGTATGAACAGGTGCCCAGTGGTTTTCAGAATGTTTCCACACTAGCCGAAGTACTCGCCTACGATACATCAACAGACGAAACGTCTACTGAACACCACATGGAGACAACTACCTGTACGTCCAACATCGTTCATAGTGATTGATTATGATCATTTTGATTTGCTAAGTAAACACTTTTGGTTTGCTTTGATTTTCTAAATTTTCTAACTTCTATTGAGTTTTTCGTTAGTGTGCTTCTTATATATATGGTTGAAGATTTTCTTGAACAACATCTGCCGTGCACTATCTTTCAAACAATCACGAAAATTGCAAAACGTCTGCTATTACACTTTCAACAAGCCACACTGCAATCGGCGGTATTTTTCTCTGTCGCTTACTGCTGGTACCGACATGCAAATTATTTATCTACACCGTGCGATTTTTAAATTTCTACGACATTTTGAAGTCAGATGTTGTTGCTGTTAACTCTTTGGTCTCTGGTTCTGATTTACTCATTCTCTTAACGCTTTCTTTTAGGCTATCACGTCGGTCGTACGACATTCGACGAAAGACTGGAGGAAAGTGATCGCGATACTTTCGGATTCCAGCTGCTAGACTTGCCAACCGAAGAAACTGGTCGACTGGCCAATAGAGTTGCAGTCGAATCTAGCACGATTTGTTCTACTGATGCTCAAGCAGGGTACTTCGCAGCAAAAGCAACTGGGGAAGATGAGGTTTCTCCTGCTCCCTTTTCCGACGATTGGCGTTTCCTTTCCGTACCCTCTTTGACCAGCGGCATGCCAACTCTGGAAAGTGATAAACTGGCGACAGGTGATGAACGAATACCAAAGCTTTGGGGAGACGTAGAAAAGGACCGTCTTATGGCTTCCTGTGATCCAGTGTTAACAGCTAAAGACATCTGCCTCCCGTTCGATGTTGCAGCCGTTCCAGGAGATGTCTGCGAGTCACCAACTAAGTTTTCTGCTGAAACTTTTCGCGATGAAATTTACGTGGACACATCTGTCTCGCTACCAGCTGCCTCTGACGATATTTCATCATCTTATTCTGACATCTCATTCTTGCACACAGTAGGTGCTTGCGAGCCTTCTTTGCAGCTAAGGGTTGGTGAGACCGTTGTTCTTCCGGCAGTGGAGGAGATCACCATTTCTCCGTTGATTGCGTCGTCTTCGATGTTTTTGGCCGCTGTGGAAGTGTGCCAGTCGTCGGATCAGCCGCTGTATGTGTCAGATTGCGAGCCAGTTTACGCCCATCCAGACGTTATATGCATGGAAGCGGCGTTTGACTCGGAACGTCCGATCGTGTTGGAACGAGAACAGACCTACGGCGGCGACCCTGACCAGCAGCGTGTTCCATTCGGCCCCCAGTTTCCGTCGCAGTCTTCTGTCGAGGAGATACGCCAGCCTGATGGAACGGTCGTTCGACGACGTGTGATCAGGACTAGGGTGCGCCGCGTTGCAACGCGCCGCGTCCGCAGACGTCAACCGGACGGACGCGTGGTTGAGTACACGGAGACGGTTGAACTGCCGGAGGAGGAAGGCGGCGGGAACGACGGCGGTCAGCTGTCCGAGCTGGTCGGAGCCGCGTCCGACGCCGGAGCTGCAGGCCAGGTGCTGGGTGTACACACGGACACGGAACCGCCGGGTGAACCCCAGGTCGACACTGACGTCGAGGTTGTCCGCGAGACACTTCCAGACGGACGTGTTCTCGAGCGACGAATAGTCCGGACCCGGAAGCGAAGGACTATAGTGAAACGGGTCGTCGTGCGGCCAGATCGCTCGTAAAACGACTCTGCTTAGCTCATCAACGCGGTCAGCGAAGGATGTCACGTAGTTTCTATATTCATGCATGATTACTGCTTGATTCTTTCGCAGTTTTCCGGATCACTTACTGAACTCCCATTTGAAACGGTAGTTGTACCATTGTAGACGTAGATCCAAGGGGTCAAGGGAATCCGGACGTCCAACGTCAACGTGTTCAAAAATTACGAAAAGTGTTTTCAAACTATTTTATAATCTTGACTCAAATGCCCCAAGTGGTTGTAGATTGCACCAATGCACAATTTTGCACCAAATTGTTAATTGTTTTTTAGCGTGACCCCAGACTTCCGTGTACCGTCTAAGTTTGCCACAAATTTGTAGTCTGCGTGAAAACGTGCAGCCCCCGAGTTGCTTACTCTTCTGCAACAGGTTCACGACCGGCAATGTTGTAATACATTATTTCGAACGCCGTCGTGTTACATATTATGTCATATTTGACTTGTCATGTTTGTGGTGCCTGGTGTATGCACTGTGGCTTAACTTTGCTACGTTTTCCTTGCTAAACGCAAACTTTCGTGCCATTTTCACTCTGTTATGTCTGCTGCCTGTCGCCGTGGGTATAACATGCGTCGTATTGTTTGTTCACCCTGCTGTTTTAGCGGGCCGTCGAAAATAAGTGTGATGCACGTCACAGTTGTTGGCTTCACTGCTCGTATACGGTGAGTCATAATAATATCGGACACTCTTATTTATTGGCATTTTATTTTTGAATCGATCGGTAAAAATCAACTAAGGGACCAGTGCTTTGCAGGAAATTCTTTCAGGAACGCTTGACGTCATAATGCTTTTTCTGGCAAACGTTTTGTAGCAACTTTGTCTTCTTTGGTGAAAACAAGTTAAAACAAGTAAACGATAACGTCACACTGACGCAGACATTCCAGGGCAAAGGACTGTGTAAGTTGTGGACAATTCTGGTAGCACTTCACGCAGCATTATCTCACGCTTTGGCCTGGAAATGTATGCGTAAGTAAACCGCATATTGACTAAGAAGTTGTGCAGCTGAAATCTAAGATGTCCGATAATAATGACTCACCGTGTATAACTACTGTATCATAATAATAATAATATCTCGTGATAATATCACACGTGTACGTGCTCCGGAGAGGGCATGTGAAAAATGTATTTTAAAGTACAAATAAATTGTTATTTGTTCAATCAAGATCAATCGAGATTTATTAAGTGTTCAAACAAATTAGCAATTTGTACAAACAAATTCTTAATATTTTTGAACATATTAACAATTTTTTGTACATACAGTAAAAAGACATTTTTCGCAAGTCCTGTCTGGGGTTCATACAGGTGATGCTGTCACTGCGAAACATCAAAGCAGTTAACATAATGTTGTATATACAGCGATAAATAGGCCTAGTACTATTATTAGTTGGTGCTGTGTGTGTTTTCTGTAAAATTTATAGTAGCATACTGTCTTAATATCTTGTTATAGACATGACGCACTGTCTAGATTTGCTATTGCGAAATATCGCTGTTCGTTGTTCAGTCTCGCAGGCAGCGAGAAAGCATTGGTGATTTCGACAAGGGCAGCTGGAGTTAACGTTCGTTCGCCCAGAAGTTCGACCATGGTTGTTCCGGTTGGGCACTTGTCTTTGCATGATCCGTGGATCAACTTGGCGGCAGTTTACGTGGCTTGAGATGACTGTCTATGCCTGTGCCCGGATTTGACTATGTTGGGGGAGGGGCACCTGCCGCCTCTTTTTGTCAGTGTTCAAACAGCTGTTGTCTTTAACTGCAATTTCTTTGCATTTGAGTCTATTTGTGCTCCGTTCTAACACGACTCCGGTTGTGGCGATGTGGCGATAGCTAACGGCTAATGGCGTTGTTACCATGCACTGCATGATGATATTAAAGGTACTGATGCTGCTTGTCGCTTTGTAGGTGCTAATATGACAAGCGTTTAGCGCTTTTGTTTTTTTGTAGTTTCACCAAATACCGGTCGAATATTTGCTGACAGTTATTATTACTTGATTGTTTTTGTTATGGTTAGTTCAGATCTAATCTGTTTCTTTTTTATGATGTTCGCTCATAGTTATGGTTATTAAGCATAGTCTTGATTATAGACGAATGGTGGCTTTCGTCCCGGCGCAGTCTCGATAACATTTTGCAATATTTCCATTGTGCTTGTTGTTTTTAATGACGTGGACACTGGTTGACAACGATTGTGATATTGTCAGGGAAGAAGTCTTTAGATATTTCTTCCCTGGATATTGCTATAATTATTATTATAATTATTACTGTTATTAGTGCTGTTCTTGTTTTTTTCCGCTCGTGCCAGCGGTGCGACGAATATTTTGTCGATCGTTATAATGAATGTCTGTTACGACAAAAACAAACTTTGTTGGACAGTTATGTATGTGAAATTATGTTCTGTTGTGTGTCTAATTGGGTTTATAACATTGACGTTGCCTGTCCGATATATAAACTAATCGTTTGTAGAGATGTATAACTTTTTGCTTTGTAAAGTTGTTTGTTTTAATACGACATGACTGCACGTGCTTGTGTAAAGTTCAGAATCGCTAGTTCGCTACCGGTAATTTTAGTGCTGTGCTGCACTTCACAGGTTATGTGCATACCGTATACGTATAGTACGTTCGTTCGAAACATCTCTTTGTACAAATACGTGTTTGTTTTTTTGTTATTTGTACTTGTTTTGGCGATACTAGAGACATAGGCTAAGTTAAGGTCGGCAAGGCAGTATTTAAGGGGTCTAAGGCTTCCAGGATCAGCCAAAGGAATGTTCTCATATTTCCATAGGGGCGCCATGGAAAAAAATGGGGCCACATCGCGGTTTGGGGGCCGTGTGAAGCGCAGTAGCACATTTTCTCAAGTCCCCCTCACAAAATTCAGGCTATGCCGCGTTG
>Ga0209149_1001606_pt1 | contig 11708 bp, 8 predicted proteins | sample WorMetTyACAVOLI2_FD_187423 | JGI IMG/M metagenome (GOLD analysis project Ga0209149, IMG submission 187423) | Marine gutless worms symbiont microbial communities from Max Planck institute for Marine Microbiology, Germany - Olavius algarvensis... ...
TTGCCGTTTCTTCCCTATTATTATTATTATTATTATTATTATTAAGTACATTTATATAACGCAAGATCGGGAAAAGCTGCTCACTCTCGCCTAGCCACAGAGGGATGGCTCAGGCTGAGTCGACATGGGTGCCTGGTTCTGTGTCAGGGTGGTTTACCCGTTCAAAAATGGTCACGCATCCAGGCACTAACCGGGCCTAGCGTAGAGTAACTACGTTGATCGAGTCCAGCACGTTACCACTATGCCACGCCAGCATCTGGGACAAATGACACAGTGAGAACATAATAGCCTCTGCTGTGCATAGCTTACGGAGGATAATAAGCCAGTGAGCTTGAGCAATCCAAATAAAACATATTGAACTATTCAGCTGAGTAAATTGATTCTGTCATTTATTGACTGTAGTGTAGGATTTTCTGATGACCGAAACTGTGTATGTGTGTGTGTGTGTGCAGTTGGTTGACAAACTGAATACAGACTCCAACGTCAGTGACATGCAGACTGACTACAGTGATGTGAGTTGCTGTGTGTCACAATATTAGCCTGACGTCTGACGTCCAGTCCTGCCTATTGTTTCTTCGACATATTGTTTGATATTATTGATTTGTTGTCAAACTGGCTTAAGGTCAACGAACGCAATTATCAACTTCTTTCTCTTACCTGCAAAGTTCTTACAACCAGTAAACCTAGCTATCGTAACAATCTGATCTCTGTTCAACTCCCTCGCATTACCCGCTCCTCATCTGTTGTCACCCTTTCTTGCCAACCAACTGTCTCATCATTGAAAATCACAGATCGCTCTTCAGATATGCATTACCCCATCTCTGGAATCAACTCCCTGATTCATTCTGCTAGTCTCGCCAGTCGTGTTTCAACTTACCTCCTCATTCACTTGTCAGCTCATCTCTGTCATCATCACCACTCTCATCATCCATCACTCTTTCACTCCAGACTCAAAACCTACTTTTTCAACAAATCCTTCCCACCTGAATACTCATTTGACCCTGGACTGCCTTCATGATCGTGGGACCTGACCGGACTTATCATGCTTCTTAATTTATTTTAAGTTCGTTTTTTCTTTAATTTTTCTGTTTGTTCCATTTGGTGGACTAAGCTGGCTACACATCAGCTTTTTACTGCACGTTAAATACACAATAGGCCTATATCGTATCATATCGTGTAGTTTTAGCAACTTTTTTATATGTTATCTGTTTGTTTTGCCATTTGTGTGCAATATCTTAAGTTGTTAGCATTTGGCAGAGTTTTTACATGGTATTGTAAGGTGTATGAAAAGTTTGATATTTTATCACTTTCTGTACATCTGTTGAGATGTGAATGTATAGATATTGGCAGGCAAGCAAATGAACATTTGAAGCAACTAACAGTAATAACACAATGCAAACAAATAATCTGCCTAATTAAGCAACATACAAGTACGTGTAGATATTTGTATCTGTTTGTGCAGTACATGGTTGGTGTTTGCTGCAGAATAAAGTGCAGAATGATCGCGAGTCTGCAGTACTTGACAAGCTTTTTGAGCAAAAACAGCAGTACGTATAGAGAGGATGTGGCTCAAAACATACCCGACAAAACTGCAGTTTTTCAGAAATGATGTGATATTTCATTACAAAATGTTGTGTGATTATTTACTGGAATCTTTTGTGTTAAACTCACAAATTTTATAAGTTAACTGACTTTTTAGTAAATTTGTAGATGTGTGGATGTAACTTATATTTATCTCTTTGATGACTTGAAAACATAATAGTCGTGTCTGATTTTGCCATTATTCCACGTGTATTGTACAATAGGGTTTTAGCAAATTTTCCAGCTGAGCAAATTTTCCAGGTTAGTGCAGAAAACACCAAATTATCTACAATATTTTGTAAAAAAAAATATCAAGTAATAACTGAATATCAAGTAATAACTGGGAAATTGCAGTTTTCATTGGGCATGTTTTAGTCTCACCATTTATGTTTGTGTTGCGTAGTGGACGCATATGGTGCCAGAATTTAACCAGTTGTAGCTGTGGTGATGTGTAACTGGTTGTATAGCGTTCAGAAAATTAACACTTTGTAGTGACAACAGCTATGACATGATGTTAATGTATTACATGTCCATGTTGCTTGTGTGAAATTAAATTTATTGAACTTACATGAACAGCACAATGAACATTGAACAGCACAATAATATTTAAAACTTAATATAAGTAAATATGTATGTATATGTAATAGTTATTTTGACAGTGTATGATGTGAGCTGAATGTGCACATGTAAATGAAGCTTGAAATTATTAATGAATTTTGATGTCAGAAGTAGAACTACTATTTGTATTAGGCAGATTATTTAATTTATTGTTATGATATATCTGAGTTTTGGACTAAATATGGCTGATCATAAGTTTGTCTTTTGTTTCTGAAGGTGTCCAGCAGTCTGTTTCAGTGTGTTTGTGTAGACGTGAGGCAATGTTGCGGCAGCTGGAAATGGAGCTGAAACAAGAGCGCAGCCTCACGGAGACGATGGTGGCCGATATGGTCTGTGTCAGTTTGTAGACGACCATTACTGTGTTCTCTGTAGCTGTCATCACAGCAGTGATAACTGTTGTCTTTCTTGTGGCCAGTCTGTTGTGGATCAGTTTTCACTTATGTTGGTTCTGAGAATCTCATTTATTATAATTTGTAAATATGAGTCGTTTCTCTGAAGTATGATCTCATTAGTATGGACTACATTGCATCAATGTGTATTAGCTACTGAAAGTTATTGTTTTCATGAACTATAACAGCTGATCTGTGGTCTCCCAGGAAACCTTTAAATAAATAAAGTAAGTAACGATTGGCTGACTTAGCAGCGAGTAAACAGCTTGTATCAGCGAGTAAACAGCTTGTATGTTTAGAAGATGATGAATGTAACATTTTGATAAAATTGCAGTAGTTGTCTGCGAGACAAAACAGTTGTACTCTGTGTTTTGTTTTTGAGTCGTACTTAGACTGATTGTGACATTTATTGTTTATGTTACTATTTGTGAACTTGTGTATATTGTTAATAATCTGTCGTACGATATGATTTGTTGTAACAACATTGCATTATTATTGTTATTGCTCGTATTATCGATGTTGTTGTTATCATCAGTTTAATAGTCTTCCATTAGTATTAGTAGATTTAGCAGAGTCATGAAAATGAATCTTTGAATTTTCTATTTGTGGACTTCTGAGGAGCATTACGTAGTAATCTATAGTATAATAGGATTTGTTGAAACATCACTGGATCATTTTGGGAGTAGCCGCAGCTCAGTCGTTAAAGGGCTGGACTCACACAAGTGAACATCAATGGCTAGTCATGTCATCTAGCCAAAATTGCCCTGTTACTCCAGTAAAGTCCCATCTTACAGGTTGGCATATGCTAGTTGTCAAGTGTGATTGCGTGACGTTAAAAGGTGGTTTTAGCTGGATCTTGTGTTCTTCAGTTAAGGTTGATGTTGTCGTTGCAGCCTGATGACAAGAAGAATAAATATCATCAGCTGAAGGATCTGAACGAGCACTTGTTGAAGCAGCTGGAGAGTGGTCAGCAGGAGCTTGATCAGCTCAACATGAAGAAAACTGAACTTGAAGAGGTCAGCTGTGTTGACCAAGCCGCAGGCAGACTAACATTATTAGGTTTTCACCTACAGAAGCACTAAATGTTACACACACAAACGTTTTACAGTCGTTCTTCAGGTCACATGGTGTAGTCCGTTGGAGTAGTTTTTAAAGAGGCTAAGTGCCCTTCCAGTCCATGCATCTGTTCAGTATTTGTGATTCTCTATTTCATTCCATTTTTATTTGTTTTTGTTGTATGCTGTGTTGCTGTTGAATAACGTGAGATAATGAGGAATGCAGTTTACGTTGATGTGTGACATGCATCACTGACACGTAGCATTTTAATTCATAACAGTTTGTGATGTAAACTGATTTTCTGATGTGTCGCATTGTGACAGGAGCTGGCATTATCACCAGTCAAGCAGGAAGCCGGTATGTACTTGATTTATTTGTCATGTATTGTGTGTGATTTAGTGATTGTTTATTGTTAACTTCACGTTTATGTGCCTGTATCTGACCATACTTTGACTTTCATTTCAGTTTACTGACATATTACTGATTATAAAATACTTTTAATACTCCAATTTGTGGTTTTACACTAACGTCGACTTAATTACAGAATGACTGCTGCATGTTGATTCCAGAACAGAAGTCTAAGTCTATGCATTATGTCTTGTAGAAGGGTAGATTATAGAAGGATTTACTTATACAACGTACTCTCTAATAATCGAAACTTGACTACTGGTATATAAATTTTACTCATAGCACTAAAGAAAACATATCTAAAACTGGACAGTACAGACTTGTTGTTTGTTTGTTTGATCTCGTCCCGAGAATATAAGTTTGTTTCCGTGTGATGTAGTTCGTTTGTATGAGCAACTTCGTGAACTTGAGGAGAAGAGAGATGCAGTTCTGCAAGAAGTCCAGGCAATGGGAACTCCCGAGCAGGAGCGGGAACGGCTTTTGAAGCAAGTGAAGGAAGACAATATTGAAATTGCCAGCGCAGAACGACAGTATGGCAACATTGATCAGTTTTGTCATCTGTTCACTGTCTCCTTTTATATTTGGACTGCATTAGCCGTGATGGTTAAACTTTAGATATTATTGAATTTGATTACATTGATTGTAAATGTCAACATTGCTAAATATTTTTTTTTGCAGGGAAATAAATCTTTGAAATAGTGAAAACTTCTTGGCCCTAATAAATTAATGATTTACGTGCTGTTCGTCGGCACAGCTGTTGTTTCTAGATAACTATTACTGTTGTGTTCGTGTCTGACTCGCCATCACTTGGCGTTAAACCACCAAATTTGGGTGAGTTTATGGTTAGGGTTAGGTTAACCCTATGGGCAAATGCCTTAGGCGTGAGAATGTGCGGAGAGGGACAATCCTAGGTGAATGCCTATGGTGCCGAGAAGGACAGATGCTTACAATATACCATTTCTGCACTGTACTGAAAACAGTAGCAAAGCTATAAAAACAGCTCTGAAAACTTGAGTCTTTTGTACGACGGACAGGTATTTCAGCTAGTGCTGACTAAATTTGGTGAATGTATTCTACTGAAGACTACAGTATGAACAGAAGTTCAAAAATCACATTTTCTTTCAGATACAACACTGCTGCCTCTGTCACTGTTATGTGTAATGTTCTATGTGTTCGAAGAGAACATAGTTGTTTGTTTGCCGCAGAACAAATGATTTGCGAGAAAAACTGAACTCTGCACAGGAGGAGCTACATCAGTTAGACATGGATGTTGAAGAAAGCCGAGGTTCTTGATATTCTTTTATTCTATCATTGTTAAGTAGACTTAATTTTACAGTTGTCATATTTCTGATTGGTGTTATGCAAATATACTGTAAGAGTAACATAATGTTATAAATTGGTTTAAGCATGTGATTGATGACGCTGAAGTATTGAAATTGTGGTGTTTTTACGAAATATGTGTCACTGTATAAAAGTGTGATTTTTACGAATATATTTCTCCATATTAACTGGTATTTTTGCAATAATTTCATGCAGTAGTTTCTGTTTCCAATCATTGTGTCACTGCACGAAGATTAACATGTGTGAACAGCCTAACAACAGGTTCAGTTGCAGCTTTAACCCTTTAGAATTCAGATGCAATTATTTTGCCACATTAAATAATGTGAAGTTGGTACACTGGCCGTTGATGGGTGGGCTGTTACATTTGGTACAGTGAGGAAGGGACTGTGCAGGGCCGCAGCCCATCCAGGCCCCTCCTCGCTGTACCAAATGTAACAGTCCACCCATCAGTGGCCAGTGTACCAATCACCATATTGCTGTATAATGGTCCGTTGCTCTGTGGTTTTAAAGGGCTAAACTAGCTAATAGAATGCTGTGCATTACGTTCACTTCAGCTGTCTCAGTTTCTGTGTGATGTTAGGTGAAAGAAGTCAGCAGTATAAGGAGCTGAAGAAGCGCGAAGAAACCATAGACGGTATGTATTTGTTTTTGTGTGTAATGTACACTATAAACTTGAGATGTCTTACAAGAAATAGCAGTTTATTTATAGAAATGACTAGACTGTTTTGATGTATAATTTATGTACAGTATTAATGAAATTTTGTGTGGTGATGAACCACGAGAGATTTTGCATGTGGTTAGCTACACTGTCTGGCACTGTTTAATGAATTAGCATCAACTCATGGTCACTGGAAAAACTGGCATGTAAGCATTGTGATAGGAAGGTCAGCATGGAAACATGCTATTTCATTTATTGTTGTGGGTTTAAAGAGAGATTTTCTAAGCATTATTGAGCACACTCTATCCATTTATTCTGAAAATGTTATCAGTGCCACTGAGTTACATTGGCAGCTTCACTGGTTGCCAATTCACCAGTTGATCACATACAAGCTAGCAGTCGTTACCTACAAGATACACTTTACTTGAGCCTGGCTTACCTGTCTCACCTCTATTATCTACGAGCACACAAGTGATGATTGTCTGACAAACTGTTACTCTCTGTACCTCAGATAGTGCTAGACTGTTGGCAAAAACCTTTAGCATTAGTGCTATTTGAGACTGAAACTCACTGTAATATTATCTGTGGAGCATCTTAGCACTTTTACACATTTTAATTTTAATTTTATTATTTTAATATAATGTGATGATTTTCTTCTTCATTTGGGATTGTTGTTAATATTAATGTTGTATTTATATTGTTTGTAATTGATTTGAGAAGTTTTAGTACCTGGCTGATTACTATTTTTTCATTGTTTTTATATCATTAAACTGCACTAGTATGAGTTGTCTTAGTACAGGGCATTGCAATGATTATTCAACATTTATTGGATAAATGGATGTTGTACATTGATTTTTGTCTTGATATGTTTCACAGGTTTCCTAAATTCATTTGATGAGAACAGACAACAGGAAATGGTAATTATTGCACATATACAGTCATATAGAGTATCTGCCGTCCAGTAAATTCACGTATCTGATTCTAATAAAGTCACATATCTGATTCTCATATCCAGTTTAATTTATTTTTAAGTTGTCTTCGTATCAATGGAGGCTGGGATAATGAATCACTGATGACGTCACATTCATTGCTGCATTGCCACGTCTGTTGTTATCAGCATCATTAGGCATAAGCATACATAACTAAGTTGTATAGTTCGTAGTGTTGTCATTAGCTTCGTTGTTTTAATTACAATAATAATATGCAGTTAAAAATAAAATGTGACAGATTAACGTTATATGCAGCTATACGTTACGTTTACTGAAATATTTCTACTTATGTATATATTGCGTTGATAAATTTTAATGATTGATAATTTGGTATAACTGCCAGTAGCTTGTAAAAAATAAATTTTATTGTGTATGTATGTGTAAAGTCAGCTGCGTGTGTTGGAATTTGTCATTTGTGATGCTGTCCTTCGTGTTATCTTGCTACTATTTAGTGTTATTCTAGGCAAGTATAAAGAAAAGCATGGGTTCGTGTTCTCGGGTTTTTCATGTTTCTCTCAGCTGTTTTCCCAGGGTTCTCATTAGTATTATACCCTGAAGGTAGACTGAAAGGCATGGGAGGGGAAGGTTGGGAGTGCTAGTGAAGAATTTGAGGACAGTGAGAGTGGTATATTGGATTAATATTTCTGAGAGTTTTGGTGCTGGCTCATTAGGGTTGTCACGGATAAAGGATAAAGGGTCGTTAAATGATTGTTGTTGTTGTATTTAGTGCTATTTTAGTGAGGGTTACAGTGGCAACAGTGTGTAAAATTCCCATTACGACACAGTTGTGCATCAGGAAACGCAGTTAGCCTGTAAAATTCCCACTGCAGTAATTGTCAAAGGTTTCCTTTGGGCTGTTGTGGAATATAGTCTGGTGTACTTACTGTGTATAAGTATTGTATGTCGTCAGTGTTAATGACACTGCATTATACACTGTGAGGCAAAACAAATTGCACCCTTATTATTTTTTCAATAACTTTATCAAACCTTATAATATTTTTATAATGTTTGGCACACAGATACTTTAGTAAATTTGCAACAAAACTGCAACAAAATTGAGCACCTCTCCTGATGGCTGTTCTCACCCTACCTTGTGAAGTGAAAGTCAATGTGTTCATAACAGCTAGCAGTAGTGTAAGCTTTAAAAGTCATAACAGTTACATATCGTAGAGAAACACATCATAGCAAATGTTCAGAGTGTTCGCTTTTAGCTTTGAGACATGCAATAAAACGATCTCGTCACTGATCTATCAATTGATCAATGAAGCTCTGCTGCTGACCGTATTTCAACCAGATGCCATTTCAGCTCATGGACATACCTTGCTGGTTTCTGATAAACATATTCCTGCATTTCGGTTTCAGTTGGTGTCTCCAGGTGCTGGTGCAGTGGTGTGGTTTTCTATCTATCTATTTATCTGTATTTGCTCATGCAGCAGCAGGGTTGAACGTGAATGGTGCATAGGACTATTACTGTGATGTCTTTCTTCTCAAAAAGTTGCTGCCATACATCTGTCAAGCTGCTGGTGACTTTTACTTTCCAGTGCACCATACGTGCACAAGAGCACTGAGCTGCTGTGACACAAGACTCCGACTTCACACCAGACATGCAGCCTTCCAATAGACCAGACCTCAGTTCTGTAGACTACGGGATATGGACAGTCATTCAGGAATGCATTTATCCGAAACAGCAAGTGTCGTCATACATCGCCGATAAGTTGTGGTTATTAACAGAATGGCACATTATATTTCACAAGGTAGGGTAGAAACGCCCAGCTGTAAAGGTGGGCAATTCTGTTGCAGTTTTGATGCAAATTTACTTCAGTGTCTGTGTGCCAATAATTATCGAAATACGATGTGGTTTGACAGTTATTGCAAAAATAGAAGGGTGCTGTTTTTTGCCTCACAATGTAGATGTATGTTCTGGTTTACAAGCCAACAGCAAAACATATTGAAACTATTTGTGAGGGCTGAAGTCTACAATGGGAACATTTCAACTGAGTGAAATGAGTAATAGTGCCCAAATACCATGTTTTAATGGTCTGGATTGTGTCTTGTGTAGGACAGAGTCAAGCAGCTTGAAGGCAACATTGTCCATCTGCTAGAAAATATCAGTCGTGTATGTTGCATGTTTGATTGTTCACTCTAAACTGTAGAAAGAAAACTCGACTTTTTCGTTTTTTAATGGAGCAGTAATTTCAACTTCATTTTTATGCGACTGTTGGATATTTTTAACAAGTTCGTACATTGTGCTGTGAAGATGCCATTGCTGTAGATTGCAGCAAGCAAGCAGAAGTTTCATAGTTATATTAGCATTTGCATAATCGACATTGCGTCTCTTACCAGTGTCTTTCATAGTAAGTAAGTAAGTAAGTCTTAAATTTATATAGCGCATTACGCAACGCCTCTAATGCGCTAAGTGTCCAAGTGCATTCCGAAACAGATGCGTCTTTAGCGTCTTCCGGAAATTGTCGGCATAGTGTGAGTTATCAGGCAGTGGCTGTTGTATTTGACATATGATTTTGTCGTACTTTGTGGTATATTGTAGAGAAGTCAGTTACATGTACTAAATGTGGATCTTTTACACTGTGTTACAAGTATCTGATCTGTGGTTGCAGGAGCTGCAGCGGACCGGTCAGCTGCCGACTCCTGTAGAACTTGCTCAGATGAAGGATGATCTGTCATTCAAACATAATGAAATGCAGAAATCCGAGGCTACTGCATCGGGCCTAGCTGGCGGTGGGCATAAATGCTGCTACTAAATCCAAGTGTAATATGTACAGTGCAAATGTCATCTGACAGTTTTTGAAATGTAGTTTTCTGAAGTCGGGTTATATAGTCTTTGTGTTATTTTCTTGCAGTTAGGGAGGTTTTGTTTTTTTGTCGACTTTGTTTATTGTGATGTTGGTTACCATGGCAACATAATGACAAAATGATTAAGCTGTAATCATAAAATGTTCACCATTGATGACTCTAGGATGATGGCATTAAATTAGCCGGATGGCAGCATTCTCCAGTGAGGTGCGGGTTGAGGTTTGATGTGCATGGCATCATCAGTTTTTTTGTGATTTTATTTATTCTGTTTTTATTTCAGTGCTTTGTCGTTAATAATGTGTGTCAGACACACACAAACACATTATTTTGATGACTGTTTTACAGCTGAACCTGAGTTAGCTGATTACTCCCTGATTTTTTTTAATTTTTTTTCTGGCCCTGTGCATTCTGTTGGTAGTACAGCTTGTCTGTAATAATAACAAAATCACCACTGTGATGTGATAAGAAGCTGCCCCACCTCCTTTCTGACTTTGGCTTCATACCACAGATGTTGACAACACGACAGTAATTGTTAGCAACAGGTTACAATGGCTCCACACTGTTGTCAACAGCTGTAGTGTGATGTCAGAGTCAAACAGGACGACATATTAATTTTGAACATATTTTGTATTTGAAACCAGAATATATTTCCAGGGAGCATCTGGGTAGGATCTGAGTGTGGCAATACAATTAGCGTTTCATAGTGACTGTGGATCTGTCTTGCGTAGTTTTCGAGATATGACCATGGGACGGACAGTATATGGCCGGACAGACAATTGACGGACTAACGTTGGTAAACATCAGATGTCTGGCCATTAAGGTGTGCCAGCTGTAACAGCTGATGGTTGTTTTTATCTGTTTGTGGTGATCAGAAAGTGCCAAGCTGCAGCAGGACCTGATGAAGCTGATGCAGCTTGATACAAAAGTGGCGCAGGAGTTGCAGATGCTGCGTGAACGCATCAACAAGATGACGACTGAACTTGAGACGTACAGCGACATAGACAAACTGAAGTTCGATGCCGATGCCAAGAAAAAAGTACGCTTTGCTGTTGTAGCATGAAAGCCGTTGCAACATTTTCAATGACCTTGAGTGACCTCTAACCTAGACATCAAGGTCACGATATTATTCAACGTCAAATAACTCAAAATGGTACAACGTAAAGCTATACTTACAATGGCTGACCAATAGGAAGTCGTATAAGGCCTATCAAATGGCATCATTTTCAATGATCTTAAACAACCCCTAACCCATATTTCAAGGTCACACCGTTATTTGACACTGAATATCTCGGAAATGGTACGAGAAATGTCTTGGCATTGGAGATGTGTAATATACACTGTGGTTCAAAAAACCGGACCCCTGTTGCATTTTATGCACATCAGCATAGCACAGTTACACAGAGCAATTAATAACGAAGAGTGGTGTGTTATCTGGCTGGCTGTCACAAGCTGGTACCATGTTGAGACAAATGAACGTACGATCATGCAGTTTTCACTGTCAGAGAGCAGCACAGTAACTGTAGTTTTTAAGAACAAATTTTGTACAGTACACTGGAAACTCGTTATAACGTGGTCTTGGGGGTCCAATGACCAGTCCGCGTTATAGTGAGGTCTGCGTTATACTGAAATGAGGCTGGCAGTCATAGTATAGCGAGGGAGGGCGCACCCGGTGCGTGTGTGCGAGTGTCATCATCATCATCATCATCAGGTGTCATGCCCAGCGGTGAGCATAGCCGTCTCCACAACTGAACGCCATTTGGAACGATCTTGTGCGTGAAGCCACGCCGAGTTGAGGCCACGGTTTGTCGGTTGCAGGTCAGACTCGATGGTACGGAGCCAGGTTCGACGTGGTCGGCC
>Ga0209149_1001608_pt1 | contig 11698 bp, 6 predicted proteins | sample WorMetTyACAVOLI2_FD_187423 | JGI IMG/M metagenome (GOLD analysis project Ga0209149, IMG submission 187423) | Marine gutless worms symbiont microbial communities from Max Planck institute for Marine Microbiology, Germany - Olavius algarvensis... ...
TGTCACTGTCTACTTTGCGCATTGTCCACGTTTCAGAACCATATAACACTACCGACTGCACAAGAGAGGTGTATATTCTGAGCTTGGTGGAGAGACTGAGTCTTTGCTGACGCCAGACTTTGTCAACATGTGAACCACATCGCGTTTTATCAGAGCCATACCAAAATCATTCCTAACAGAGTTTTTCAAGAACCGAAACCGAACCGAAAACATCTATTCTGTGCATCCCTAATTATATATGGAAAAATGCTTTAAATGTTGACAAGATATATATTCTGAACATTTATTAATACAAAATACTTTTTAAACATATATGCACTTTTTAAACCCAAATTTACGTAAAACAGGTGACACAGATAAGCCGAAGACACATCAACGTTCTTTAGCTGTGGTATGTACATTACAAATGGCTTCCAAAATTGGATGCATGCTAAGTGTAAATATCCAGTTTCCGATTATTACCAACCCATCAACAGATAAAAGTTGTACAACAAACTGAATGTGCATTACATAAATCTTGATATAACACACCTCAAGTGTTTACGGCAAACACGCATTTGGATGGAAAAGAGATGCTCCAACATCACTTTTAATAACCGAAAATCACAATAAAATACACGCAAAGCAAGACACTACTGGAACTCTCAGCTTTAGTCTGCCAATATTCTGTGGTCATCATAGGGTATGCTGGATCACACAAAGGTCTTCCTGGGAAAATCCTCAGGAACTGCTGAAGCAGGCTTTTTACACAGATTCCATTCTCAATGCTAAACAATGTCAAAGGGCCGGCTGCACCAAACTAAACTAGGTTTATTTATTAACAGAAGGTCAAATGTTTGGTTGCACAAGTGATCAACTAGAATTTAACTTTAGAATGATGAAAGTTAAGTTAACCAAGGTTTGACCATAGGTCAGTTTGACCATAGGTCAGTATGTCAATGGTGACGGTGCAATGTAAGTTTAGTTGACCTTTGGTTAAACCGAGAGATAACTATGTGTAACCGAACTTGGTGCAATCCGCACAAAGCAGTGGAGGTATAATACAGTGAAATATGATGAAAGCAACACAACAAACATAAATCAAGAAAGACAAAAACTAAACAAATACACTAAATTATTACAGCCATATTACACAAAGCTACATATGAACAGCAGCCAAATTTAAAGCACTTGCTTGCAATATACACTAATTTTGATACACGGTCTACGTCTCTAACTACTGCAGTTAACGGTCTACAAATGAAAACGTTCTGTACAGAGATGAAAAAATTTAACGAGTCATGTACAATAAGTCTATGTTGTAGCAGCCATATAAACTTGATTCAGTACACTGCAGTCGTTCAAAGTTACATTAGTCCAAACTGCAGCACAAGGTGTTTTACAGCAGAAATCAACAGTAACAGGATGACAGAAAGGCAGACTGAATGCGAGAATGCAGGTCGACATCTTCACTTCCTCTTGTCCGCAGCATCTTTTGGGGGCGTTACGGGGCGACCAGAGTTCAAGCCAGAGTACTGGTACTTTGCTTTCTTCTCAGACGGCTTTAAGATCTGAAAGATGCAAATATGGAAAACATGAGGAACCAAGCACTATCACGAAGCTCAACAGCAAAACCAGCAACAGCTTATAACAAAAAAAATCTACACAAGGGCACAGCAAACTTAACACTTTAGCAGTAATTCTAATTACGTCAAAATCATTAACAGATTCTTTTTAGTTTAAACCATATCGTGAAAACTATGAAATAAAAATGCAAGACTGTGCTCAGAGTGCAAACCTCTGCCAATGCCAAAATTTAGCCAAAAGTGATCCGGGATTCCAAGTCGGATCGCCGGATTAATCCGGATCCAGATGTCTACCAGATCTCTCCCAAAATGTTGTGGATTCATTACCTTGTCGGCATCAGTCATTTTGCCAAGTTTTGTAAAAATCAGGCAATAACTGTATGAAAAATGCTAATAAATCTCCTGTAATCCCCTATTACGCGATGGTGAGGAAAATGGAAAAGTGATCCAGAATCCGTATCTGGGACCACAGCCCCATCAAAAGTTAATCAGTTCTTCTGATTGGTTCTGACTGCCCAATCAGAACACCAAGTTTCAATGAAATTGGTTCATTAATTTGCAGTAACACTGCTCACAGAATGACACACAGACAGAAAGAATGATTACATAACCTCCACCTTGCTGCCAGAAGTTATAAATTCACTAATACAAAAGTCTGAAGCAGACAAACAGAAGACGGACTAGCACGGCAAATGGTTCGTACAAATGCGAGTCAAAATGAGTATGACGCCAGTTTCACACTGGCAAATGTGACAAGTCACCTGGAAGGAACACATCAATGACTCATCCACTGACATCATGCCACCTGCATTATCAAACTCTCCACAATAGTTCGGTGCCGAAAATAATGTAACCAGCTGACGTTTAGCAAAAAACTCGTAACCATCTTCAACGACCTGCAACACAGTCACATAACTGTTTCACACAGATACAAGTTTGACGACACATTCCAGTGAGGTTTCCATTGGCACTCAGGTGGCATACAAGACACATTACTCAAGCTAGCAGCTTTAATCAAGTATCATAATGACATACACATAATTCATTATTTCTTAACAGCAGTTGTCATGGACACTGTACACTATTAATAGCAGTTATGCTTGTCCTTGGTCCTTAAGACCAAATCCAAGTCCTTGATACATCAAGTCCTTGGCCTTGATGGGAGACTTCAACCTTGGCCTTCAGGCACTTGAATGCTCGCATCATCCGGTGTATTTTTACTGATGCATATGACAGAAATTCTCTGCCATGCTGGTGACACTGCCTGTTGGCAATGTCGACATATTCGGCACACGTTACGACATTAATGACTTTACTTATTTACAGAACTAACATATTCTCGATAGTGTGCTTGTTGTAATGTTTAGTAGGTTTGTTTAGCTGTTAAAATATGCACACAACTTTTGTAACCATAAACGACATTAGCCTTAGTTCTTTACCCTTGGCCTTGGGTCCCAAGTTCTTGTTAACAACAACACCCATTAGTCATTCTGCTCACCACTACAGACAGACTGACACAGCAAGGCCAGTTGGCGATACACAGACAGCATACAAACAGTCAGATATGAGTCAGCAATCAACCTAACCAACACTCCACCCTATCTCACTGTTGCAACCAGTGGTTAAATTGTAAAATAAGAAGTGGCGGAGTGCCTCTCCCTTCCCAACCCCACCTCCCTTCTTCCCTTCCCTCCCCTCCCTTGCTCTCCCGTCTCCTACCCTCCCTTCCCCTCCCCTTAGAAGTAGACCCCCTTAAATCCAGCTAGGGGGTCTGGGGGAGTGCTGTAAGCTCCCCCAGCGGGGTCTGGGGCGAGCCCCAGCTGAAATCGATTTTGGTGCATTTTAGCGTTAAAATCTAGCATCTGGTGGCAACAATTTTAATGATTTTCCTGAGAATCAACTGATCAAATTTCGTGAACTTTAAAAAGTAAAGGCCAATCAGGACCAAAATTTGCACCACCTATAGTACTACTGATGTAAGTATGTCAGTAAGAAAGTCAGTACATTCATATAGCGCGTCCTCGCATTTTAGCCGTAAAATCTGACATCTGGTGGCAACAATTTTCCCTTTCCCCCACCCCTCTCACTCTCCTTCTCTTCCTCCCCTCCACTTCCCGCCCCCCCCCCTTCTGGGGGCCCCTGCCCCTTTACCAGCTAAGGGGACTGGGGAACGCTGTAAGCTACCTCAGTGGGGTTTGGGGCAGAGCCCCGGCCGCAAACGCATCGTTGGCATATTTTGAGCCTAAGAAACGCATCTGGAGGCAACAATTTGTGTCCTCATTATTACTGAACAAGAACTTAGCTATCGCAAACAGATCGCGCGTCAGCTGCATACACAATACGTCGAGAGCATTCATAGGCCTAAATATTACACCGTGACCTTGAAATCTAGGTTAAGGGTCACTCGAAGTCACTGGAAACTGAACCATTGGACAGATAATACACGACTTACTATTAGTCGAGTTATTTGATGTTAAATATTATCGTGACCTTGAAATGTGGGTTAGAGGTCACTCAAGGTCATTGAAAGTGGTACCATTTGAAAGCTTGGGTACGGTTTCCTATTCACCTTCCATAGTAACTATGGCCGTATCTGCAGCCATTTTGGAGATATTCAGCATCAAAGAATGGCCTGACCATGAAATCTGGGTTTGGGATCTGTCAAGGTCATTGAGAATGGCGCGGTTCGATAGACGATGTATGACTTTCTATTAGTCTGCCATTGTAACTCTAGCTCTGTCTTGTACCATTTGCGATTTATTTGACGTTCAATAATACTGTGACCTTAAAATCTGGCTTAGAGGTCACTCAAGGTCATTGAAGCTGATCCAATTCAAAAGCTTGGGGCAGTTTCCTATTCGCCTTCCATAGTAACTATGGCGATATCTTGTATCGTTTGGGAGATTTAATGACTTATTGGTAGAAAATCGCAAAATTTTTATACCCCACCTGTATTTATCGCCCCCATAGAATTTCGTGAAGATGTTTGATGCTGGTAAAACTAGATTAGGCTACCGTATGGTGAAAAACGAAATGTCACAGACGGACAGACCGACGGACAGAATTGCTATATCAATATCGCGCGTCAGTATGCTGACGTGCGATAAAAATCAACCAAAATGTCAGCGCCATAAGAAACTGAATACAAATGACTACAGGTTAATCTAACTTAAAAGTCAGCAAAATTGCACAAATAACTTTCACATGACAGGCAATGTATAGGCTATCGTAATTCAGTGTTTTCAGTCAAATGCAAAACCGAGCAAAACTATCGCAGAAACGTGTCCTCATATTACTGGAAAATACACAAGAAAAATGTCAGCACCATAAGAAAGTGAAAAATGACTACCGGTTAATCAAACTTAAAAATCAGCACCAATAACTTTCACAAGCATTATCACACAACAGGCAACACAGGCTATCTATTTTTCAAAGTTTTTCGGTGAAAACTTAAATGCAAAACTATATAACCAGCAAAACTATCGAACTTAAAAGTCAGCACAATTGCACAAATAACTTTCACGAGCATCATCACACGACAGGCAATGAAGGCTATCATAATTCAGTGTTTTCAGTTAAATGCAAAAACCGAGCAAAACTATCGCAGAAACGTGTCCTCATATTACTGGAAAATCCACAAGAGAGAAACATAGCCTAAAAGGCAGAAGGCACGCGCTCCGCCTTCGACCTGCCTAGAAGTTCCGGAGCGCCACTCAGGCTTCCAAAAAACTTCCGGAGCGCCGCTCCACCGCGCTCTGGCTCAATTTAAGCACTTTTGGTTGCAACTATTTGTTCTGTATTATTAACACATATGGCAGCACAGCACATACACAAATATAATAGAGTATTTATTATACGACAAAAATACCAATTATGAAACAACGTAGAGCAAAATATGTTTTGTGGAAAAATATGCCTGCAAAATTAGCCGCACTGACTTAAATGCAAAAAAAATAATCAAAATTAATAATTAAAGTGATGTTCCCACCAGTGTCTGATTTGACAAAAAACCAGTGGGGTGTCGTTTCTTAAAGTCGAGGCCTGCAGAGCCAAGCAACAGTGAGGAGTAGAGTTCTTGGGAAAGGGCAGCAAGCATCCCTCTGACCAACTAAAGGCTCTGGGGGGAGCATCATAAGCTCCCCAAGAGTCAGTGCTTTTGCGGCATTTTATTGCTCAGGAAACACGTATAAACATATGGTATATTACCAGCATATTACGAAAGCCAACCCCAGACCACTATTTTCGGTCACCAGTGGGGGTCGCCCTCAACCAGCGTGGGGTTAAACACCCGAACCCTCCCGGCATTGTTCCCACTAAGCCAGTTACACCTGCAGACATACTTGCAGAGATACGATTTCGGTCAGTCTTCCATCAAAAATCAGCTACTAGAGAACACCCACCTGATGAGCCCGGCATATAAGGTCGAGGTCATGTCGATTCAAGAATTTGCTCACTACATCAGCACCGAATGTGAATGATACCCCACGATCATTCTCACCCCAGCCTTGGACATCTTTGTCCGGATCAGACCACAGCAGATCGCACAGCAATCCTACAAATGAACAACTACATGAAAATAGTACCTCGGCTAGTGTTTGTCTGTTTGACTGGTGTTTAACGGCACTTTCAGCACAAGGTTATATCGTACCATGGAGAGTAGAGTGTGTTAAGACAGTTGTGATTGGATTATCATGATGAGGATGAACAACTAAAAACAGTGAAAAAGAAACTAAAAATATAATGAAAAACCAAAATAGTTCATATGAACTGTTTTGTTTAAAGGTTAACAGGTCCTGAAGCAACTGGGCATTGTGAAGACTAACTCCTCAACATAGGCATCATTTGGACACAATCCGGCCAGCCAATTACTTGGCAAAATTGTCCGAATAAATCAAATCTAAGACAACATCAGAAAAACCAACACACAATCGAAAAAAACAAGCTACCGTGGTTGAACCGGCCAGGAAATGGGGTGGCCTACTCTATACAGGCCCTGGGACCACACGGCAGGTTCGCCCATTTCCTGTCGCCAGCTCGAGGCCGACGCCAGCACCGTACCTCGGCCAATGGTAACAATCTAGGCCATCCAACCAAGATTAGAAAAATGGGTACCGCAATATCTTGCAGTGCTTATGGCGTCGAATAAAAACTTTTCCCTTTTTTACAGCAAAAATTGTGTGACATTTCTTCAGCATCTGTTTGCCAGCGACACTGCGACAGCAAAGACATAAAATAGTACCCTCATCTTGTTGTTTTCTCTGTCATTCATTACTGACAGGACAACAATTAATTCAATGCCGTTGATGAACAAGAGCTTACTAACCAGTGTCTGGAACATCTGTTGGCCTCATGATCCTGCGAATCTGTTCCATTGACTGCAAGTCTGGTGATAGACCTACGAAGCATTATAATGAGAAATGAATGAGCACAGTGTGCACGAGTAATCACTTAGTACTTATCATCATTACCAATTATGAACATGTTATTAGCCAGTAGGCTGAAAGAGAGACAGCTACATTATAAACATACAGACCACGAACTGGCAACATAACACAGGGCCAGATTTATGAACCAGGCAGCCATGGGTATCATGCCAGTGGGGTTGCTACAGTCTCCATACCCTCCAGCCCTCATAACATATGCATATGGAAATCACTTCATAAAACTGTTGATATCAGTTTGCACTGGACATGGACAGTAATAAAAACAACACTACTAGCCTTAACCCTTTAGACTCCAAAGGCAATTATAGTGGTATATCGAATAATACGAAGTTGGTACACTGGCCACTGATGGGTGGGCTGTTAAATTTGGTACAGCAAGGAGGGGCCTGGGTTGGCTGCGGCCCTGCCCAGTCCCTTCCTTGCTGCACCAAATGTAACAGACCACCCATCATCAACCAGTGTACCAACCACTCACATTGCGCTACGGTTTTAATGTGGCGATTAAAGGGTTAATGTTGTTGGCTGATACGACAGGCACCTGCCATTGTGCAGACAAGAAGCTAGTCAGAGATTAGATAGCCAAACGGTAACATTTTGCTCTAAAACTTCGGCCTACAGAGAATATTGCAGTTTAAAATAAATTCTAACACTAAGCCTAACTTTAAACCCTAACCTATGTTAAACTACTGTGCTCATGATTCTACACACTAGCCAAGGATGGGTCCCTGCAACTATTCTGACTAGTGTTTCGCCCGCCGATAGGTCTATGGTTAGATCGGTTGTACTTAACAGTGATGCAGTGTAAGGACGGTTGATGCAGTAAGGCTTGCCATAGTTAAACAAGTGAAGCACGGATACTCTGAGAAAAGTAGTAAAACCAGTAACAGTGATAAAAACTGTAGATGCAGCGGATGAAACTACAAGTTAGAGCACTTACAGTAGCCCTGTTCAGGTCAAGTTGGTCAACATTTTAACCTACGTCCCAATTTTGAGTTATAAAAACGGCGTCACTATCCCATAATTCCAATCAGCATGCGGTACAATATAAAAGGCCGGTGGCAACCTGGCCACCAATGGGAGTCGTTTCACTGGTCTATTATTTACACTGTGACGTAACGTAACTTCGGGTAACAGACCACTGGCTAGCATGTAACTTTTTAAAATCCGATGAATCTTGAAATCTGGATTACGATTGGCTAAAGATCACAGAAAGTTATCCCATTGAATTCGTTTCGCATGTTTCCTATTCGTTATTGTTGATTGGTATACATGCAATAGCACCGTTTACGAGATTATCCACGAAACGCCCAGATTGGCCTGTTTTGCCTACCCCTCTTGTATTTAATGCCCCCGGCGGAGGGGTTCCCTTGGGCCGATCTTCGTGAAAGTTTGCACGGTCCTCCCCAGATGCCTAATGTACAAAATCGTATAAAAATATTGCCGAAAAGTTTAACTGTCTGAGTAGGGTGCACCAACGTCACAGACGACAGACAGACGACAGACACAATTGCCGTGCCATTAGCCGAACATAACGTAGTTACGTTCGGCTAAAAACCAGTTGCAGCGTACTTCAACAGTTTATAGCTTTTATGAATAAAAGTGCAATTTCCTCACATACTACATGACCATGGACAGACACATCGTCAATGTGACAGTTTAAAGTTGCTAACGAATGAAACTAGCCAGATATGTAGTGTGCAGTCAGCTTCTGTAGCCGCTGACAGACTCTAATTACAAAATTGGAGCAGGCCTGTCAGCCTAGATAGCTCCACTGTTAATGTACTATTTTAAAAATTCGCCAAAAATTTTAAAATCAAAATTTCCAAAATCTGTACCACAGTCTTTTTGCATACTGGCATATACATCATATGTGCCAAGTCAGAGAAAAACTGCAGAAGTAGCAATTTGAAAAAAAAAATTTGACGACATTCAGACATCGATCCAGACAGATATCAGTCACCTAGGCCTATACTTTTTTAGTTCCGCTGGCTGCAAGAAGCAGTGGAACTACTGTAAGGAACTGCTAGCTTGACTTTGACACAACATTCAGCAAATGGAAACACACGGCTTCCAAACTTATATAATAGTCTACATGCAAGCACATAACTTACCCCCATGGCAACAGAATATTTTCTCGTCAATAATTGCTGCAATTGGCAAACAGTTGAAACAATCGGTAAATGTCTTCCACAGTCGAATGTTAAATCGCCGTTTACCTGAGTCAGACATGTACAAACAAGAAATGAAATACAATGTACAAGTTTCCTATTACATCACATACATTTTTCAAAAGTGGCAATACCAAAGACTGTGTTAAAGCCAGTTCCACCTGAATATTTTGTCATTTTTTCAGCTGGTCTTAGTTTTCAGGTGTCTCGACAAAAGAAAGTGAGTTTTGGCAAGTTGAGTCAGCAGGTATTTGAAATTTTTCAAAATGTCTCACAGTAACGTTGGTGTCTTCTGTTTTCTCATTTGATTACCAGTACATGCATTTACATTTGAACTTACAGCACACTTCTTGCCTGACCAGCGAGTGACCTTGCGGTCTCGATCTCTGATATTTTGACCTCAAAATCAGTTCATCAGTTACATTTGACACAAGCCAACTTCTCACTATCATTTTTCTTGACTTCATGGCAGGCACAATACAGACAGATCTGTAATATGGTCTGACTGCTCTGAGTGCTCTCCTATCAGGAGGCTGATGTATGCCTTTGCTGTGCATGTAGTGGTGCACAGGCCACTGTGCTGTGCAACATCTTGTGCCTTTCTCCAACTTGCCCCCTTCATCTCCTTCAGTCATTGACAAGACCAAGAAATTGCATCACACGACAAGTTCTTCAGCAGAATGCACAGAAAACAGCGGAGGCAGTCCAACAAATCCTATCAAGAGAACTGCATCAAAAATAGTGCTTTAATCTATTAATAGATTAATCCACGATTAATGGATTAATAATATCCTGACGATTAATCAATTAAGGATATGACTAATCTGTGGGTTTTGCAGAGCAATATGTTGACAGAGTTGCAATCTTCAACAACTCACCAACTGTGTGCAGTGTTAAGTAGAAATGTGCTGAAAAAAAGATGACAAATACCTGTCATCCACTGTAATACAAAGAACCTAAAAACTACATAAAACCAACATTGCAGCACAAAATGTTGTCTAAATGATCTCACGCAATGGCTGCAGCACTCCAGCATTAACGCATGGCAACAGAGCTACAGCTCATACTGGGCACCTGGTCGTGTATAAACACAGCTTTATCAGGGTTTTATCATTACCCCCGAAAGTAAACAACTGATCAACTAACAATTAAATACGCTGATTATTCAATTTAAAAATTTCAATCAAGAGTTCTAATGAAAAATATAGCTACTTCATTTAATAGTAACATTGTGAAGCAAAATAACAAACACTAACATTCATCATAGAATCCATAGATTCGATTGATGCTGGCACATTCATGATTGCCTCGGAGCAGGAAGAAGTTCTCTGCATACTTGATCTTGTATGCCAGCAGTAAACAAATTGTTTCTAATGACTGCTTGCCGCGGTCAACGTAATCGCCGAGGAAGAGATAATTGGCTTCTGGAGGAAATCCCCCATATTCAAACAGTCTGAGAAGATCTGTGTACTGCCCATGAACATCACCTGTGACAATTCAGCACAAAAGTGAAGAATCAGTGATATGTGGCAACAACAGCACTAAGATGGTGCAAACTTTGCCAAGACTGCTGCAGTGTTGCACTGTGGTAAGTGATAGCATATCATATGTAATGCCCAATCTCCTGAAGTCGCTGCAGTGAGTGACAATGCATTGTATACAAATGCACATCTCCCAATGTTAAGGAACATGAATAACTGATCCACATCCGGATCCAGATCAACACCAAAATTCAATCAGTTCTAGAGGGTCATCCCTTGCCCATGCCCACCATGTGTGGTCGACATCTGTTACTGCATTCGTGAGTTATCCTGCTCAGTGCTCACAGACGGAACAACAGCTCTAACGAATGAATGACACAATGATCACATTTAACTCCTTGCTGTTATGATTATCATCGTTACAATTTTTATCGTGATTTTTTAGAAGTACCGTAATGCATCGTTTACACAACATTTTCCGTGCAATGATGTCCATAAATTTTTCTTCGAATTGGTATCGGCAGACCGGAGAAACTGATTTACCGATTTTCTGATTGGGTGCCGATGTTCCCGATGTCCGATATGCACATCGGTCGTTCTCTACAAATTTGTACATTTTATAATTTCATATTATCATTTGTAAACTATGAATTCAATAGGAAGATTAAATATCAGCATCATGTCTATAGTCTATCCAGTTTTATTCCAACATGCCTTCGTGAATTAAGCTGAATCATCTTACCACATATTTTCAGAGGTGCCTCCAATTCCAGTAATATAGGTTGGCTGAGAAATATCTCACGTGACTTCAGACATAATGCTCTCACTTCAGCTTCGGTCATATGCACCGTCTTGCCCGGTCTGCATCCTCTCACTGCATATTACACATTACATTAAGTTATATTACACTGACACGCTCGGCGTCTTAGGTGGTACGGGCACGTACAGCGTGCCACTTCCTGCATCAACTCCATCACGCGATTGGGGGTTCCAGGCACCAGAAATCGTGGGAGGCCAAGGAAGACATGGTCCGCATGTGT
>Ga0209149_1001609_pt1 | contig 11696 bp, 7 predicted proteins | sample WorMetTyACAVOLI2_FD_187423 | JGI IMG/M metagenome (GOLD analysis project Ga0209149, IMG submission 187423) | Marine gutless worms symbiont microbial communities from Max Planck institute for Marine Microbiology, Germany - Olavius algarvensis... ...
TCAATATGGACTGTTCTTGGAGCAACTCCAGTTCCAATATTTTGGATCTTCGTTTTATGCCAGTTTGTGTGGAGACCCATAACGCCTGCTGATGCCTCAAAATTTCGAAAAACATAGTCCCATTTCATTGGATCATCAGTAAAAAGGACTGCGTCATCAGCGTAGTTGATGTCGGTGAGATGGAAGTTGCCAACATCGACTCTAAAATAACCAGAACAGTGTCGCATGAGCCAATCAATTGCACAGCAAAAGAGCGCAGGAGCAAGTATTTGTATACTTGCTCCTGCGCTCTTTTGACGGGCTCCTGGTGTTGTGTAAAACACATCCGACATTCCCTGAGAAGTTCGAACCCGAGCAGTTGTTCCTGTGTGCAAGTCACGTACGAGTTGGAGAAATAATGTCAGCAAAATAAATATCCGTAAAAGGCTTCGTTGTGTCCGTGGCTACAGATGTTGTTGGGGTTCTAAAGCCAAACCCAATTATTCACCCCCATAGAACCACTACTGCCTTGGGGTCAGCGTGAGCCTGTCAGTTGGGATAGTGCAAAAAAAATCAACCTTGTCCCATGATGCATTGCTGCTGCACGTACCTGTGTGTGCCACTGGACGAGGCGTATCACAGTGTCCCAGAATACTTGCAGTTCATCCTGCATCCAAAAACCCCAGCTCTCCCTATTTTACAACAGCTTCACTGGCTCCCTGTTGATTTTTGTGTCACATTTAAAATTTCTACCTTTGCATTCAACATTCTCCCACTTTACGTTGCTGATGTAATGTCACCATGTGAACCAGTTTACCGTGTTTATTTGGCTGAGGGTAGTAATCTGAAAGCTGCATAAAAGTGAACAGTGTGCTTACTGTGCTTGCTGCTGATGTGGGTCTACGTCCTCCATCCGCACACCGACTGTGAAGTTTTTATGCCTTACCGTTCGAAAGACATTGCACATTTTGTGTCTCTGTTAGCCTGTGACCCCGACCTTTTGACCTTGAAACTGGTACGCAATATAGGACGTATCATGGGATACCCGTGCCAATTTTGGTGATACTACGACTATTCGTTTCACAGTATAGCATGATAGTGCTAACTGTTGTAAGGGTCATGATCGCTAAGTATAGGAAATAGGGAAATTGGGGATACCGTAGCTCCCTAACCCCTGAACCGATTGAGCTGAAATTGTGCATGAGTGATTATGTCGCCCATAGGACCCCACATGCACAACGGGGTAACTAGGGGATTGGGGGTAAGCACTGCACAGGGGTGAAATGTAACCCTCACGACGTAGACATTCTGTTTTTTTTATGTTTTTTTTTGTAATTTCTTTGCCGCTCGGTACAGACTAGGGTATTTAGAGCATCTCCACAATTTTTTTACCAGACGCCGTAGATCGGTGGTCATTGCATTCCTAGGCGGTTCCCACAAAATATCTTAGCCTCTACCTTCAAAATCCCCCAAAAACCCCATTTTCGGGGACCTTTCAATGCAAAACCTATTATAGAGAAAGCGCTCCGTTAGTCCCGTGTTAATGGAGCTACGAAGCTGAAAATTTACAACTATATAGACATAGGCAAGTACTTGTGCATGTGTCAAAATTTCTCAGCTAGGGGGCCTCCGGGGGGCGCAGGGCCCCTTGATGTAAACTTGAGACCCTCCTAATATCTCGTAAAGTACTAGAGATAGAAAGCTGAAATTAAAACACAATTAGATATTGTGAAGTACTCGCCTTGCATACCAAAAAATTTCTCTGCTAGGGTGCGCAGGGGCCCCCTAGTGTAAATTTGGGACCCCCTAATATCTCAGAAACTACTAGAGCTAGAAAGTTGAAATTAAAAATGCAATTAGATATGCCAAAGTACTCGTTTTGGGTATAACATTTTTCCGCTAGGGGGCATTCAGGGGGGCACAGTGCCCCTAATGTAAATTTGGGACCACCCTAATATCTCGTCAAGTAGTAGAGATAGAAAGCTGAAATTAAAAACACAATTAGATATTGTGAAGTACTCGCTTAGCGTACAAAAATTCTCCCCTAGGGGGCATCAAGGGTGCATACCCCCCTAGTGTAAATTATGATCCCCCGAATATCTCGGAAACTACTAGAGCTAGAAAGTTAAAATTAAAAATGCAACTAGATATTGTGAAATACTCGATTAGTCGATTTGGGTATAATTTTTTTCTGCTAGGGGCGTGCAGGTGGTGCAGGGCCCCCTAATGTAATTTTGGGACCACATAATATCTCAGAAACTACTAGAGCTACTCGCGTTAAGTATAAATGTATTTTTTCGCTAGGGGGGCATCTAGGGATATAGGACCCTCTAGTGTAACTTTAATACCACCTGCTGTTATCTCGGACCCTCGGTACTATCAGAGGTGGGCAGTTGAACTTTATATCGGAGATAGCTACTGTCAAGTACTCGGGGTCTCATATACACATTTGCCCCTACCAATAAAACCGTAAATATTAATGTAAAAAAAACTTCCATAGAAGTTTAACATTTTTGTAAGGGTAGAGATGACACATCTAAAATGGCAAAAATCACTTTGTTAAGATAGAAATATCACAAACACGACCTTACAATATGGAGCGCTTGACATTTCGACATAGGGTTCATATGTAAGGTCGTATTTATGCTTTTTCTATCTTAACAACGTGATTTTTGCCGTTTTAGATGTGCCATCTCTACCCTTACAATAATGTTAAACTTCTAAGGAAGTTTTTTTACATTAATTTTATTTATGGGCCATTGGGCCAGCTATGCTCAGACTGATCACATGACCTTGTGACCTTGACCTTTGACCTTGGAGGTCATGGCACCTGTTTCTGATGCGTGTCGTCGTTCTCCATCTGTATACCAAGTTTGAAGTTCGTAGGCCTTGCTATTTGGAAGATATGGCACAGCACACGATGTGTGTGAGCATTAATGGCCTGGTGACCTTGATTTTTGATCTATTGACGTTAAAACTTGTATGCAAGTCGCATCGAAGGTGAGGAACCCTCCTTCTACATTTGGGCACGCTAGGCCTTTGGGTTCTCGAATTATTCACTATGTACGTGATGGACGAACAGACAGACTAGAGTTAGAAAGTTTTATTAACATGATAAAGTTAACCGGCACATTTTATTTCTAGTGTACATTATTATAATTAAAATAACAAAGATAACGACAAAAAAACTACATAACTGTACAACTGGCTGCTTATGGTTAGGCCTAATAGTGCTGACAACAGTGAATATGATGTCATTGCAACAGTGAATGAAACATCATGGTTGATTTATTATCATGCCATCTCCGTGGATACGAAGGATGTTGGGCGTTAATTAACGTAATCTGATATTAGAATTGGATACAGATAATTAGTGGCTGGCTGTATTGGGTGCGTTAGTGCTGTATATGAGTGTAACATATGAGAATATTCGCTGTATATTTGTCAACGGCTGACGCAGACACGACAGGGAAGTACATCCGTGACGGAGTGGAAACGAAGTCATCAGAGGAGTCGTTGGATGAAGAGAAACAGAAGAAGTTGTGGGAGTTGACGGGTGGATATGCTCGTCTGGACGGCTTTGCACCACTCGACGTGCCTCCACCGCCAGCAGAGCCGGCACCAGAGGAACCAAAGACTGAACCGAAGGCAGAGGAGGCAAATGGAGAGGCTGCAAAGGAGGCTGGTGACACACCAATCATCAGTGATTCTAACAAAGCTACTGAGACGAAGGTTGAAGAGAAAGGTGCTGGTCGGTATTGCCAGCTTGTCTCTTATGTCTACATTTACATGCGCTGTGGACCTGATGCCAATTACAGCCCCACTTTATGTTTTTTTGTTAACATTATGTTAAACTGATTGGAGCTATCGTCATGACACTTCCAGAGAGACAGACAGGGAGCGGCTCTGGGATCATGCCATTAAATTCGCCAGGTGGTAGCACTGTGCAATGCAGCATGCAGCCAGGTTTGCTTTGCCTGCTGCCGCTCCTTGTTATTGACCTTGTTATTGCTGCTGTAGTATAATTAATGCCCGATATTTATAGACTTAGAAATTAGAATCTATAAACATGTGTTCCCAAGCGAAATAGGCCATGCCCATCAGTTTACAGGCTCTGATTGTTGATACATAACATTTAATGCAGGCCAAGTATAGTAGAATCAGTCACTTACATCCACTTGACCACATCTGAGATGTGATATTGGTCTGGAGGAAGGCGAATACTAACAGAACTGTCTCTGTGCTACAGTACTGTGTAACCATTGTCCTTCAGTGCTATGAAAATGTTGGTTGGGTCATATGACCTGTAAAATTGTCTCCAAAATGACCTATAACTTGTCTAGTGGGACGTTAAACGCTACTGTACCATAGCCACCTAGTACGGTCTTCAAGTCTGTGTGGTCTACAGAAGCCCAAGATGGTGATGGTGAGTGATCGATGTGTTGTGTGGACCCAGTTTACATTTATCTAACATTTATCTTAAAATTGCCGTGTTTAAGTCTACGTCTCAAATCACTTGACCTGCGACATTTTGATAACTTGATCAAAAGTTGTTTAATTTAAATAAAATATCAAGAGATAAACTGTGTTAACCTCAGTGTTAGAAGACAGCCACAGAAATGCCTAACTATGCATCATTACACAGCTTATGCTGCCTAACTATGCATCATTACACAGCTTATGCTGGCTAACTATGCATCATTACACAGCTTATGCTGGCTTATAAACAGACACGTTGAAACAAACCAGAACAACGTGTGGTGTCAAAAGTTACAACAGGTGTTCAAACTGCTGTCTTTCGGCCTTGACACATGCCTACAATGACCGTCTCCGAAATGACCTAGAATGTGTCGAGTGGGACGTTAAACTCTACTATACCATACCATACCATACCATGCCTACAATGGTCTTTGCCCCACGTTTATTGCCCTTCAAGTTGTTCAAAGTCGGCCCAGATGTCTGCTGCTTCAGGTCTGTTTACAAAAAAAATATTTACTGAATATTGTGAACTGGTGAAGTTACGTCTCATTAATCGAATGGGTTCATTTTTTTGAGACAGTATACTGTTTACGATGGTTACTGTCACAATGTTGACAAAGTCTAGGCGTAGGTTGTGTCTAGTTAGAAGATGCAAGTGTCAGCTTGTAATGCAGGTGATAAGGAAGACAAGCAGGAGGAGGAGGAGAAGAACAAGGAAGATGAATCAAAACCAGAAGCCACTGACAAGGCTGATGGAAACTAATATTTTCAAGAATTTCAGCACAATCTCAAACCAAAAAATTGGACACACCTTTGCTGGTCTGTTGTGTACTGGGGACAATGTGTTGTATGTGTGCAGTTTGGTGACATTTGGGGCTGAATTTGTCGTTAGTGTTCTGTGTAATAAAGTGTTCGTACTGTTATCCACTGCACATGGCTCAGCCTGCTTGTTGTCGCTTTCTGTGGTGCAAGACTTGCATTTTGTTGTCATTATCACCATAGCAACTGTTGCTATGGCAACAACCTCTGCTGCTGAAACTACTCAGTATTTGACACTAAATGCTGCTGTTCTGTGCTGCTGCATCGTTGTCGTTTAATGCACACACTTGCTGCTTGTCTAGTCGCTAGCGCCGGCTGTAACTGTGAGAATCAGCTACATGCTTGACTCATGATATGGTTTTTCGTGTTAAGTTTAGTATACCATCGGTGAATGCGAGTGTAACTGAAATGCAGTCTGGTGAATTGGTGGTTTACAGAAGGGAACTCGTTATCTAGGCCATTTGTGCAGGCATACATGCCCATGTTTTTAGGTGTTCCACTGCTGTAAAATTACTTGAGAGCCATGAATTAGTGGCTTAATCAGCTGTGGTGCAACGTCTAGGTGTAGGCTAAGGTTTTGTGTGGTTTCTGCATGTTTGTGTATTTTCTCTCGGTCATCGAGAGTTAGGTTGTCAGTAGCCACCAGTGCAGTCGACTGTATGGAAAGACTTGTCCACATTGAATGACCTGCGTGTCGAGTGGGACTGTTCAGCTGCTGCACATGGTAATCTATGCATTCAACACACCTGTCTCTATCTCTTTTAATCATTATTCTACTTCGCCAGGCCCGAGATCTGCGCATGTATTTAATTGAGAATATTTGAGTACCAAATGCTTAACTGTAATATGCCAGCCTGTGTTCAATGTGCCTACAATTACTAGTAAGTATACTGAGCTTTTGTTCTATTAACTGGGGCTCATTGTTTCATGACAACCGAGGTTTTGAGTTTTGGGTTTCAGGTTTATGCATGGCGGCTAGACTGTCTGGTGCTGTCGTATTTCCTCGTCAGACTGCATCAGATGTGTATATCATTGAACTGATAAAAGTCACTGACTGCTGAGTGACTGGACGTTACCTGTGTTATTTCTCTCTGTGTCTGTGTGAGTCTGCCAGTTGAATCTGTTTAACAGACTCTGTTGCACAACTGATACATGTATTAAACAGCAAATTTAAATTGTGCCAGATTTAAACCTCATTTATCCATGATAACTGCTAGGTCATGTGAGTGGTCTGTAGTGGTTTTCATGGATAACTGAATGCTGATGTTAGGGTTGATGGTTTTCCATATGTTTATACAGTATATAAAATAATGGCATTCTGCTATTATTCATTTGCTGTGACTGGCCTAAGTACAATACCTTTTAAATTTTCAAAGCTCAAAACCCTGGTTTCACAGCTTCATAAACCTGAATTTTCATGGCTGGATTACCCGGGTTTTGGGGTTTGAGAAACTCGGGTATGAAACTGTACTGGTAAGTGTATTGCATTGTGATGTCATTGTCATATACACCATATTAGTATCACCAGAGCTATCTAGCTCTTCCTAATACTGACCATTTTTACTTATTACCACCTTATGCAGTTTTCTATACAAGTACATTTCATGACAACATGATGTCTCGTCACGTTGAACTATGTGTATATTTTACAGTGTAATTGTTTATGCAGAATTACCAAGTACTTGCCTGCCTTCTTACCATGAAGATTTATTTTTATGCATTAGCTGTAGCAGACATTAGCTGATGTGCGCTCTGAATGCTGTGTATACTTAAAATGAAAATGGCTTAAATTTATTATTGAAGACTTTTTAACAGTTTGAAAGTATTGCCTGTGATGTTACTTGGGACGCCGACTGCAGGACACATCTCGTTGAAGCCCGTGGGTACTGGGTGTTGTTGTGGCACAGATCTCCCTCCCACAAGGCAGTTCAGGTGTGTCGGTGCCAGAAAATCTTTTGAAAATTACTTGCAAAATGGTTTACTCTGGTTCATTGTAAGTGCTGGGTACAGTTGTGATACGTATGCTGTTGTCAACTGTGATGTTGTAACTTTGGGTCACACCTACATGTACTTAGGCTTGACCCAAAAGTTAGCAGGGCCAATCATACTGCTTGGCCCGGTGCCGGGACAGTGTTTCCCATTGCTGTGGTGGAGTTGGCACAGCTGGATCATCTTACCAGCAGTTCATGATGTGAAATGTAAAACGGTTACAAGAATGTGTGGGTTCTGAACAAATGGAGGTGGACTGGACAATTGAGGGGTATCCAGCTAATCCTGATTACACAACAGCAGTGGAAAATGCTGCCCACTTGAGAGTTACAACTAGACTTAATTATTGTAGTTTACTGTGCCTGCAGTTTTCTGGTGTGTTCATAAAAATCTCAGTTGTCAATATACACATGCACATGATACCAGTGATCACCACAGATCATCGTAGTGTCAGTCTAGCAATGTTTCAGGATCATTGTTAACTTTTGAAGTGATTGACAGTTTCTGTAGTTACGTGATCAACACTGACTTACCAGCGGCATCCATCTCGCTAAAGACAGTGAAGCAAACCTCTCGGCATTTCTATTCTCCTTTCCTCCATCTTCCTACTTCATGCTGTCCCTCCCCTAGCCAACTATGGAGTCAGTGTTGTAAGTTATGGATGCCAACTGCCGACTATGTTGGACAAACCCATATACCAGTACACCTCTGTACCAGTAACTTACATGACGTCGTACAGTGCAGTGGATCCCTGTTACATTTACAACTAACTCCCAACATATCTCGTCATATATCTACAAATGGTACACAGAATCGACGTTAAAATCTTCACTTATTTGAACTTTTGTGAAGTACTGTATTTAAAGCAGAGAACCAGCTGTTTTTCCCATGACAGCCAGAACAGAGGCTAGTGCACAGTAACTCGAGATGGTTTTCTCATCTTAGAAGAAATGATGCACTTTAACGCCAGCTAAACAGAGAGAAGAAATGATGCACTTTAACTAAGCCAGCTAAACAGAGAGAAGAAATGATGCACTTTAACGCCAGCTAAACAGAGACTAACTGGTCATTTCACTTCAGGTACCGTACCAGGTAGCAGTAAATATTGCATCATAGAAAAAATCACAGAAAACAATATTGGAATTATTTGAAAAAATAACGGGTCCGGTTTTCTGAGACCGTGCGTAGTGTGCTTAGTTAAGTTCATTTCGTGCACATTTTTCAGTACCTACTTTCATATGGACATAGTGCCTCGCCAGACATCGTGGACCACTGTCATGTTTGAACACATTCCTTTGTCCACTCAGCACACAATTCTGCCGTGCACAGTTATATTTAGTATTGGTATTAAACATCTCTTTTGTATGCATTTATGTGCCACAGGTATTTTTATGATTATATTTTTGTTATTTCTTTTTTATAGCGACTCGAGCGGTTGGTAAGTAGTTTATACATTATTTTTTTCTATTAATTTATACCAGTGTATGTGGCCAAAAGGCTGTTGTCTTAGGTCTGCAAGTTGAAGTTGAAAGTTTTTTGTATACTTATATTGCACCGTTTCTTTTTCAGGGTGACCAAGTATGTGAGTGTGTTCACTGCCAGTGATATTTGGTAATTTTTGTGTATTTCAAATTTCATGTGAATGATCGTATTCTATTTGGGTATAATAATTCTGCATACAATATTAGGAAGTAGCAGAGACTAAGCTGTGTATATATGTTACACTACACTGGCGTATGCTAGAACGTATGAAGGTGACATTGTAGAAATGTATTACTATTAATAATATATTAATCACCGATTTTAATCTTTACTGCATGAACCAAATGTGTACCACGTTTGTTACTTGCTGCATATGAGAAATTGCATACACTCACTGGCTGAGGTCAAATTTCGCTAAGACTAAAGTCTAAGACTTTAGTCTTAGCTGAACGCCAAAGTCCAGACTTAAGACTTCGCTGAGTTAAGACTTTAGTCTTAGACTAAAGAATTTTGACTATCGCGTTTCTGAACAAAAATGTTGCATATCAATAGGCCTATACTTTCAGGCTACAGATAACAATAGACGTAGGCCCTACGCACAAAACGTTTTCGTATTTAGTCAGTCTGCTGAGGATTAATTTCGGTATTTAGTTATCATTAATATTATTACTGATTCGTATCTGGAAATTGCATTTCAACTAAACTCACATGTGTATGAATGAATATGTGACGGAAGTATTCTTATCTCATACTGCTATCACGGCCCTATGTGATGCGAAAACCATAGCATATAGGAAAATAATGTTATCGTTGTGTTTGCCAGAGGGAGGCACGTTGATGATTTGATAGTCTTACAACAGATTATCATGCCCTTCAGGCCCTTGTAAATGTAAATCTAAATCTGGACTTAGAGCGAAATTCAGTCTTAGACTAAGACAAACTTGACCTCACCCACTGTGGTTCAAGAAAACATACCTGTTTTTAAGTATTTACCAAGAAATCTGACCCATTATAAATAACTGTTTATATTGCCATTTAGTTTTTGGTATGTGGACCAGGGCTGATTTGTAATAAAATTCTCTATGTATACATCACAAAGATTTCCTTCTCAACTGCAATATATTACTACACTACCTTGTGAAAGTCAAAACAACAAAAATTTACTGATTTTGATGGCATCGTTAATTATTAACATGTTCCTGAGGACGCTTTGCATTTGTCTGACTGTCATAAGACTGCTGACACTGATTGACTGACTAACATTTTGAAGTTTGTTAGATGATTCTCGAATCAACAATTGAACGTTGTTGCATCATGGTGATTTTTTGACCATGATTATCTTTGCACAGTCTTCGTTCTTTTTATGCTATACTTCGTATGTATTACTGCTAATGATGATGATGATGATTGCTGCAATATTTTTTATGGCAGGTTAGATGAGATCTCGCATTAAATTTTAGTTAAACATATTGTCACGTCCGTAACATTTTTGGATTTTCGCATTTCACAAGGTACTGTAGCAACATATTGCAGGTTAGGTGGAAATCTGTGGATTTTTCTTATGAATCACATGGTGAAAGAATTTTGAAAATCGGTCCACGTTTGCCAGATTATTAAACATCAAGGAGCTTATTTTTGGGGGACACTGTATAATAGTGTACCAGATGTCCAGTTTGTTGAACCACTTGTGTATATACAATGCACCACAGATAACAGTGCACTGCATCTGCCTAATTTAGTGCCGTAATTATATGTATGGAAGTTAATTCGGTTTTATTAACGTTTGTGATCGTCTTGACCGTTACGTAAGTACTACTGATAAATGTAGAAGGTACAAAGTTTGTCAGTTGCGTACATAGAAGCGGTGTTGTTGTTCGTCGTTGTGTGAAAGATTAAAATAGCTACTAACCAACAGTTGCCGACATTCACCTGCCACACGCATGCCATGCTGTACGTGCTGCTTGAAAGCGAACTGGGAAGAAAATTGTTGCTGTTATTCATGAAGTGTGTAGTTAACAACTAGATATACTACTGTGCTGTTGGCTTCGTCGTGCCGATATTGTATCATGATTAAAACTATCAACAGTTTGATGTAATGTCCTCTGTAGCGTCTGGCAGGATATCAGCCTTATACATGTAAATTTAAACAGATGGAAATATGATAACTGCACATTTGTCTTCTCCCTTGTTTACTGTAGGCTATGTGAAAACACTGTTGGTCGGCAGTCACCAACAGAGACGTGATATTAGAGTATATGTTCAGTATACGCTGAGTACTGATGAAAATGCACGAGAGATGGAGTAGGAACTGAATGTTAAACCTATAGGCAATATGAACTTAAGACGGAATTAGTCGATATTTAAAAGAAGATGAGTAGGCCAGGCTACCGTTCATATAGTATAGTAATAGTGCAACTACCAAATTGACGTGATCCATTAGTATACAGCCAAAATGTCCATATATTATGATAGTGCATGTTGTCTCAAAAACTACAAAAGCAATCAACATGAAAATTTAGCACAATATGGGGACCACGAAATTTATACCCTGGTGGTCCGCTGTCACAGAGATGCTGTCATTCAATATTTCACTGTCACGCAATATGTCATTGGTACCACTCGGATCCTTGGGTACAGTTTCCTATTCGCATAGTAACTATGGCTCTATATCTTGTACCATTTCCGAGTCATATTGGCCGGAAATCGCAATTTTCTCAAACCCCTAGCATTCGACTCTCCATTTGGGGTTCCCGTTGGAGTATTCTCATACCGTTTGGTATGGAACAAGAGGTCAAAGTAATTTGACAAAAAGCGCCTCACGGGGGGCTCATTCCCCGGTTAGGGGTCACCCCAGGGGGTCGAAAGTTGTACCATTGAATTCCTGGGGTAGGGTTTCCTATTAGTGTTCCATAGTAACTATAGGCCTAGGATGCACCGTTTGGCCACAG
>Ga0209149_1001610_pt1 | contig 11693 bp, 14 predicted proteins | sample WorMetTyACAVOLI2_FD_187423 | JGI IMG/M metagenome (GOLD analysis project Ga0209149, IMG submission 187423) | Marine gutless worms symbiont microbial communities from Max Planck institute for Marine Microbiology, Germany - Olavius algarvensis... ...
AATCTCACAAACTCGACTCCCTCTTCACCAGCCGCTTTAAGCATCTCTGCAATGATGCCGGAAGGGCCAGCAGCCTTGCCGCACTTCATCTTGATAAGAGCCTTGCGAACAAGCTCCGCAGACACACTGGGAGGACCAGCGACTGGAGCAACCTCAGGGAGTGAGTCACTCGGCCATTCAAATTCAACATTCAGAAGCCAAATTTTGTAAAAATCGCTTAAGGGGATCACCCCCTTAACGGCAGATTTATAACAGAAAAATTTCATATTTTGACGATTTTGACAGCACCTAAAGTCATCCTCAATCGCATCGCATCACATCACATCATATATCGTGTCAAATGAGAGCGCTCAGAATGATCACGTTAGTACAGTATGTAAAGAGCAATGTGAACAGAGAACGCTTCAAGACGCCTCCATTGTTGTGAGTTGTGTCGTCAGTCCGTCAGTACCTCTGGTGCTATAAGCGATCTGCCCATCTCCTCACAGATGAACGCGTACTCGACGTTCGTCAGTCCAGCGCCGTAGCGACTGTCAGGATCCGTGTCACGTGGTAGGAACAGATTCCATAAACCCCGAGACCGTGCCATCGCCTAGCAACACAACACAGAGCAGCATAGAACATTGATATCACGGACAAATATGAGACGCACGCACAGCACGCACAGAACTAGAGCGTGGCGCGTTCAACATGCAACTGTCATCAATCAGCGCCGTCTACCACAGACACACAGACGTTGTCCTTGGCGTTGTGACAGCAAAGCATGTCTGTAATAAACCAACAAGTGCCACTATCACACTCTGCATTATCTCACCACGGTTCACGGTAGACTAATATCGCCGCTATCACACTCTACATCATCTCACCAAGGCTCACGGTAGGCTAATATCGCCTCACCTTGAGCTGTTCAATCCTCGGGTGTGTCATCCACTTGGTCCGCGGCGTCAAGTGCCACGTCATCACGTCCTGTTCCACTGGCAGGATGTGTTCTTCAATGAACTTCTTCACTCGCCGGTGAAAGTCCTGCGCACGCGCTGACAACGCACTCACACTCATCGGCAGACTGTCAGCCGTGACGTCACGCCGTGATGACGTCACCGAGCTGGAGGCGACCTGCCAGGCAATGTCAGCGAGTAGCTTGGCTGCAGCGCCAGCCGACTGGGCTGTCGACGAGGTGGCCTGGCCTACACACACGCCTCAGTCATCAAACAAATATACAATATACAATCTCGTTTATTCAGATGTTCTGAACGCTCCTTCTATCCCAAACGCTCCTTCTATCACGCCGCCAACAGTATCTTCAGCAAAATTGGCAGAATTACGTCTGAGGAAATCGTACTCCAACTAGTCAAAAGTAAACGTATGCCCGTTCTATTGTACGGCTTGGAAGCATGTGAACTCATTAAGGCACAGATTGCGTCGCTTGATTTTGTTATTAATCGGTTTTTCATGAAGCTTTTTAGCACCAACAACATAAACATTGTCAAGTCTTGTCAAGAATTTTTTTGTTTTGATCAATCGAGGGTCCAGTTGTCAAAGCGTGTTGAAAAATTTGTAACCAGATTTTACAGACATCGACCAGCATTGCTTTCAGCACTGCAGCGTCTGTATGTGCACACAGTGTTATTAACTTAGCTAAGATTTAGTTCAGCTGTCTCCTTCTTTTGTTTTTAATGCTACCATTATCTGGTGAATAAAGATTTTCAATTTAATGAACTCAGACTTCAACTACAACTAAAACTTGAGCTCACACTAGACGAATGTTTCAGTCGTCAAACGCCTCACAGCCTCACACAACTGCGTCCAGTATGTAAGTAAGTAATGAATCAAACATCTAAATCTTTCACGTACACAGTTCGCTGTTTCACCTGGCATCAGATTACACATACTACTACAATTAGTGAAGCAGACTATAAACGTTGCACAGAAAGCAGCAGACCGAGTGTAAATCGTTTGTAGACACCCTGTGCAATGGCTGCAGTTCTGAACAAGACGTATGCCATGTAGAAGTTCCAGTTGTCAGTCGTCTTGACGGACGTCAGCTGAGCGTAGAGGTCAATGTACTCGTCGACTGCTGGAATGTCCAGACCTTCAATGTCATATCCGTTCAACGCTGCAACATGCAAACGTCGTCGTCATCATTATCGTCATCATCATCATCACCACCACCATCATCATCATCATCTTCATCACCATCATCCTCAACAGCTGCAGCAGTAACAACAGACGCCGCTCATTTCAATCAGACTTCGTTACGTTTGTCAACTTTTAACGCAGAACAACACAGTGAAAATAGTGAGAGCAGCAGGTGATATTACTAGCATAACTGACGTAAACGTGTAGAACTGAACGAGTCAGAGACAGAAGGTGTAGAGACAGTACATTACATGGTATCAGAGTGAAGTTTGGTGGCAGATAATAAGCCTTGCAGTTGTCAGCGACGTCACACAGCGGGTCACCAAGTGTCGACAACTCCCAGTCAAGCACAGCGACGACACGAGCACTTGTCTCATCGAACACGAGATTGTCGAGTCTACGTCACGTCACAGACCACACACACGTAGTGCAGACCATCAGATGTCATTCGCTACTGTTGATAACTCACTATGGTACTTAGTTCACGTTCCACGCTTGTAACGTCATACAAATATGTTCTGCTGTCCAACTTGACAGACAGCCCACGCATTCAGCGGCTCACTCAAGACACGCCCATCTGTCTGCTGCCACTTTTCTCAAACTCACTAAGTCCAGTTTTCAAAATCGTATTTGGTGGACTGAGCAGACACGTATGTAACATCATGCAAAATTTCAGTCCAACAAACAAGATTTCGAAAAGTGAACTGAGTGAGTTTTGGAAAACTGCTCTTTTCTTAGCAATTTCAGCGTCAAGACCTTGACACTAACAGCGACTCAGATATGTACGAGCGTCAGCGTGTTATCAGTGCTGACATCGGTCACGTGACTCACCGGTAATCTCCGTGAATGAGCGTCGTGACGTCACTACTAGGCAGGTGATGACGTAACCAGGCCATCAACTTGTCCATCGTCGGCATCTCACTCGTCTTGCTCGCTTCAAACTGGCCGGTCCACCGAGCACAGTTGCGCTTCAAATACTCACCTCAACGTACGTCACACACACAGTCAGTGCACATTTATTTGATCAGCCAGATTAAATATAAAGCACGTGATTATGCTGTGAAAGGTGAAGTTTTACAGACACTTGCTGTATCATTGCAATAGGTTTTATGTGATATGTTTTAGTACATAATTTGAGACATGCCGACAGCGTTTTGGTCTAAGTCCGTTGCAGTTAATCACGTGTCATTTTCATTTCAGAAATATGTTAATTTGTAGAACGTTTATGTTGTATTTTTTTCAAAACATTCATAAAAAACAATGCAATAACTAGACCTTCGAGCTCCAACTGCGCAGGTGTCCAATTTCGTTGGGATTTTGTCAAGGCCTGTCCGCTATACTGCATGTAATAGGCCGTCATCCCCATCTGTAGAATTAGGACCAAAACCGGCTTTTCCACTAGCGTCAGTCATAATAACCATATCGCAATCTATATTGAAGGGTTTCAAAATGGCTTCCGGTCTGACAGTAAGCATTATTTAAAATGTAGTTCTTTCGCAGTCTTCTGTCCTACAAACGCTGCGTCCCTATTAAGCACAGAACACATATGACGTGTTTGGGATAGTTCTTTGTGAAGCGTCTCCGACAATCACACGGACCCAATAGTCGCTGTAAGCTTTTACGATTTTTCAGAGCAGCAGTTTTCTCTATGACAGCTGACTTCCATCTACCAATCTGAATCCCACCTGCCCCCAATTTGGAATCCCAATTAACCATCGCCAATTCACACTTTGCAGGGTTGCGAGTAAGGTTGTCATCTTTAATGGTTTATAACGAGTCTTTGCTGCAGCGCCAGTTATTGCCTCAAGTGTACCACGTGACTAAACGTGCATCTGCGTTTAGCTGCTGTGGCTGTGTGTCGTTGCTGCAGTGTTTCATCACTACAAGCAGTAACGTAGGCTGTCACTAGCCAGCTACCAAAGAGTCTACCACTGCCAGTCTGCTGTGAATAAAAGATCTCCACACACATCACAGCAGACCGTGGTCCGTACCTGTCTTTCCGAAGTCGTCAAGCCGAGCGGCGCTGACGTCAACGCTGTGGATCTTGGCAAGAACTTGACACATGGACTCGTAGATCCGTCGACGCTCGTCGTTGTTCAGTCCTGGTAGCAGTGGATCTTTGAAGATACGTCCTGGCACGTATTCCATCACGTAGAACGGCGTTCCTATCACACTAGACACACACATACGACGTAATTACGTCTGACAATGCAGCAAGTTTTGTATAACTGGTCTGTCTACACGCGGAGTAGGACTTCACCAGTCTGCCCGTCTGTCTGTCTGTCTGTAGGATACTGACCTGTCGTCTTGACACAGACAGAGAACACGAGGTACAGGAACGCCGTGCTCAGCGACAGCCTTCATCACTCTGTATTCACGTTCTACTGCGTGCGCTGACGACAGCAGCTTCCCTGGCTACAACAACAGCAATACTACTATTACTACTATTTTGCTCCTGCTACTAAAGGAAGTCGGGAAACGCCGCAAGACCGCCGCCGGCGCCGGGCCTACGGTCCCACTTCCCTCCAGCGAACCATTAAAGGCGCCTTCAGTGGCATATCTTCCTGCCCGGATCAACGGACAGTTGAAAAACTCAGTGAAACTCATAGTGATAGTGGCGCAGATGTCAGCTTGGTGCCTTCACAAGTGATCGGCTCACAGCCTCTTTCACCTGCTGCGTTTCCTCTTTTAGCTGTCAACAACACCAGTCTAACCACTGAAGGCATCATATTGATACCTGTCGTAGTTGAGGGGCAGCAGCTGCCAGCTACCTTCTTCGTTACACTAAACATTGATGAGGTGATTCTGGGGCGCGACTGGCTAACTGACAATGGCGTAGTCTGGGATTTTGCCACCCAGACAGTCTCTGTGAAAAATCAGAGACTGAAACTACGAATTAAACCAGGCAAAAACAACAGTTACTGTTGCAAGCGCTGTATCACTCAGACAGACGTCACAATACCTCCACGAAGTGAAGCTATCCTGCCGACCTATATTATCTATAGTCGATTAGACGGACAACAACCCTCCACTCTTCACTTGAGTACGGCTCTCAATGCTCCTGTCAACGGACTTCGTGTAGCACGGACACTTATCGACGGTGGTTCTGGTAGCGCCGGTGTTCGAGTGTGCAACATCACTGAGCGCCCTATCTCACTGTACCGTGGGTGCGTCGTAAGCCCTCTCCAGCCAGTTACCGCGCTGTCTCCATCACAGCCTGACTCTGAGGCATCACCCAACAGTTCGCCAGAGCACATCCGTCCAATCCTGGACAGGACTGATCCTTCCGTTCCCTCTGATACGAAGCATCAACTAGGACAGCTCCTGGTCTCTTATTCTGATGTATTTTCCCGAAGTGAATTCGACCTAAGATGTACCGAGATCGTTCAGCACCGCATTGATACCCAGGACAACCAGCCGTTCCGCCAGCCCCTGCGGCCACAGCCCAGAGCGCATCTTCCCGTCATTGATCAGCTACTAGACGACATGCAACGACATGGGATCATCAAACCTTGCAGCAGCGAGTAGGCCTCTCATGTCGTACTGGTTAAGAAGAAAGACGGCAGTATACGCTTCTGTGTGGATTACCGGAAGCTTAACCAAAGCTTGCTTACCAAAAAAGATGCTTACCCTCCCGCGCATCGATTGCTGCCTCGACACGTTGTCTGGATCCGTCTGGTACAGCACGTTTGATCTCCGATCTGGATTTCACCAGGTGGCCACGGACCCTCGTGACGCTAACAAAACCACCTTCGTCTGTCATCGAGGCACTTTTAGGTTCCCGAAAATGCCATTTGGACTCTGCAATTCGCCAGCCACATTTCACAGGCTCATGGACACCGTTCTCACTGGCTTCAACTATGAAATATGTCTAGCATACCTCGACAACATTATCCTATATAGCCACGATCTGGAAACCCATCTAGAGCGCTTAGAACGGTTGCTTATCAAACTTCGCGAAGCCAATCTCAAGCTAAAGCCATCAAAGTGTCAGTTGTTGCAGAAACAAGTGCACTTTCTGGGATTTACTGTTAGCCAAAACGGCGTTGGCACTGATCCTGACAAGGTTAACTTAAATCTCCGATGACCAGCGCTCCTGTTCTTGCGTTGCCTAATGACGGCGGAAAATTTGTCTTAGACTGAGACGCCTCGAACCACTCGATTTTGGCCGTACTGTCCCAAAGTCAAGATGGCGTAGAACGACCAATATGCTTCGCCAGCCAGCTTTACATTAAACATAAAGCTAACTACAATGTGACAAGAAAAGAGTTGCTAGCAGTTGTTACATTCACCAAGAAACTTCGACAGTATCTGCTAGGGCGCCCTTTCCGAATTCGGACGGACCAAACTGCTCTTCAGTGGTTAAAGCGCACCCCAGAACCAACAGAGCAGCAAGCATGATGGCGAGAGATACTGGAAGAATACAGCTATTCCACTGAGCATCGTCCAGGTCGCCAGCATTCCAACGCCGATGCCTTATCCAGAATTATCGATCGGGTCTGTGCCAGTTCTACTGAAAACAACACTCAGTGACTCGTAAACAACCCGTCGACTAGCCACAACTTCAACAACAGGACTCCTGACATCGGATTTGTCTATAACATAATTAAACATCAGCTTGCTAAACCAGCTCCCGATACAATAACCGACCAAAGTGCTGACGTGAAAACGTTGTGTGGTCAGCTGGATCTGCTCACCATCGCCGCTTATCGGACATTATGTCGCATCTTCCACCAAAATAGAACGTCGAAAACTATCTTTCAGAAGGTTGTCCCACACGTGCTACGAAATCAAATAACAGATGAAATGCATAAAGAACTAAACGGCGGGCACATTGGCATACGTCGCGCTAAATCCAAATTACAACAGAGATTTTATTGGCCTAAATGGGGTACCTCAGTGCAGCTGTCACGCCAACGACGTTGGCGACGTGTGCGTGCTTGCGTGCGTGCGTGCGTGCGTGCGTGCGTGCGTGCGTGCGACGTGTGCGTGCTACCAAAAACCCAGACCTCATCATCAAGGACAGCTCTGCCCAATGGTGACAGGCGAACCTTGGGAGCGCCTCGGCATCGATGTGACCGGGCCACATCCAACGTCAGCCAAAGGCAACTGTTATATTTTGACAGTCATCGACCACTTCACCAAGTGGGTTGAAATATTACCATGTAAACCCAGGAAGCCAGTATGGTCGCAAAACTACTGGTCGACAGACTTATGTGTCCATGGCTGTCCGAAACAAATCCTGACAGACCAGAGGCCGAACTTTGACAGTCAGTTGTTTCAGGAGTTGTGTCGGCTTCTAGCAATCGATAAAATCCTTACTACTCCCTATAAACCATCTACGAATGGAAACATCGAAAGGTTCCATTCCACGATGCACCCGCTCATTGCGAAGTGGGTTTCGGAGGACCAGCGAGACTGGGACGACAAATTACCAGCCGTTGCCTTTGCATATCGCACGACCGTTCACGAGGCCACAGGCTTCACGCCGTACTTCTTGATGCATGGTCGGGAAACAAGACTTCCAGCTGATCTTGTCTACGGGGACGCCGATGCTGTGAGCCAGCCTGACGTTTTCGACTATCCTAACCGCCTGGGCGACACTTTGCGGGAGGCATTTATTACAGCGCGTCAGAATCTTGAACGAGTCGCTCGTCGCCGCAAAGCACACTACGATCTCCGTGCTCGACCAGCAACGTTTCAGCCAGGCTCCTGGTATGGTGTCTGGTCCCTAAGCGCGTGTCTGGCCGGTACCGAAAATGGCGGTCACTATACCAAGGGCCATTTCAAGTGATGCGGCAGCTCGGTCCGGTCACCTACGAGCTCCGCCGCAACGAACGCTCTCGCCCTTGGATGGTGCACGTCGACAGACTTAAACCGTGCCACCAACCGGACGACAAGGAAGCTCCACCACCCATGCGTGCTACAGGGCCAGAGAACGATACCAGTCACGACACTGATCATGATAGTCAGAAAAGTTAGAAACCAACATCGGGTCCCTCACGCCCGGGCCTACACGTCCGCCAGCCAGCTCAGTTCCGTGACTGATTGCCTCTCGTCGTCATCAGCATCCGTCGTCGACCCAGTGGCGTGCAGTCTTCTTCCCGGAGGCCGGACGATGTCACGTCCATCGCTGTGACCAAAAGTTGTTGATTTTCATCGCACATAGACATATCGTGACTTCGTGTATGTTTTATATTATTGTGGTTAACTTGCACGGACTGAACTGATAGCTGCTACATCTAGGACTTTTTTCGTAAAATGTGCCAACGTTTCAGTATTTTAATAGTGCAATAAATGTGTTGAGTATTTTAATGTTCTTTGCTGTGTGTGATTTTTCTACCATTGTATATTGTAACGCGTTTGTATTGTTTCGCAACTTGACCACGTACGTTGAGACATAATTAAGTGTAAATCGCCGTGTTACTGTTGGTAAGTTTCGACTTATATGTTTTCGTTATTATTGCTTATTTGTAAGCTGCAGAACTTAACAGTATGACCGTAGCCGTAGGCTGCGCCTTAAGTCACGCAGCCATCCGAGTTTCGCCGCGATTCGCTAGGTGGCGCTTAATGCCTCGAGAGATCAGTGATAGCGTGCTAATATATTCCAATTAACTATTTAGTAGCGGTATTAGACAAAACGTTTAATAACATTGATTGCTTCGTTTAGTAGGCCTTGGTTTGTGGATTTAGCGGCCACCACCTAACTTTACGTAGCGTGGATACCCATACACCATTATAAAACAGCATTTAGTCATATAAGTCTTCAGACCATAAACCGTTCAGTCAGGAAGTAACCTCGGAAGCTAAAACAGTTTCAGGTGCGTAACCTCGATTACTGTGAAGCTTTCGATATGCGTTATGCTCGGCAGTGCTCGGTGTGAACCAAGCACTGTCCGACATACGCTCGTTACTCGTACTCGGTGAAAACCGAGTTCATACGGGTGAAAACTGAGTAGTTGGTGAAAACCGATTCTCGTATCTCCTGATAGCAGATACACTATTTCGGCAAAAGCCTCCCTTTAAATTTCGGCGAAAGCCATTTTTGTTGTTTCGGCGAAAACCACATTTATATTTCGGTGAAAGCCCCCCTTTAACTTAAGGGTTATTAATTCTGACGTTAAAATAACCTGGAAGAGGACTGAAAATGACTTAATTGAGTGCGAAAATCAGATTTTATTTAATTTTGTGTTTATCTTTTATGACTGCTGTGTAACCTTGTATTCTAGCTTAAAATCGGCGATTTTTGATTAAATATATTATATTCACTTTTCATTCTGTTTGTTGAACGGGAAGTACAAAAGAAGTATTAAATCCAGTGCCACACAGGGCTGGCCGAACCCTTCGCTAGAGTAACGCTAAAATCCGCACAGGTTTCCTTATTTCTCCAAAAAAATAAGGTGGCGCCCAACTTTCATTCTACACTCTAGCGTCGTGCATCACAGGGGGTAGTAAATCTTACTACTAGTCGCTCATAAAAATCGACCCTTACCCCCGTAACGTCACAACACACACAACAAGCTCTTCCCGCTCATTGACGACCGTAGTCACAACACACAACGAACCGTCACACACTCAACTACACGTCACAACAACAAGCTTCTCTGACAGTTAGACACATTAACATATAAATACATATAGCTGATAAGTGACCGGCTTCTTGCGCAGAACGAGAGTGCAATCTGGGTAGACAACAGAGTACGTCGGGTTGGACTGACCATGTTCAAAACATCGCACGACCGGCTTCACTACACACAGACAGACAGACAGACATACAGACTTGGCATGAGTCGAAAAATAATGCTTCAAATTACTTAACATGTGACACACAACAAGAAAACAACAACATGTTAAGACAACTTCAGTGACACAAAACAACAGCAAGACATTGGTTATACCGTCTGTCACGTGTCTAGACAAAAGATGTCTGTCTGTCCGTCCGTGGTCCGTCCGTCCGTCTGTCTCTGTGTGTGTACCTTCACTAGTCAGTCTGAGGGTGTCTCTGAGGTAGTCAAAGAGGTTGTTGAGAGGTATGTGCAGACGTCTAGGTACGACAGTCGTGCCAGGAACGTAACCTCTCAGACAGAAACTGACTTCCTTCTCCAGCGCATCAACCGCCTCTCTCGTCTCAGATACCTGCAACAGACCGACCAACCACAGCTCAACACATCAACACATCAACACACAATTTCTGCAAAGTCGTTATAATAAAACTGAACGTGTCATAGTGAACCACACACAGAGGCGTGTTGGAGGCTGACGGCAATGAAACAGCACCTTGATAGTTCTCATTCCAAGTTCTTTGGCGGCCCTCAAGTTCACTCCAAGGTCGTCCAGCAAGACGGCTTCATTTGGCTGCACGTTCAACGCACTCAACGTGTATTCATAGATACGTCGCTCGGGCTTTCGCATCTTCACGCGCCACGACTCTATCACCTGCACACATTCACAGTAACACACAAGTAGTCGCAGACAGACAGACAGACAGAAGATAAAAAAGTGACTTTGATAGTCGAACATTACATAGTAACACTCAGTTAAAAACAAGAGACAAACTGTCTCGTCACATCAAACAAGTAACGTACACTCACCACATCATACAAGCCTGGGTCAAGTGATGTACACACATCACATCAAACAAACCTGGGTCAAGTGATGTACACTCACCACATCAAACAAGCCTGGGTCGAGCGCTGACAGAGGACTTGTGTTGGGCAGGTTGAAGTTGTTGGTAAGTAACGCGGTTTTGATTCCCTCGGCACGAAGACACCGAACGGCACACAGCATGTCAGAGTTGAATGTCATACTGGACAGAATTTGTGTGAAGCTATCGGCAAACTGTGACACGTCGACAGTCCAACCAACCTGCCTCATCAAACACACTACATCATCAGTACACTTGTTAACTAGGGCGGATCCAGGGGGCACAGGAGGTATGAGCCCCCAAAGCCCCAAGTTATTGTTTACACACATGCATCGTCGTGTACTATTTTACAAGTTACAGACATTACAGTAATGTTTTCTTCAAGAGACTCGCTTTATTGAACCCACGTTATTTCGCCACCTAATGCAATGGCCTTCATGTCAACATATCACACGGTAATGTTTTCTTCAAGAGACTCTCTATATTAGGCCCCCCATGTTATTTCGCCACCTAATGCAATGGCCTTCGTGTCAACATATTATCACACGGTAATGTTTTCTTCAAGAGACTCGCTATATTAGGCCAATGTTATTTCGCCACCTAATGCAATGGCCTTCATGTCAACATATCACACGGTAATGATTTCTTCAAGAGACTCGCTATATTAGGCCCCCCATGTTATTTCGCCACCTAATGCAATGGCCTTCATGTCAAGTTGTCAACATAGCACACGGTAATGTTTTCTTCAAGAGACTCGCTTTATTGAACCCATGTTATTTCGCCACCTAATGCAATGGCCTTCATGTCAACATATCACACGGTAATGTTTTCTTCAAGAGACTCGCTTTATTGAACCCATGTTATTTCGCCACCTAATGCAATGGCCTTCATGTCAACATATCACACGGTAATG
>Ga0209149_1001611_pt1 | contig 11692 bp, 12 predicted proteins | sample WorMetTyACAVOLI2_FD_187423 | JGI IMG/M metagenome (GOLD analysis project Ga0209149, IMG submission 187423) | Marine gutless worms symbiont microbial communities from Max Planck institute for Marine Microbiology, Germany - Olavius algarvensis... ...
TAATTCGTGGAGATATACTGTTATTCATTGTGGGGAAACGATATTTTCCCCACAATGCAAACATTCCCCACAATGCCCATCACCAACGTACGACTTTCCACACAATGTACTGTTTACAAACGCACATAGACACACATACAGACAGACTGAGACAGATTGACATAGAAAGATACACACAGGCAGAGACGCAGACACATGGTTGCCAAACTCGCGGCTGAACAGACAGACTACATGCAGACTACAGACCTGATCTCCACTAGCTACACTGGTAGTCACGCCCTACAAAACTGTATAATATTTGTGTGTATATATATATTTGCTGTTTTTAAGAAAAATCCAGTAAACATTGTTGTTCATTAATGCCAGGAGCCCAATAACACACAATACACCCATATCTCACCCAAATCGTAACATAATCGTAACAATCAATAGGGCGCGACTACCGACTACATGCCACACGCCCACACACACATATACACATACACAGTTGAAGACTCTGCACTTGCACCATCTCATTTACAGACATATACGAGAGATGTTCAATAAGTTCCAGGACTAATTATTTAAAAAAAAAGATAACAGTAAAACAATAACAGTAAAAGAATTTTATCATTTTTCATCATAATCTCCCTGCAATTAAACTAACGTTCCCAGCGTTCGACAAGTCGCCTGAAGCCCGTGGCATAGAAATATTGTCAGTGGTGTGGAGGAACTTCAGGACATGCTGCTGATCGTCCTCAAATTTAAGTCCTCCCAGAAACTCCTTCAGCGGTCCAAACGGTTGAAAATTACTTGCAGCTAAGTCTGGGCTGTACGGAGGATGTGGCAGCAGTTCCCGTACCATCATAGCAACTTTCTCTACTGTCTGACGAGCCTTATGTGGTGCAGCATTATCGTGCTGCAATATGACGCCTTTCCGTAACAAACTTGGTCGCTTTCGATGGATGGCTGGCCGCGTAACTGGTCTGAGGGTAGTGTACTGTAGTATAGTCTGCATTCACTGTAGATCCATAAGGCACAATGTCGACAAAAATAACGCCCTGGTAGTGCAAAATCACACAATACGGTCTGCCCATAAAATATCCCCCTCAGGGGCGACTTGTGTGCACGATTTTTACGAAATTCTCACCGTTTGTATATGTCTATAGGTAGCTTTTACGTTTTTAATTTGGTCACTTTTGAAGAACGAACAACCAAGTTATAAGCATTTTCCCTCAGTGGGGGCATTTTCAAACAAATTGTCAATAGCCCCTAGTGCCGAAACTACTGATCGAATCAAAAAAGTTAGGGGGTGCCAAAATGGCACGGACCTCCTCTATCACCATGTACTGTGGAGTATGTGGAGATCGTGGGTCGCTGCTGGCTGTGGATGAAAAAGTGTAATGTTTTTTGTTTATTTGTTTGTCATGCTTACAAATTACAAAATTTGTGAAAATGGAAACGCTATTAAAAAGGGTAACTTTCAAAACAGTGCCATTGCGTAGAGGAAGGTTTACAGTTGTGCACCTATATTCAAGTTTTTCTGTTGACCACCAGGATTTTTATACCAAAAATTACCATTTTTGGTGATTTTGGGGGCTGTAAGCCCACATTTTTAAAGCCACAACGATAAATTTTGGCGTGAAAGTGCAGACCTGGGACTCCTGCCCCATACCAAATTTTGTAAAAAAAACTCTGAAGGGGATTGGCCCTTAGGGGCAAATTTATAACAAAAGTTCCATATTTTGACGATTTTGGTGGACTTGAGCGCACATTTCTAAAGCCACGATGGTTAAATTTTCTGTGAAGGGGTAGACCCGGGACTCCCTCCTCTGCCTAATTTTGTAAACATCGTTCAAGGGGTTCAGATTTTAGCGGTCAATTTTTACCAAAAATTCCAAATTTTCACAATTTTGAGCACGGTTCTATATCTACGTTGAAGTTTTGCGTAAGAGCATCAACCTAGGAATCCCTCACGGACACAAAATTTTTGTCAGCACATAGCTTTCCGGTATTGCATTGCCTCGGAGGTGATGCATTTTGATTTCTACTCGTTATTGTTACTGACAGCCCCCCCCCCCCAGTTGCTACTGGCGGGCGAGCATTCTTTTCATGTGTGGCACATGTGGGTCCGACCCCAAAATGGTCTGATTTGATTTGCTTTAAGTACAGACCAAAATGTTCCACCAGGGCCCCTCCATTGCCCCCACTACATTGTGAAAATGACAACATCGTTATTTTTTACCAAACCTCTGCTGCAACTAATCTCACTTACTTCAGGCAAAGACCAAAACATTCCTCGATAGTTCCTCTATCACCTGCTTCATTTGAAAGGTTGAAAGGTCAAAGTTCAAGGTCGTGGAGTAACTCTGTTGCAAATGGTCCGATTTACTGTGAGTGAAGATCAAACAGTGCAAATTCCGGGGGTGGGTGAGTATGCCTGCAGTACTGTGCAGTGCATAGTTCGTTGTTATGACTACAACCCATGCAGTGGTAGCGTAGTGAGGGTGGTCATTTATCACCCATGCAGTGATAGCGCAGTGAGGGTGGTACATTTACCACTCATGTAATGACAGCATACTGAAGCGGGTGTGTTTTCAGTAGCGTCCATTTATGGGTGTCAGTGTGTGTCTGTATGTGAACGCGAGAACTCTTGAACCGTTTGACATATCAACATGACATTTTTACTGGAGCAAGATACGGTCAAACGCTCTGACGACTTTGAAATGGCTGCATTCCGATGCAGCGTGTGGTGATTTGATACCGTCAAACGGGGTAACTTTAATAACATGGGTAACGTTGATAATAAAACATGCATACTCATTTTGAGACCAGCTACTCCAGTAAAAGGCGATAAAACAGTAAATTTCAATGTTGCTGTATATGAGTATGTTGCAGGTGTTATAAAAGTGTAACAAGTTATTATAAAAGTGTAACAAGATTAACTTGGACATCATATTATATATTACAGTTCTGTCTTGGTTGGATCGATGCAGTGTTTATTTATTGGTAGCCAAAACAAAATTCCCGTACAAGTTTGTCATAAATCTATAATCAGGTGCTAGCTGTGACAGCTGCAACTGTTTGGTACCATTGTGTTCAGTACCATACCATGTATCGTAAGTTCGCAGTATCATTCTGCAACATGCTGTGATCTGACTGTCAGACTTGTTGTGCCTTTTTATTGTATTATTATTATTATTTCAATTTCATTTGCTGCATATCCAGTACAGCATGTTTTGCAATCTTTAATGTTCCTACTCTAGTGGTATTTCTTTTTTGTTAGGCATGAATGATCTCATTTGTGATTGCATTTTTGGTTACATCAGTGCTTGTGTATTACAATATGGTGCAATTTGACAGACATTTCATTTGCCAGTGTTACTGTTTTGTAGTACCACTGCTTTAGTCTTTTTATCGTGCGTCAGCACACTGATGCACGATACTGATATAGCAATTTTGTCTGTCTGTCCGTCTGCCCATGACGTTCCGGTATCAAATGAAAATGGCTTAACGTATTGTCATAGTTTTTTCACCATACGGTAGCCCAATCATTCTAGTTTCATCAGCATCAAACACCTTCATGAAATTGCGATATGGTCACCCCCTGCGGGGGTGATAAATACAGGTGGGGTATAAAAAAATTCACGATTTTCTACCAATAAGACGCTACATCTCGCAGACGATACAATATAGCGCCATAGATAGTATGGAAGGCAAACAGCAACTCGTATGCGTTTAATCAAATGGTGCCATTTCCAATGACCTTGAACGAACCCTAACAATGTTTTCAAGATCACACCACTCTTTGATGCTAAATATCTCACAAATGGCTACAGATATGGCCATAGTTACTGTAGAAGGCGAATAGGAAACCACACCCAAGCTTTTGAATGGCACCAGTTTCAATGACCTTGAGTGACCTCTAAGCCAGATTTCAAGGTCACGGTATTATTCAATGTCAAATAACTCGCATATGGTACAAGATAGAGCTATAGTTACAATGGCGGACTAATAGGAAGTCATACATGGTCTATCAAACAGCACCATTTTCAATAACGTTGAACGACCCCAAACCCAGATTTCAAGGTCAGGCCATTCTTTGATGCTGAATATCTCCAAAATGGCTACAGATACGGCCATAGTTACTATGGAAGACGAATAGGAAACCGTACCAAAGATTTCAAATGGTACCATTTTCAATGATCCTGAGTGACCTCTAAGCCACATTTCAAGGTCATGATAATATTTAATGTCAAATAACTCGACTAATAGTAAGTCGTGTATGATCTGTCCCATGATTCCGTTTCCAGTGACCTTGAGTGACCCTTGACCTAGATTTCAAGGTCACGGTGTAATATTTAGGCCTATAGATGCCCTCAACGTATTGTGTGCGCAGTTTACATGCGATCTGTTTGCGATAGCTAAGTTCTTGTTTTAAAAGCCAAAATATTATCAATGATACCCCACTGGGAGGCATACATTCATAATATATAGCACATGTGTGGGTTATCAATGTAACCCCGGTGAGCTCGCGTTCTACACCGTGCCCAGATAAAAAAGGTGCCACTGATTTTTTGCCGTAACTTTTACATATACTGAGGCATTTTCATAATTTTTCGTGCACAACTTCACTAGAGAATGCCAAAGTCATTGGTGTAAGAATTTCTTGAAACACGTTCGTTATGTTGCTACCATACCGTGTGAAAGTCTCAGACACAAAAGTAACACATTTCACACAATATTAGCACTTTGCACATGTTTATATCGATCACATTTAGGGCAACCAGTATCGATGAAACAACAGAAAACACAGCAGAAAGTCAGAGGCTCAAAATTTATGTTCAAAATGTACGCCATTCATGTGAACACATGCATTCAAACGACTACGCCATTGCGCAATCGCTGTCGCGATGACGGTGTGCATGGTCCAGCAGCCACCACTCCCTCAGCAGACGTTCTTTCAACTCCTTAATATCATGGATCCGCGAGCGGTAGACCCTCTCTTGAAGCATATCCCAGATGTTCTGTCGACGTTCGGCTTGACGCAGAGGGTTGTTGACCCCACACATGAGCGTGGTGGCACGTTAGACTTGGTGATTACGGATAGTGACGTTGATGATGATGCAGTCCAGCAGACTCCACTCGCTCAGCAGACGTTCTTTCAACTCCTTTACATCATGGATCCGTGAACGGTAGACCCTCTCTTGAAAGATACCCCAGATGCTGTAGTCCACCGCATTCAAATCTGGAGAATTTTGTGGCCACATCTCTGGAGGAATAAAATATGGCGTCTCTCTCTGCAGCGTGATGACAAGTGTCACGTGCATGGTGAACGGCATGATTTCAGTGACGTCAACATTACGTCACCAGGTAAGGGATGTACACGGCACGCAACATAGTAAATTTACTAGTATGATTAGTATTCATTTGCAAAGGTGCGTACCAAAAATCATAAAAATCCGTGCATATTTGTAAAAGTTATTGTGAAAAAATCAGTGGCACCTTTTTTATCTGGACACGGTGTAGTTATGCAAACATTATAAAGACACACAATGTCACCAATCCAACTGAATCAGTATTTCAAAATCTTATAAATCTAAAACAGTGACAAAAATCACCTATCAGAATGTCAAATACGTTATGAAAACACATCTGCTGCCAAGTATGATGGTGATAAAATGTTTCTGACTAGAACTAACAATAAACCAGTATCTGGCAGATGATAACACGCAGCACAATTACTACCTGAATCAACATCTCTGCCGTGGTCGGTGTATGATGCCTGACTGATGACATTCGTCACTTGTCTCATCCTCATCATCTCAGGATCCTCAGCTACAGATATCATCGTTCCCTTCGACGCTTCGTAGTCTTTGTGATATACCACCTGCATCACACAGCAGTCTCCAACTTCTGTAGTCAACATTATTGGGTTTGGTGGACACAGATCTGGAGAGATAAAATCTGGTGTTTCCTCCTAAAGAAGCTAGACTGTTTCATGAGTATACAGTAATGTCAGAATGCGTCATTTCTATTGCAGCTACTTGAAAGCAAATAAAGTAAGCAAAAGTGAAGGGACAAGGAAATTGAAATAAATATGCATATTATTGCCACGCGATGCTAGCATCAAGCGCGGCCTTAGCCGTCATGCAGTGTCCATGTGTCTGTCACATTCGTGAGTTGTGTCAAAATGAATAAACCTATCTTCAAAATTTTTTCACCACTGAATAGCCAAGCCATTCTAGTTTTTCTGTACCAAACGGCACGGCAATATTCGGACAGTAACCCCCCTAACGGGGGCGTCAAATGGAGGTGAGGTAGGCAGAAATCGCGATTCTAAACTAATATCTGACTTTACTGCCTACTGTCAACGCTGTGACCGCAGTTAGGTGTTGTCAACACGCCGCTGCCGAACCATTACAAGTTGTGACACTACCGCTTGTAGTAAGTGGCGTCGTTTGTTGTTCACAGGCGACGTCGACAAAATCTTTATGACAAGAAGTCTCAACGTTACGCCAAAGACAACAGAACAACATTTAATTGCACGCAGTGATAAATCTGTAGCCCATGTAATTAACAACAAAAGACTGCGCTTGACGTTTAGTACTACTGAAGCTAACTACTGACTGACACGACGCATCGCGCGGACTCTTTGTGACAGCAGAGCTACTTAGTTTTGAAAGTGTGCTGATGCTATTAACCCAAAATTATTAAAATTAATCGGTGGTTGTTGAAACTACAGCTTGCCAAAGTTGGTGCATTTTTTGAGACACAGCGTAGTCAAGAACAAAATTGACCTGTGAATGAATGAATGCAGGAATTTATGTCCGCTCCCTCTTATAGAAGCCTATCACGAGGGTGCTATGTGTTCACCATAAACTCAGTTATATACAGTTCAGTTTTTAGTCTACTACAAAAACCAGCGAATGTCAGGGTCAAGTCACAGATAGTCAACGGCAATGAGTTCCAAAGCGAAGGGCCGGAAATGGCAAAGCTGCGTGATCCATATCGCGCCAGTCGACTGCACGGAATCATCAGATCGTGATGAGCAGCTGAGCGGAGGGAGATGTTGACGACTGACTGTAGACGACACAAGAATGCTCGTGTCTGCCAGGTATGACAGTGTCGTACGACGAAGGCACTTGCTTACTAGCGTACACAGCTTGTACCGGATACGTTGTCACACCGGCAGCTAGTGGAGGTCGTGACGCATGGTGTCTGTGATGTGATCGTACTTGGACTTTATAGCAACGAGTCGTGCTGCAGTCCATTCAGTACTGACTGAAGAGGATGCAAATGAGCTGCATATGTGCCGTAGAGTACACTGTTGCAACAGTCAACACGGCTAGATATCAAGGCATGAACGAGCGTCTTCGCAGCATCAGTGGACAGTGTACGATGAACGACGTGCAATTGTTGTGGCTGGTAGAAACAGTTTCCAGCCAGCTGCTTCACGTAGTCTGCAAAAATCAACTGACTGTCAATCAAAACACCGAGACGTGACTTTATCGGACAACTGGATGTTGACACCGGTCAATATGATCCTTTTGATACTGACCTTAGTTAACTGTTGCGCAGTACCCAGCTAGATGAACTGAGTCTTGTCCATGTTTAACTTGAGACGATTTGATGCCATCCAAGAGTTTATGCCATCAAGACGCGCTGTAACGGCTGGTAGCACAGCGGCACACAAACTAGCGTCTACATGAACATAGATGCATGTGTCGACGGCATAAGAATGGCCCGCCAGTCCGAGATGTTCAACAATGTTGAGCACGTCAGCAGTGTACAGGAGAAAAAGTACTGGGCCAAGCAGCAAACGCCTCGCAGCATATAGCTATCTATCTTCAATAATTTCCGAGTTATACAATGCCGCAGAGGACATTCGAGATAGCGGACTGATTGTCGATGAGAACTACCTGGGTCCTGCCTGTGATGAAAGACTGGATCCATGACAGGGCTGCACCGCAGATACCAAACGAAACGTCCAGATGATCTAGTAGAATAGCATCGTCTACAGTGTCGAAGGCAGCTGACAGGTCTATAAGGCCGAGTAGTGTGACTTTGCCGTCATCTGCTGCTTTCAGTATGTCTGAGACAACCAAAATAACGGCAGTTTCGGTACTGTAGGTAGATTGTAGGTCCGGCAATAGTCAATGATGGTCGAGAAAGACTGTCAGTTGGCGGCAGACCAGTCTTTTGGCGATTTTCGACATAAAAGTGGTTTGGGAAGTGTTCAGAATGGAAAGGTAAAACAACTATATCCATCAGTAACAAAGACAAAGAAATGTGCTTTAATTAAACAAGTAAGTAAAAGTACAGACCTGACTTTGTTGTTTAGTCATTTGGTCGTAACGTTTCATTTCTGGAGTGTCGGCAACCACAGTTGCCTTCAGCTGTGGATAATGTCTGCACAATCACGACAACAGACTGTCTGCAGTAACTAGATGGGTGACCGTCTTACGACAAGTAAACCACCTCGGCGTGTAACCAGGCACCCAGGCCTACTCAGCCTGAGCCCGCTCTCTGTGGTTAGGCTGGAATGAGTACTCGGCGAAAGCTGGGGGAGTAAACAGGCATATCGCATGATACACCAACCCGTATCACGTGGTCTCGCAGTGTTCGCTGATGCCTGGCTGTAGGGTTGGCTTGTGGAGATCAGCGACGACTTACGTGAAGCGGTAGCGCATTAGAGGCGCTTCGCGGTGATGCGCTATATAAATCCACGTACTTTACTTTTTACTCATATCAGATGTATATAACATCAATATAACAAGACTTACATGGTGGCATTTGCAAATTTTGGATTTATATTACTGCTGTCTAACATCTGCTGTTACAAATTTACAAACATATTGGTACACTGCCCATCCACATCGTTGTCCTATGCTGAATAAGCTACATTTCTGGTGTACCAGACTAGTACCGCAGTCTTGCCCCAAATTACGCTGTTTCCATTTTGGTAGCAAAACACAATAACTGCCGTCATGTTGATCACATAACCAATTTAACAGACATTTCACGTTTATCAGGTACAGTCGGTCTTCCAGGTTCACCTGGGTCAACTGGTCAACCAGGTTTACCTGGGTCAGCCAGTCATCCAGGTTCACCTGGGTCAGCTGGTCGACTAGGTTTACCCGGGTCAGCTGGTCTTCCAGGTTCAACCGGTCGACCAGGTTCACCTGGGTTAGCCAGTCGACCAGGTTCACCCCGGTCAGTTGGTTCTGGCTCAACTGTGTCAGCCGGTACGGTGTACCAGGTTTAATAATAGTTAAAAATACCTTTTAAACTCAGTTTTAAACCACAGTTGATGTCAACATTGGTTTAAAACCATATTTCAATGTTAAGGTTTCAATGTTAAGTTTAAGCGAACGATAAATACACCCATATTACAAGCTGTTATGCTGTTACGGGATCGGACAGAAATCCATACCAGAAGGTCCTAGGTCCGCATGGATCCGGGGTCCGAAATAACAACTCGGAAAGACTCCTAGACTTCTGCTCTGGAGCAGGACTCAAGGTCGCCGGATCTTGGTTTCAGCGTAAGAATATCCACCGCTTGTCGTGGTTTTCTAATGATGGTGTTACGGCCAAAGAGATAGACCATGTTTTGGTCAACAATAGATGGTCCATACTCCGTAACTGCCGTGTCTATCGCAGTCTTGAGTTTGACACGGATCATCTACCGGTTGTATCTACTCTGTCAATCCGTCTCAAACGACTATCTCAGAAGAGGAATCTTACCTCTCCCAAGTTTAATCTCCAAGCACTCGGAGACCAAGTAGTCCGCCAACAGTTTGAACTTGAGTTAAAAAAACCGCTTCTCAGTTCTAGATGAAGACTATTTGGACAAATGGGAGTCTCTGCGTGACACAGTGCAAGAAGTTGCGAGAGATGTCATAGGATTGAAGACCAATTCCAAGCAAGACTGGATAAGTAACACCACCAGAGACTTGATTGGTAAAAAGCGTGTGGCCAGGCTAAATCAAGACAAAGCACAGTACAAAAAGTTAAGCAAAGAGTGCAGAAAACAGGTGAGGCAAGACCGTCAAACCTGGGCTGACACATTGGCGCTGGAGGGGGAAGAGAGGCTTAATAGCAATGACCTCCATGATGCCTTTACAAACTTCCGCAAGCTCCGCCCGGCGAACATCAATATATCCAGCCCTATAACCAAGTCGGATGGTACACTGGTCAGTGATAAACTAGGGAAGCTAGATCGCTGGAGAGAACACTATGAGGGCCAACTTAATCGCTGCCCGGTCTCTCCTCCAGATGCACTTCGTGAATCAGCTGGAAGCGCAATCCCTACTTCTAGTATTCCAGTCCACCCACCGACCATTGAAGAAGTAGACAAAGCGATCTCACGCCTCCGTTCTCGGCGTGCTCCTGGGATCTGCGGCATCACATCAGAGCTACTCAAGGCCGGTGGCATCTGCTGCAGTGAGTGGTTGACAAATGTCATCTGTAAAGCTTGGGAGTCTGGCTCTGCCCCTGATGACTGGAAAAGGGGAATCATATTGCCCTTTTATAAAGGGAAAGGACAAAGGACAGACTGTCAGAACTACCGAGGCATCACACTACTTTCTGTACCAGGCAAAGTTTATGCCCACGTGCTGCTGAACAGAATCCAAGCCCACCTTCAACAACTTCGTCGTATTGAACAGAGTGGGTTTACTCCCCACAGATCAACTACTGATCGCATCTCCACTCTCAACATGATTCTACAAACAAGACATGAGTACAGAAAACCGTCCTGGGTAGCTTATGTTGATTTTCGATCAGCTTTTGACTCAGTTGACAGAGACTCTTTGTGGCTTCTTCTCCGATCCAAAGGCATTCCAGAGAAAATATTAATCTTACTTGAAGATCTCTACAGCAACACATTGAGTTGTGTCAGAGTTGACGGTGAGCTGTCCCCTTGGTTCAAGATCTCCTCTGGAGTTCGCCAGGGTTGCGTATTGGCTCCTGGCCTTTTCTTAGAGCCCATGGACTGGCTACTGGATCGAGCTGTTCACAGAGGTTATCTTGGTCTAACTGTGGGCAATGAGATATTCTCTGACCTTGACTTTGCTGATGATGTATCTCTTTTAGCCAGTATGTTGGAAATCCTAGTGCTGGCCCTTGAGATACTACATGAAGAATCTTCACAGCTTGGATTGGAAATCAACTGGTCGAAAACCAAATTACAAGTTTTTGATGACAACACAAGCCCCCCATCCAAGGTGTCTGTACTTGGACATGATGTTGAGATTGTCGATTCCTTTGTCTACCTTGGTTCCTGCATTGATACAGCTGGCGGCAGTGAGCACGACGCCTGTAGGAGGATCGAATTATCACGTACGTGCATGAAAGCATTAGACCGCAACATCTGGCGATCCTCTATCAGTTTGCAGACCAAGGTCCGACTTTACAATGTCTACATACTCCCGATTCTCTTATATGCCGCAGACACGTGGAGTATGACAGTGGCCACTAGTCGACGTCTAGATGCCTTTGATCAGTGGTGCTTGCGCCGTATATTGCGCATTCCATATACGGCCCATGTTACAAACGAGGAAGTGAGGCGCAGGACTGGGCAGCCACCAGTCACCTCTACCATCGTATCAAGGCGATTACGTCTGTTCGGACATATCGCACGAGCTGATCCATCACAAGATCATTCCCGTGCCCTTCAGGCAGCCATCAACCGTCTTCCAACCGACTGGCG
>Ga0209149_1001612_pt1 | contig 11692 bp, 5 predicted proteins | sample WorMetTyACAVOLI2_FD_187423 | JGI IMG/M metagenome (GOLD analysis project Ga0209149, IMG submission 187423) | Marine gutless worms symbiont microbial communities from Max Planck institute for Marine Microbiology, Germany - Olavius algarvensis... ...
CAGTTCATAAGTCACCAGCGCCGCGACCCTTAAACAAACAAACAAGTTTTCAGCAGCTTTCCGAAGATTGACGGCGACAGTGACGGATCACGGATGGCAGGAGGAAGGCTGTTCCAGACACGCTGTCCGGCGACGGCAAATGCTCTGTCTCCCAGTGACGTCGTTGTACGAGGGATGTCCAGCATCATACTGGCGGCTGACCTTGAACCCGGACGACCGCGGCCGGCAAGACGGAAGTCGTCGGCCAGATAGCTAATGCCCTTCTGGCTGCCTGCTTCTTTATGTCAATAAAGTTCACTATCTCTCTGGTATCAGTCAAAAGCCGTGGAATTGCAAGTAGAGTTGCAGTTTTTGTCGGCCATCAAGGCACACATCTTATTTTTATGACTTCTGAAATGAATGTTACTTTAAACACTTGGTGCAATATGCAGTACTGACGGAAATAAACTGTTTCCGTATCTGTACTATGTGAATATGATGACAGTCTGCAGTGATTGCAATACTGTTATGTCCATTAGGATGACGTGATCAATGCCAGCTGCTGTACCACAAATGATGCTGTGTCTGATCAAGTTGATGAAACACAGAGTCGTATGCAGCCTGTTGTACTGGAGACACTCAACTTGACTTGGTAAGCATTTTTCTTATCCTGTAGAACTTGTGAAATATCAATGTACGTATACTGCAGAAATATCGTTTCTAAGTATATTAAATTTTGCTAGCCAAAAATGCACTTTTTGACAAAAAAATGCCAAGAAGTGCGAACTTTGTCAATTCTTGCCACCTGTTTTGTGATCTTAAACGAGGTTTTGGATGTGGATTTTAAGTTATATTTCGATACGTATGTTGCAACTGATGTGACTGCAGCATTAATGTCGTGATGTTCTTGTGAGTACATTGGTTGCGTGGTACAGCAGTAGAACGTCGGCCTTTGACCGGCGAACTTTCCCTGTCCTGCGCTCGACCTACAGCTGATGGGTGACCACTTATGTGGGTAAACCGTCCACTGTAGGTCAGCCAACCAGGCCGACTCAGCCTTTCATCATTTCGGGGTAGATAAATGAGTAGTAGGCTGCACTGTCCTGCCTACTTCAACAACGTCTGCATCCCAGTCGCCGGCATTTCTGGTCGGGCAAATCTTCGTTCGGCAGAACGCCATGACATGCTTGTCCCTTCGACAAGAACACAGTTCAGCCGATGGAGTTTCCACGTTGCAGCCCCAGCCGTCTGGAACGTGCTTTCATCACATCTCCGCTCATCATCCATTAGTCGTGGACAGTTTGGAGCTGGGTTGAAAACCCGTCTCTTCACACAGGCCTACACAGACACCTCTGAGAACTTTTATCGAAGAGCGTATTATTTTACATTAGTTGTCAAATTATCATAAGTTCTCTACTGCTAGTAATCTATTGTCACTTTTACTTGCCTACACATTTTTCTGCAACTACTGATGTTTTGCAATAAGCCTTTAGACCACGTGATTCATGACGTCACTATAGATTTAGCATTCTCACTAAAACGTGTTGAAAAAGCTTAACAGAATGGCAAAAATCATCATTTTATTACGGTGGCTGTTTTTATTATTTTTTGTCATTTTTTTCAGTAATTCGTCAAAAATGAAATCATTTGGAGCGTGGACATATTCACTTTATTTATATTCATATCTACTTTCATTGAGATTAAACACAAGATTTCATAATGTTTCGTTTTTCCTCATTTTATATTTTGATTTTTTTTGTGAAACTTACTGAAATTAGTGCAACTGAAATTAATGCAATAGTTTAGAAAGAGTTATTAACCCTTTATGGGCACATTAAAACCACAGAGCAACGGACCATTATACAGCAATACAGTGATTGGTACACTGGCCGTTGATGGGTGGGCTGTTACATTTGGTACAGCGAGGACTGGACTGGGCAGGGCCGCAGCCCGCCCAGGCTCCTCCTCGCTGTACCAAATGTAACAGCCCACCCATCAACGACCAGTGTACCAACTTCATATCATTTGATGTAGCAGTAGCACGATAATTACCTCTGCACTCTAAAGGGTCAATCTATATCGTATTGATGGTTAGTGATTGTGTGGTTGTAACTGTTTCAGCGTAAAGAGAGAGTGCACTATTGAAGTTAGCACAGGTAAAATCACAAGTTCATGTTTAGTGAATGCTGAGGATGATGGTGATGATGGTGATGGTGATGGTGACGATGATGGTAATGATGTTTCTGGTTTAGCTAGACGAAGCTTGCACACTTGTAGACAGTGAATCAGTAGCATGTGAATGCAAACGGCCAGTACTCAACCAATTTTATTTCTGATTTTTGTGGTAGAGGCTTAACTGAACCTCTCTTATCCCCTTATTCTCTCTTACTGCTCGATTAGAATCCGACTGGGAGGTCAGGAGCAGCACGATAAGTCTGTCTCTCTGTCTTGTTTCTTGTTCAGTAGGCAGAACTTGCACGCTTCCAACGCTTGACGTTGTATGCAATAGTTAATCACATTTGCCACACGGTGTTTCAGCTGTTTCATTACACGTCCGCCCTATGACTCTATGTACATTGTCCCTCGAGAGAGTATTGGACAGTCTTTCGCGTATTTAAATCACTCGTCTGCAGTGGATCTCAGTATGGAGGGGCGAGGTGCCATAGGCGTCGAGGGGGTGGGGTGTGGTGGGGAGCTGGGCTGCTCCCCAGAAAAAATCATATTTTTGACCCAAAACTTATATGACTGGATACAGTCTCGGCCTACGGGTCTTCAGTTCTCGCGCCTTTGCTTGTTCTAAAGTCTCTAACTCACTCCCAGACAGTTGCAGTCTTGCAGCAGGTGTTGGGTTCACTCCCAGACAGTTGCAGTCTTGCAGCTGGTGTTGGGTTCACTCCCAGACAGTTGCAGTCATGCAGCAGGTGTTGGGTTATATCAGTTTCGACGGCATCTAAAGTCTGTTACTGCTTCATGCTGGTGTGTTACGGTACTTTTGCATAGTTGTGCCCCCGTAGTGTATATGTTACAGTAAATTTGTGTAATCAGTGATTTCTTGAAATGTCTAGTAACTGTTAGATTTAGTGCTGGTGTTCAGTAAGAGTTAGGGTTAGGGTTATGATTAGTTATTTCATGTAATAACTGTCAGTAAATATCCGTAATTACGCGAAATTACTAGGAATTTCACGTAATTGATTTATTGAGACACCGTGTAGTTTTAGTTGTTTTAAATGAAATCCTTTATTGATCATTCAGTACCTTCCATAGCTGGCATAAAAAATAATCCTGTATAACTGTTTTTTGTCTTGTTGTCTGGCAATGTTCGTCTGTGATATTTACTTGTACAGAGAATTCCTGTGAAGCTGATAGCAGTGAAACTACTGAGTACTTATGTGACGACGAGCCAAGGCCGAAAGTTTGTGCCAAAGACAGTTTGAAACTGTACCAAAGAAAGCACCGCAGAGAGAAGCAGTATCGTTGTACAGAGAACGACAAACAGTGTACAAAGAAATGGAGTTTAAAAGTTCTTAGAAGAAGACACGCTGGAGAACACTGGTATTGTAGCCAATGTGAGAAGCATTTTTCATGTTCGAGTGGCCTGTATGCTCATAGGAACATTCATACAGGTAAATACAAGTGCACAGAATGTGGAAAGTGTTGTACAAGTAGGTATGGGTTGGTAAGACACAGGCAAAGTCATTCAGGACAGAAACCGTTCGAGTGTACTGTTTGTAGCAAACGATTCACAATGCCAGGTAACCTTGTTGCTCACAGCAGAAGACACACTGGAGAAGACTTGTATTCTTGTAGCCAGTGTGAGATGCGTTTTTTATCTCCAGACGCTTTATCGAACCATACGAACACCCATACAAGTAAATGCAAGTGCACAGAATGTGGCAGGTGTTGTGCAAGTAGGTATGAGTTGGTACGACACAGGCAAAGTCATTCAGGACAGAAACCGTTTGAGTGTAGTGTTTGTAACAAACGATCCACAAGATCAGATAACCTCGTTACTCACAGTAGGAAACACACTGGAGAAGACTTGTATTCTTGTAGCCAATGTGAGAAGCATTTTTCATGTCTGAATGCCCTATATTCCCACAAGAACATTCATGCCGGTAAATACAAGTGCACAGAATGTGGCAAGAGTTTACGGAACAGCAGCGAGCTGTCCAGACACATCGGAACTCACGCTGGACGTCGAGATCATCACACGGGACACACGCTGTACAGATGTCATGCATGCCGCAAGGTGTTCCGTGATCCTGGAATTCTACAGATACACATGCGAGTCCACAGTGGAGACGAACCGTACATGTAGACACTGTTCAGGCCTTTTTATGTGGCTTAACCAACCGAAGCGACATCTGCTGGAGTCACACGGTGTAGGCGCTTGTATCACTTGTGACATTTTGTCAGAAGAAATTCTGCCACAGTCGTGAATTTAAGTTACACGTACAGCGACATGAAAGTATGAAATCGTAAGCCTACGTTTCTAGTGAATGTCCAAAGCGGATCTGTATAGTACAACATATGAATCGAAAGGTCATCAGTTGGTACACTCGAACAGTTGTCTGTGGTTTATATAATAAGAGTTTAAGGCGTAAACAGACTGTTTTCAAGCACTTTAAAGAGTTGTGCTTTTAAACTTGGGTTTTAGTAATGCGAGTTGCCCGTGCGTTTGTCTGTTAGGTCACTTTTTTACGTTTTTTTCTTTATTTTGCACTTAATAATTAATGAATTTTTTTTCAATTATTTGCAGCTGAATAAATTGTCAAACTCATATTTTTTTATTTTGGTGCGGTTTCTATTCAGCTTTTGGAAAAAAACTCTGATTCGGTTCTGAATGAGTTTGGTTCGGTTCCGTTTGAAAAAAAAAACGCGGTTCGGTTCGTATATCGTAGTTATTTACTACTGATGTAATTGCCAGTTTGTTAATTTACTGCATTCTGATTTTAGCACACGGAATATTATGACGAAATTCTAACGGGGTCTCCCTGGTGGTGGACTATATTGTGCAGGTAGGCCTAAAAGGTAAAGGAGGGCCGTACTCCAAAGGAGCGTAAGCGGGGTGCTCATCCCCCTTTCATAGGCCGTTGAGCCCGTAGGTGGATAAACCACTATTGTCTGTGGCGCATGGCCAGTGCGACGCCAGAGTCGCCAGACCTACGGTTACCTTTCCAGCATAAGCTGGTACTCATTGCGCCTGCCCACGGAGTGATGGCCAGGCTGAGTTGACCTGGGTGGCTGGTTACATACCGAGATAGTTTACCCGCCCGAAGACGGTCACCCATCTAGGTACTAACCGGGCCCAGCGTAGAGTAACTACGTTGATCGAGTCCAACGCGTTACCACTAAGCTTGGTGGTAACGCGTCTTGGTGGTAATTGTGCTTAGTGGCTTATTGTGCAGGTTGGGTATAAAAAATCGCAATTTTCGACTTATGCGTCAAAACGCAGCTGTTCGCAACTGGGATCGTTGCAACTTGGTGGTAGATGACGCTGATAGCTGGAGTTTGACAGCGCTTGACCGGGTGACCATCGCTCTCACAGACGGGAACAACTTTACAGACTCGTTGTTAACTGTCAGAATTAACTGGATAAAATCCTCAAAGGTAAAGGTCTGGACGCGTGCTATAGCGCCACTTACATGAGTGGACTCGTGACCAGCAGCGCTTTACAATTTCGGAAGTGGCAGCTGATTGGCATGAGCCAGTGGTGCCGCAGCGCATTATGTGGCCATCCATTGCCCGCGCTAACGGACAATGGACCCACGGTGCAGCTGGCAGACACACCATCGCCCCAATCAGCCACACTAGGCCTTCACCCCGTAGCCGTATCTACTACTCATTTCCCGTCCCGCTGAGGGTAGGGGGCTGAGTTGTCCTGAGCGCGCAGTAGGTTAGCAACTTTCTCAAGGTTGCTTGCAGTGGACCGGGTGTGAGTCGAACCCGCAACCTCTCGGTTACGAGTCCTATACTCTACCAACTGGACCACTGCACCCAGACAATAGAGAGTAAACGATAACTTCTCGAACGCTTCAAGAGACTGTCTTTACAACGAGTAAAATACGAAGACGTCTACCAGACATACGACTACGATGTTTGATGTTTGCACACAAATCATTTCATTTGTTTTTCTTCTCATGTTATTATTAATCGCAGCATGAAAGCATGTCGCAGTAACTTCTACGCACCGTTGTAGGGACCTTGAACGACACCATGTGTCAACTCAGTGATAGGCGACTAACAGTTAAAACAAAAAAAAACTATTTAATAAAGTAGTTGACTAAAGTAAAAAGTAGTTAAAACTTTTGTAACTATTTCTTAATTTTTCTTTCTGCCCTCTCATGCTTGCAAATGGTGTTGACAGATGTCAGCAGATACACAATCACCGACAACATGTCTATGTCAAACACTGTCGTTGTTATTATGCTAAAGCTAAATTGTTCAGATGTAAATGTTACAGAATTCGATAGAGCATGGACCTCTGAAATATCTGTATTCCGTAGAACGACAGTGATATGTTTTATTTTTATTTCCACTGTGTCGAAATCCACAGAGTGCACTGAAATGTACACGCGGTGTTGTGTGTGCTACATATCAGCAACAATGTAACCCTCGTACGTCAACTCGCGTCCAACATTCAACATTCGCTAAACGCCTACAGCGGGGCGAGGTTGTCAGATATTGCAAATTTTAATATACGAATATAAATATCCGGCCAAATGTGTCCTTTCAATGACATCGGGGCCACATTTCAACTGCCGGTACCGCGCAAACCGTCGCCAAACTTGCACGGCTTAAACCTATAAGGAAATGTTCATATTCGATACCCCGAAAAAATTACTTGAATTTCAACATTTCACTACAGAAGCATTCATCTCCGGGCACAATTCATCTGACTATAAACGACGCCATATTTCTGCTTCCGGTACCGCGCAAACAATATTGTACTTTTCAATGCTCATATCACTTAATTTTACAGACAACTGACGAGCAATAAACCGTTCAATATTTTTATATATTACATTTTTGATTCAATATCGATGCAATATTGGTGTCATCGCCAAAAGGTTTTACATTTTCACGTGGCAAAAGACAAGAAATATAATTAATTTACAACAAAAACAAGAGTAGCTACGATAACTAATTAATAACGTTAACGTTACATTATTAATGTGATGTGGTTTAAATTCAGTGCGTTTAAGTGAACAGATGAATAGGATACAATCGCGGCGACACAGGTGTTTCACACTACCGGTAAACCAATACGATATTGCCGCATAAACACCATCATAGTCCATCTCCATGTCTGTAGACTAAGCATTTTAGTACCACTTCTTTTTCTGTATTCTGACGACATGCTGACACGCCTTAACGGCCAGATACGCGTTGATTGCTGACGTCGGTCCTACGTTGTCCGACCTGTATTCATATCTCGAAAACTGTACGTTATCGGCCTATAGATACTACTCAACACTAATAGGAAACCTTACCCCAGGAATTCCATAGTACCATTTTCAACTATCAAGCATGACCCCTAATGTGGGATCTGGACTCAGCTTTTGGAATTATGGCACATTTCCATATATTACTACGGCCTTGACAATTGTAGTCAACAGAGTGCGCCGTTGTAATCTGTTGATAACAGTTCACGTGATGAACGTAGAAAGCGCCAAGCGGCTGCCGACCCATTAGACCAAGCCAATCAACTTGGCTGTGACTGTGAGGATCATCACTTACACCCGCCATTGCCATTTAGTTTTACCCTCGTCAACAACTGATACGCAATTTACCGTCCCACGGAGGGTGGGAGTTTGAGACCATCTAGGTACTGCTATAAAGTGTCAACGATGAGTTGGTTGGTGCACATACAGATGTCGGAAATCAACAGGCGAATCAGGGTTCCCATTCAGCCTCACAAATGAAACTCCTTGACTTTCCCTGGCCCTGACAGATGCGATAACTGCGGTTTTAGGTAATTTTTAGTCGGTTCCATCGACATTATGATTTATACACGTATACGCAAACACTTCCATTTGGAAAACTACAAAATAGATAATAACAACAACTTAGCCATCGCAAACAGATCGCGCGTCAGCTGCGCACACAATACGTTGATGTCATCAATAGGCTTAAATATTACACTGTGACCTTGAAATCTAGGTTAAGGGTCACTCAAGGTCACTGGAAACGGAACCATTGGATGGATCATACACGACTTACTATTAGTCGAGTTATTTGACGTTGAATATTATCGTGAACTTCAAATATGGGTTAGAGGTCATTCAAGGTCATTGAAAATGGTACCATTTAAAAGCTGGGTACGGTTTCCTATTCGCCTTCCATAGTAACTATGGACGTATCTAACCATTTTGGAGATATTCAGCGTCAAAGAATGGTCTGACCTTGAAATCTGGGTTTGGGGTCGTTTAAGGTCGTTGAAAATGGCGCTGTACGACAGACCATGTGTGACTTTCTATTAGTCCGCCATTGTATTTATACCGTTTGCGAATTATTTGACGTTGAATAATATCTTGACCTTGAAATCTGGCTTAGAGGTCACTTAAGGTCATTGAAACTGGTGGCATTCGAAAGCTTGGGTGCGGTTTCCTATCACCTTCTATAGTAACTATGGCCGTATCGTTAGCCATTTCGGAGATATTTAGCGTCAAAGAGTGGTGTGACCTTGAAAACAGGGTTAGGGTTCGTTCAAGGTCACTGGAAATGGCACCATTTGATAGATCGTATACGAGTTCCTATTCACCTTCCATAGTAACTATAGCGCTATCTTGTATCGTCTGTGAGATATAGCGACTTACTCGAAAATCCCAAAATTTATATACCCCACCTGTATTTAGTGCCCCCGTTGGGGGTGACCCCGTCGGAATTTCGTGAAGACATTTGATGCTGGTAAAACTAGAATGATTGGGTGCATGGTGAAAAAAATTATGACAATATGTTAAGCCGTTTTCATCTAATACCGGAACGTCACGGACAGACGGACGGACGGACGGACAGAATTGCTATATCAATATCGCGTCAGTGTGCTGACGCGCGATAGAAATCCAATCCAAATAATCCAATCACGCTTCTGGCCTGAAACAATGCTACATCAACAGTAGTACAAGCGGATAAGACACGCTATCTTCCCTGGCCACCAACAAAACTCTCCGTGACATTTCCCTAACGTTCTACGTCAATGGAAAACTGGGAGCGCTGTACACAGCTGGTGCGGGTTCACATTCAGAAAGCATCACGACGATTGAGAAAGCGCATAGTAAAGACGAGTATAAGCGTCCACACACACGAAACACCCTCGACACGCTCCGTGGAGTTCGTCGCCACAGTGACAAGCGACAGTCACTGCAATCACTGCATCTCAGTGCCGTTAACAGTTTAAGTGTCGTAATTGTTCCACTTCTCAACAAGTTAAAAGAAGAAACATAAAATCAAATGCAAAGCGAGTACAATAACCCTGTGAACTGGATTATAAGGCCTAATAGACACTGACAATAACCCAGGAATTGAATCTCAAACCCGCCTAACCCGCGCAGTCGCTGAAAACCCGCTTGAAATGGCACATTGTTAAATTAAATACCAATTCAGCGAGCCATGTACACCAGTTAAGTTTACCGTTGTAAATTACGTAAATTTGTAAATATATTTACCCATTTTGCAAGGCCCTCAACCCAGCGCCATGCCAAGTTTTGGCCTCCGTTGCACCAAAATACGTTTAGCGGCCGGGCTCGCTGCCCGGACCCGATGGGGGAGCTCACAGCGCTCCTCAGATCCCCTAGCTGGATAAAGGATGGGGACAAGGGGAGGATAGGGAGGGAAAGGGATGGGGAAAGGGAAAAATGGGTCACCGTACGTGAGGGGAAAGGCAGGGAAAGGGGAGGGGGTTTGACCCGCTTCACAATTAACCAATGTTGGCAGGTCTGAGTTTAAGTGCTGTAATTGTTCCATTTTTCAACAACCATATTAACAAAGATATTCTGATAGTTCAGTCATATAGGCGGCGCCGTGGTATATGCCGTGTATCATGCTTTGGCATACACACTTTTGAACTTGCGTATATATGTTAGGCATACACAAGTTTAGGCCCAGCCAAACCAATTTCAGCAGCACGACGTCGTTGTTGTCTATGATAACTACAGTAATGCGATTATGTTCTGGCTGGTTTGACCAGCCTATATCGTTCTCATTGATTTCACTGAGTGTGAGTCAACGTATTGGGTGACTACTCAGTCAGTGCTGCTGCCCGTTAGTGACTGCGATTAGTTCCAGTTCGAGGCGACTTGCGTGATTCCTGTACCTGCAACATACATTGGCACAATTGCTCAATAGACAGTTACAGGCTGTACGAAATGTACGCTGTGTTGTGTAAAGCACTTATCTTTGGTCCCAATTTGCCTTTACTGTTTAAACTGCACAGAATGTGATCAGTTGATTCTCAGGAAAATCATTAAAATTTTTGCCACCAGATTTCAGATTTTAAGGCTTAAGTGCACCAAATCCGACTTCGGCTGGGGCTCCGCCTCAGACCCCGCTGGGGAGCTTACAGCGCCCCCAGAACTCCTATCTGGATTAAAGGGGATTACTTCTAAGGGAAGGGGAGGGAGAGGGAACGGGAGGGAAGAAAGGAGGGAGGGGATGGGAAGGGAAGGAAGGGGAGATGAAGGGGAAGGGAATTTGCCATACACAACTTTTATGACGCTCCGCCGCCGCTGAGTTTAATCCTTCTTTTATATAATTATTTGGAACGTAATCTACCGCTATCCTCGTCGTAGGATTCAACTGTGCAAATCAGGTTCTACACGAGTCGTTTACATCGCACTAGAAGCTTAACCTAACAACAATATTCAACAGATATACAGAATGACACAAAAGTTAGGCATCCTTGTTCAATTACTCACATGTCACATTTTCTTTGAAGAAAACTAAATGCTCACTAAATAATGATACTATTGAAACGAATACTACTAAGACTACCATCATACCATGTCTACTGTAAAAATAAAACTTTGCGAAACTGAGCGGCCGGAGAAAAAAATGTTCTTCACGTTCATAAGGACTAACTGATCAGCCCACCTGTCGGTATAGCACACTTGTAGGTGACCAGCAGGTACTCGCTAGTACCTGGACAAGGATCTCCGAACTGATCGTTATTCACTCTCAGAACACACCGCTGTCTACCCTCACACCTGTACAGATAATATAATGTAAACGTACGCTTTAAATAACCTAATGCATCTGCAGATTTTCTGTGTAATTGGCAGCATATATACTAACTTGTTGAGAATTAAAGTGGTTATAAACATATTAATCTATCTATCTAAAAAGTCAAGATTACGGAGACGTAAGTGCAGGACACAACAAGTGCGCCTAACAATGTCATGATAAAAAGTCCGGTGAAATAAAGAGTTTTAAGATGACATCTAAAAGTGTCAGCAGACTGCATCAGACGGGGTGTGACGGTAGCTTGTTCCACGCACGCGGGCTGGCCGTCGCAAAGAGCGGTCTCCAAATGACGACAGCGTGCGTGGCACTGCGACGATCATCGACTCAGCTGAACTCAGATCGGCTCACGTACTTGCAGCACCAGTAAGTAAGTAAGTAAAATGTCGATTTGTATAGCGCATTACGCGAAAACACCGCTAATGCGCTAAACGAGACGCAGTGTCACTCAAACAGATGCGTTTTCAAGTCACGT